>Ga0307425_1000463_pt1 | contig 25628 bp, 23 predicted proteins | sample SalMarWE160330MG_FD_202152 | JGI IMG/M metagenome (GOLD analysis project Ga0307425, IMG submission 202152) | Salt marsh sediment microbial communities from the Plum Island Ecosystem LTER, Massachusetts, United States - WE1603-30 | ecosystem: Environmental > Aquatic > Marine > Intertidal zone >...
TCATGGACAGTATCCGCATTGTCGGCGGCAAGCGTTTGACCGGAACCATCCCGATCAGCGGCGCCAAGAATGCCGCGCTGCCTTTGATGATCGCCAGCCTTCTCACCCGCGAGACGGTGACATTGCATAACGTGCCGCGTCTTGCCGACGTCATCCTTCTGTCCCGCATCCTCGGCAATCACGGCGTCGACGTCACCATCGCCGGCAAAAGAGCGAACCAGCGCTCGAGCGACGGCCAGACGCTCCGACTGACCGCGACGGAGATCGTCGACACTACGGCCCCTTACGAGATGGTTGCGCGGATGCGCGCGAGCTTCTGGGTGCTGGCGCCGCTTGTCGCCCGCTGCGGCAAGGCGCGGGTCTCTTTACCAGGCGGTTGCGCCATCGGCACGCGGCCGGTCGACTTGCACCTGGAAACCTTAAGGGCGCTCGGCGCCGAGATCGAGCTCGACGGCGGCTATGTCAATGCGCGGGCCCGGCGCGGGCTCACCGGCGGGCGCGTCGAGCTGGAGAAGGTGTCGGTCGGCGCCACCCATAACGCGCTGATGGCGGCGGTGCTCGCCCGCGGCGAGAGCACGATCGAGAACGCGGCGCGCGAGCCGGAGGTCGCCGATCTCGCCAATTGTCTGGTGCGGATGGGCGCGCGGATCGAGGGCATCGGCACCTCGACGCTCTGGGTGCAGGGGCGCGAGACGCTGTATGCCGCCGAGCACAGCGTGCTGCCCGACCGTATCGAGACCGGAACCTACGCCATGGCCGCCGCCATCACCGGGGGCGACGTGGTGCTCGAAGGTGCCGTGCCCGAGCTCCTGCGCGAAGCGCTCGATACGCTGCGTGCGACCGGGATCGAGATCGAGGAGCGGCCGACCGGGATCAGGGTGGCGCGCAACGGCAACGGCTTAAGCCCGGTCAAGGTCGAGACTCAGCCCTTCCCCGGCTTCCCCACCGATCTCCAGGCGCAGTTGATCGCGCTGATGTGCATGGCCGAGGGCACGTCTGAAGTGCGCGAGACCATCTTCGAGAACCGCTTCATGCATGTTCAGGAGCTTGCGCGGCTCGGCGCCAGTATCGAGCTCCGGGGCGACACGGCGCTGGTCACCGGCGTTAGCGGGCTGAAAGGCGCCCAAGTCATGGCCACAGATTTGCGCGCCTCGGTCTCGCTCATCATCGCCGGGCTCGCCGCGCAAGGGGAAACCACGATCGGCCGGGTCTACCATCTCGATCGCGGCTTCGAGCGGATCGAGGAAAAACTCCGCAAATGCGGCGCGGAGATCGAGCGATTGTCGAACTAAGGGCCAAGTTGACGGTTTCCTGAGGCGGCGGAAGCGTGCTAGGTCGAGTGCCAACAACCCGTCACACATGCCCATGGAACCGTTGAAACTCATCGCGCTTGACGAGGAAGACCTCTCTGTCCTGTCGTCGCTCCTGCAGGACGCGGTCCTGCGCGTCGCCGACATGGCCTATTTGCCGAAGCAGAAACGCTTTGCGGCCGCTCTCAACCGCTTCGATTGGGAGAATGCGGCCAAGGCGGGCGGCAAGGAGTACCGGCGCCGCCGCGCGGCCCTCCGGTTCGACCGGGTGTTTGGCGCCAAGCTCAAGAATTTGAAGCCACGCGCCTCCGATCGCGTGCTTTCTCTGCTTGCGATCGCTTTTGCGCCGAACGAGGCTCCGGGCGGCACGCTCACCTTGACCTTCTCGGGCGACGCCTCCATTCAGCTCGAGGTCGAATGTATCGAGGCCGAGCTCAGGGATCTCGGCCCTGTATGGCGCACGCGCTCCAAGCCTGAGCATCCGGGTGATGAGCCTAATGCCGGCGCAGAGGGCGCACCCGGCGCCGGCGGCAGCTGAGCCTGCGTGTCCGATGGCTGCCTGGCTCTCAACCGCCGACCGAAATTTCGAGGACGGCTTCAAGTCACTGCTCGGGCAGAAGCGCGAGCAGGCCGAGGACGTGGGCGACAAGGTCGCCGCGATTCTGGCGCGGGTGCGCGACGAAGGCGACCGCGCGCTGATCGATCTGACCCTTAAGCTTGACGATCTCGATCTGCGCGAAGCCGGCATTCGCATCACCGAGGCGGAGATCGAGGCGGCGCAAGCGAAGGTCGACAAGACGACGCGCGATGCGCTCCAACTCGCCCATGACCGCATTCTCGACCACCATCAGCGACAAGTCCCAAAGGACGACCGCTACCGGGACGCGCTCGGGGTCGAGCTTGGCACGCGCTGGACGCCGGTCCCCTCGGCCGGTCTTTATGTCCCGGGCGGAACTGCCAGCTATCCAAGCTCGGTGTTGATGAACGCTCTTCCGGCAAGAGTCGCTTGCGTCCCGCGCATCGTCATGGTGGTGCCCGCGCCGAAGGGCGAACTCAATCCGCTGGTGCTGGTCGCGGCCAAACTTGCCGGGGTGAGCGAGATCTATCGCCTCGGCGGGGCGCAAGCCATCGCCGCGCTCGCTTACGGCACCGAGACGGTCAAGCCGGTGGCCAAGATCGTCGGACCGGGAAACGCCTATGTCGCCGCCGCCAAGCGGCAAGTCTACGGCCAGGTCGGCATCGACATGGTGGCGGGCCCGTCGGAGGTGGTGGTGATCGCCGACCGCGACAACGATCCGGCCTGGATCGCCACGGATTTGCTGGCGCAGGCCGAGCACGACGAAGCCGCCCAAGCCATCCTCATCACCGACGACGCCGAATTCGGCCGTGCCGTCGGCGCCGCCGTCGAGGCCGAGCTTGCCACGCTTCCGCGCAACCACACGGCAGGAGCGAGCTGGCGGGATTTTGGCGCCATCATTTTGGTGAAACATCTCGACGAGGCGCCGGCCATCGCCGACCGGCTCGCGGCCGAGCATCTTGAGATCGCGACCGCCGACGCGGACGCGCTCGCCGCCAAGATATCGAATGCCGGGGCCATCTTTATCGGCCGCTACACGCCTGAGGTGATCGGCGACTATGTCGCCGGTTCGAACCACGTTCTGCCGACGGCACGAAGCGCGCGCTTCGCCTCAGGCTTGTCGGTGCTCGACTTTATGAAACGAAGCTCGATCCTCAAGCTCGACGCTGACAGTCTCGCTGCGCTCGGACCCGCGGCGATGACCCTTGCCACGGCCGAGGGACTTGACGCCCATCGCCGCTCCGTCGCCATCAGGCTCAATATCAGAGACGAGGCATGACCGGAGAAGACGAGGACGAAGCGCTCGAAGAGTGGCCCGAGCATGCCCGCCTGACCGAGGTGACGCTCGACGAGGCGTCGATCGGCCCCATTTCTCCCGAGGTCCAGCATGAGCGCGAGGTCGCGATCTTCGATCTTCTCGAGCTCAATCGCTTTGCGCTCGAGGGCCACAATGGCGGCCCCTATACGCTCAAGCTCTCGTTCGCCGAGAACCGGCTCGTCTTCACCGTGGGCGATGCCGAGCACGCCCCGATCCAGCACGTGATGCTGTCGCTCTCGCCCTTCCGCCGCATCGTCAAAGACTATTTCTTGATTTGCGACAGCTACCATCAGGCGATCAAAACCCAGCCCGCATCGAAGATCGAGGCGATCGACATGGGACGCCGCGGCCTGCACGACGAGGGGAGCCGCCTGCTGCTGGAGCGGCTCAAGGGCAAGATAGCCGTCGACATCGCCACCGCACGGCGGCTGTTCACGCTGCTATGCGCGTTGCACTGGAAGGGCTGAGTTTCGTGGTCTTCAAGAAAAGAGCCCCGGCGTACGGTCCGGGGCTCCAAGGGGATCGCTGCTTGGCGTTGCCTCTAGCCTGCCGCGCAGGACTGGGACGCCTCGTCCCATTTCATGCCGGCCTTCTCGCAATCCGCCTTCGCCTTGGTCTTTGGCGCATCGCCGGCCCAAGCAGGCGCGGCAATCGCAGCCGCAAGCCCTAAGGCCATGATCGTCGACAGGAGGGTTTTCATATTTTTCACTCCTTTTGCGATGATCGGGGGGAGAGGCGAGGCTAGGAGAGGACTTTGGTCAATCGGCGCCTTCGGCGTGGCCGCTCGGCGACATTCCTTGGGCACCGTTCGTGACAGATGGCGCGAACGTCTTTATGTAAGTCGCGGCGGGCCATCCAGATCTTGTGCCTGGCCGATTGTGGACGTGGAGCCTGGAGAACGCCGCGCAACCGTTCCGCCGGCTCACCGCAGGTCCGAATCGTCCTTGATTTTGTCGGCTCCCGCGACCATTCTCCGCCGGACTTCGACTGGAAAGGAGCCTTATGGCGAAGGAAGAAATGCTCGAATTTCCGGGTGTGGTGACGGAGCTGCTCCCGAACGCCACCTTTAGGGTGAAACTCGAGAACGAACACGAGATTATCGCCCATACGGCGGGACGAATGCGCAAGAACCGCATCAGGGTGCTTGCAGGCGACAAAGTTCTGGTCGAGATGACACCCTATGATCTCACTAAAGGTCGGATCACTTACCGGTTTAAGTAGCAAGCTCTGGCCGTGGCGGTCACCGTTCGCCAGGTCGGGCAAGGCTACGCCTGCGCCAGGGGCGATGAGCCCCCGGGCGAAGGCGCCGGCGCCATACGTGTCGCGCGCGGTCCGCGCCGGCGCGTCCTCAAGCGTGCTCAGGCCGAAACTCGTGCTTGCCTCCGGCTCGCCGCGCCGGCTTGCGCTGCTCGAACAGGCGGGCATCACGCCCGATGCGCTCCGCCCCGCCACCATCGATGAGAGCGTGACCCGGGGCGAGGTGCCGCGCCATATCGTGAAACGACTGGCCCGCGCCAAGGCCGAGGTCGCCAAGAAACTGATCCGCGGCGATAAAGAGTTCGAAAAGGCCCATGTGCTCGCCGCCGACACGGTGGTCGCGGTCGGCCGCCGCGTGCTCGGCAAGCCCGAGCTTGAGCAGGAAGCCGCCGATGCGCTGAGGATGCTTCGTGGCCGTGCCCATCGCGTGCACACCGCCGTCTGCCTTCTCACGCCCGACGACCGCTGGCGCGAGCGCGTGGTCGAGACCCGCGTGCGCTTCCGCAATCTGACGAATCAGGAGATCTTCAATTACATCGCCAGCGGCGAGTGGAAAGGGAAGGCGGGAGGCTATGCCATCCAAGGTATTGCCGGATCGTTCGTGGTGAAGCTGGTCGGCTCTTATACCAATGTGGTGGGGCTGCCTCTCACCGAAGTGGTGAACCTGCTGCAAGGCGAAGGCTTTCCCATCAGCCAGCTCTGGCTCTCTAAGGCCGAGGTCGAGACCAGTTGAGCGCGCGGGCCGAAACCCACGAAGGACAGGGCGCGAAGCAGGAAGCGCCCACAAGACGCGCGCGAAAGAAAAAGACCTGTCCGATCTGCGCCAAGGCCCTGAGCGGCAACCAGCAAGAACAGCGTTGCCGGCCATTCTGTTCCAAGCACTGCGCCGAGATCGATCTCGGGCGCTGGCTCGAGGGACGCTACGCCATCGAAGGCCCGCCGGTGGACAGGGCCGAGAGCGATTTCGACTCCGACCCTGACGGCAATCGTTAGGTTGCCTGGCGAGGCGCAGCGGTCTGCTTGATCTCGATCAAGCAGAACATCCCTCAGCTTCTATGATGCTCTGAAGTAAAGCCTAGAAGGAGCCGGCATGGCGCAGTCCTTGGCGGGGCAGTGGCGTCCTCAAACCATGAGCGCGTGGCACGCCGAGCCGGCGGGCAACGTCCTTGCTGCGCTCGGCACCGGGCTTGAGGGTCTGGCGCCGGCCGAAGCGCATGCCCGCAAAAAGCGCTTCGGTCCCAATCGCCTCGAAGAGGCCCGGAAACGCAGCGAGATCCTCCGCTTCCTGGCGCAATTCAACAATTTGCTCATTTATGTGCTGCTCGCCGCCGCAGCGCTGGCGCTCGCCATCGGCGAAATCGCCGATGCGGTGGTCGTGCTTGCCGTGGTCCTGCTCAACGCGGTCATCGGTTATGTCCAGGAGGGCCGCGCCGAACGGGCCCTCGACGCGATCAAAAGGATGATTGATCCGCGCGCCGCCGTGCTTCGCGGCGGCCGCCGCACGGCGATCGCTGCGGAAGACATCGTTCCAGGCGACCTCGTGCTGATTGAGCCCGGAGACCGCGTGCCGGCCGATCTTCGCCTCGTGCGCGCGCGCAATCTGCGCATCGACGAAGCGGCACTGACCGGCGAGTCGGTGCCGGTCGAAAAAACCATTGCGCCGGCCGCGGCCAACGCACCGCTTGGCGACCGCACCTCAATGGCCCTCTCCGGCACATTCGTTGCCAGTGGAACCGGTACCGGCGTGGCCGTAGCGACCGGGCGCGCAAGCGAGCTTGGCCGCATCAGTGCGTTGATCGGCACGGTCGAGACGCTCACCACGCCACTTCTTCGGCAGATGAATGCGCTTGCGCGAAAGCTCACACTTATCATTCTGGCAGGAAGCGCTGCCGTGTTCGCCTTCGCCGTCCTGGTGCGAAACTACCCCTGGCAGGAAGCGTTCATGGTGATGATCGGTCTTGCCGTGGCGGCGATCCCCGAAGGTCTGCCCGCGGTGATGACCATCACGCTTGCCATCGGCGTGCAGCGCATGGCGGCGCGTAATGCCATCGTCAGGCGGCTTCCGGCAGTCGAGACCTTGGGCTCGGTCTCGGTGATTTGTTCCGACAAGACCGGCACGCTGACCCGCAATGAGATGGCGGTGCGCGATGTGCTGACGCGCGAAGGCCGGTTTGAGATCTCAGGGAGCGGTTGCCGCCCGGAAGGGAAGTTCGCTCTCGATGGCACAAGCGTCGATCCCGCCGGTCACCCGGTGCTGGCGGAGGCGGCGAGAGCCGCCATTCTTTGCAACGACGCCGATCTTCGCATGACGGACGGCGATTGGGCCGTGCATGGCGATCCCATGGAGGGCGCACTGGTAAGCTTCGGCATCAAGACCGGATACGATGCCGGGCTCATTCGTAAGCAACTCCCCCGCACCGACGAGATTCCGTTCGATACCGAACATCAATTCATGGCGACGCTGCACCATAGCCACGAAGACGGGAGCGCCTTGGCTTACATCAAGGGCGCGCCCGAACGCATTCTCGCCATGTGCAGCAAAGAGCGCGGGGCGTCCGGAGACAAGCCGCTCGCGCATGGGGTCTGGCAGAAGCGGACCGAGCAGGAAGCGCGCCAGGGGCGCCGCATGCTCGCTCTAGCGGTGAAGGCGCTGCCGAAAGGCCGGCGCGATTTGAACTTTTCCGACGTCGAAGGCGGAGCGACGCTCATTGCTCTGCTCGGGCTGATCGATCCCCCGCGGGAGGAAGCGGTGGCGGCGATAGCAGAATGCCGACAGGCCGGGATCGGCGTGAAGATGATCACCGGCGATCATGCCGCAACGGCGCAGGCGATTGCTAGGGAACTGAAGCTTGACCCGGACCCTAAGACGGTCACCGGACAAGCCATCGATTTGCTTGACGATCAGCAGCTGAAAGAGGCGGCGCGCGACGCGGCGGTGTTCGCCCGGACCAGCCCGCTGCACAAGCTGCGTCTGGTGAAAGCCCTGCAGGCCGGCGGCGCGGTGACGGCCATGACCGGGGACGGAGTCAACGACGCGCCTGCCTTGAAGCGCGCCGATATCGGCGTGGCCATGGGCGGGAAGGGAACCGAAGCCGCCAAGGAAGCCGCCGAGCTGGTGCTGGCGGACGATAATTTCGCCTCCATCGTCGCCGCGGTACGCGAAGGCCGTACCGTCTACGACAATCTCCGCAAAGTGATTGCCTGGACGCTTCCGACCAATGGCGGCGAAGCGAGCGCGATTATCACGGCGCTTGTGCTCGGGGTGACCCTGCCGCTGTCGGCCATTCAGATTCTGTGGATCAATCTGGTCACCGCGGTGACGCTCGGGCTCGCGCTAGCCTTCGAGCCGACCGAGCCGGGGGCGATGCGGCGTCGGCCGCGAAATCCGCGCGAGACCCTGCTGTCGCCGCAACTCCTCTGGCGCGTTGGCTTCGTGTCGGTGCTGTTCGTTGCCGGCGTGTTCGGCATCTTTTTCTATGCCATCGATCGCGGCTATTCGGTCGCGCTTGCCCGTACCATGGTGGTCAATACCATCGTGGTGATGGAGATCTTCTATCTGTTCAGCGTGCGCTATCGTCACGGCAGCGCGCTGACCCTTCAGGGCGTGCTCGGCACGCCCGCCGTGCTCATTTCCGTCGGCATTGCCGTGGCGGCGCAATTCGCCTTTACCTATATCCCGGCGATGCAGTCTGTGTTCGGGACCGAGAAGGTGGCGCCAGCCGACGGGGCGCTGATCATCGTCATCGGGGTTACGCTGCTTCTGATCGTCGAGCTCGAGAAGAGGCTGGTTGCCTGGTGGGCGGGGCCCGCGCAGAGCTGAAGCGTGGCCCCTCGACAGGACGGGGGCGATTTCCTATAAGCCAGCCTCGCGCGGGGGAGCCGCGCGCCCACGAAACGTGGCGCAAAATGCCCAGGTAGCTCAGTTGGTAGAGCAGCGGACTGAAAATCCGCGTGTCGGTGGTTCGAATCCGCCCCTGGGCACCATTGCCACACGTGCTTTCGAGGCTAACGCGGATATCACATATCCGCTTCGGCAAGTTTGCTAATGACCCAGAAGCAGTCTTGGCTGTACAGCACATCAACTGGCGCAGCCTGAGGGCGCAAAGAGGCTGGCCGTACCTATCGAGCGGGGCCTGCTTCTTTATCGGATGTGTCCTCGTAGCGCGAGAGCCTGGCCTCTAGCTCGGCGATCCGGGCGGCACATTCGGCGAGCGCGCGCTCGACATCCTCCGCCTCGAACCGCTTCGGGATGTGCTGCGGACAGTTCGTGTCCCAGGCAGTCATGTTGAACACGAGAGCCCTTTCGGGTTTGGCGCGGTAGTTGTCCGGAACGAGTTGACGCAAAAGTCCGTCATCGTCCTCGACGAAATGTGCGGTACCCCAGATCTTCACGCGTCGGCGATTGGTGTAGTCCATGATGAAAAGCTGCGCGCGGGGATTCTCACTCAGATTCCCAACACTGATATATTGCCGGTTTCCGGAGAAATCGGCAAAGCCGAGGCTCGTTTCGTTGAGGACTCGGATGAAGCCTGGTGGACCGCCGCGGTGCTGGATGTAAGGTTGGCCGTCCGCACTCGCGGTGGCGAGATAGATGCTGCGCACCTCTGCGAGGAAACCCGCGAGCTCAGGTGTGACGGTCGTCTTCCAGCCCTTTGTCTGTTCCATTTTTGCGTAGAGTGGCCGAGAGCCGCGCGCGGCTTGCGCCGCCTTGACCGCGGAGCTAAAGGCGACATCGCTGGGATATCGTATGTTGGACATAGCCTGTTCTCCTAAGCGCCGAAGGTGCCGATCGTATCGCTGACGGCGGACACGGCCGCCGTCAGCAACACACCGTGACCTTCATCACCTAGCCGTTGACCTCGGCCACGGCCACGTGATGCATTCCCGGCCAGTTCTTTTCCGCCTTCGCAAGCGTTCCAGCCTTGTCCTCCTTGTATTTGCCGAAGGCCGCGGCGTTCAGGAACACATAGAGCTTGCCGTCGACGATATCGGCGAAGCGGGGGGCGGCGTCGAGCTTCTTGCCGATGGCGACGCCAAATGCGCAGAAACCGCCATATTGCGGCATGTAGCGCTCGGGGTCCGCCTCGAACTGTTTCTTCGTTTCTTCGGACGAGAAATAGTAGGCGACGCCGTCATGCTCGGACGTGAACTTCGCATGCCCGGGCGTCACCTTCAGGCCAGTGGCCAACGCGACAGTATCGTCGCCGCGGAGTGCGACACCGGCCCCGCTAAGGGTCGTGCCAGTCGACACATTGTACTCATCCACGGCGAATGCCGCCGTTGTAGCCGAGACAGCACCAATGAAGGCGGCTGCGGCGATCAGGGTCTTGATGGTCTTCATTTCGATAGTCCTTCTTCAGTTGTCGCCCGTCTGGGCGGGTTGGGTGATGTCCGCAAGTCATCGGGCCAGCGGATCTACGAACTGCCGCGTTTCGGCGGCTCCGGAACGCGATCGGCCACGATCGCGCATCCGAACTGTGTGGCCTCGCCTGGGACCGGCGCGGCCGGAATCGGAAGTCGCGTGCATCAGGCGGTGCCCTGGGTGCTTTGGCATTTCAGAGACCGAGCTCAGAGAGGCCCGGGTGCCCGTCGGGTCTGGGCCCGCGCGGCCAGCGGAAGAGACGGTCGCTTTCGGCGATGGGCAGGTCGTTGATTGAGGCGTGGCGTACGGCCATCAGGCCGTCGGGGGCGAACTCCCAGTTCTCGTTGCCATAGGCGCGGAACCACTGGCCGTCAGGATCGTGCGCCTCATAGACGAAGCGCACCGCGATGCGCGCCCCGCCGAAGCTCCACAGCTCCTTGATGAGCCGGTAGTCGCGCTCGCCTTGCCACTTGCGGGTCAGGAACGCTTCGACCTGGGCGCGACCAGTCAGGAACTCGCTGCGGTTCCGCCAGACCGTGTCCGGCGTGTAAGCGGTGGCGACCTTGATTGGGTTCCGGGTATTCCAGGCGTCCTCGGCGGCGCGGACCTTGATGACGGCCGAAGCTCTGTCGAAGGGAGGAAGGGGTGGTCTGTTCATGGCAGCTCCAATATGTACTGATTAGTTCAGTTTGATCGGGCATCATTAACAGAGCTGTCCACCTTGTCAAGCACGAATTTTCACTTAATTGGCTTGGGAGCACCGGATCGAGTCGCTGCGCGCTGATTTACCTGTATATTTTATTTGAAGCTTGCTGTAGCGGGGCGCCTATCGTATGTACTGATCTGTATATACAAGGAGCTGCTATGCGCGCCAGCAAACGGGACGAACTGGTCCGAGGAGCGCTTGAGATCTTCTACCGCGAGGGGTTCCACGCGACAGGCATGGACCGTCTGGCGGCCGAGACCGGGATCTCGAAGACCACCATGTTCAAGCATTTCCGCAGCAAGGAGGAACTCATCCTCGCGGTCCTCCGGCTACGGGATCAGAATTTTCGCAACTGGCTGTTCCGCCGGATGGAGGAAGCGGGACCACCCCGCGCCCAGCTCTCAGCGATGTTCGACGCGCTGGCAGAATGGTTCGCGGCGTCCGGGTTTCGGTCCTGCATGTTCATCAAGGCCGCCTCGGAGTACCCCGATCCGCATCACCCCATTCACGCGCAGGCAGCCGAGCACAAGCGGCTGCTGTTTCTGCAGCTGCAGAAAATTGCCGCCGATGCGGGCGCGCAAGACCCGGCGGGTTTGGCACGCGCGTTGCTGCTGCTCAAGGAAGGGGCGATCGTCACCGCACATCTCGGCCACGAGGTCGATCCTGCGGGGGACGCGAAAGCGGCTGCCGCGAAAATGATCTCCGCCGCTCTGGACCATCCGCAGATCTGACGGCAGGACCTCGATACCGACCCGGATCATGGCAGCTTCGAGCGTTGCGTCCGCCGCCGGCGTGCTGGATAACCCACCTCCAGCCGACGCGAAACTGTTATCATCTTGAGCATTAGATATTGCCGTCAGGGGGCACCGTCATGAGTTCGGAGAAAATAAGCCATCAGCTTCTGGTCAATGCCGGTTCGCCGCCGGCCAGCTTCCAGCCGGGCGAAGTCATATTCGCGCAAGGTGACCAGGGCGATGCGATGTATGTGGTCAATTCGGGCGACGTCGACATCGAGATTGACGGCAAGGTGATAGAGACCCTGACGGCAGGCGCTATCTTCGGCGAGATGGCCCTGATCGACGGATCGGCAAGAAGCGCGACAGCCCGGGCGAAGACGCTTTGCGAGGTTTCGCCCATTGCCGAGCGGAACTTTCTGCTTCTGGTCGACGAAATGCCCTTCTTTGCGCTGTTTGTCATGCGCGCGCTGGTCGATCGGCTGAGGCGCTCGAACAAGCTGTTATAGCCCGTGGCCTTCAGCGTGAGGCGCGACGATTCGGCGGGAGCGCTCGGGTTGCGTAGCGATGCGCTATAACTATCTGGTAGGTTGACCTGAGACGGGCGTGCCGAACGAGGTGAATGCCGTCCCGCTGGGGCAGACAAAGAACAGAAGCGCTGAGAGGAGAAAGTACATGGCCGACGACACGATCACCCGGGACGAACTGGTAAAGCTGTTGAACGAGGATCTGTCGCGAGAGTATCAGGCCATCATCGCCTATGTGGTGTACTCGCAGGTGCTCAAAGGCGCGGAATATATGAACATCGCCGATCAGCTCGAGAAGCATGCGCATGAAGAGCTTCAGCATGCGCTGACCATCTCGCGGCAGATCGATTACCTGGGCGCGATGCCGGCGGTCACGCCGAAGCAGGTCAAGGTCTCGGACCAGGCCCGCGACATGCTGAAATACGATCTCGACAATGAGGCCGTAACGATCAAGGCCTACCGCGAGCGGGTCCGCCAATGCGAGGCGCTCGGCGAGTTCGCCATGGCCGAGCAGATTCGTGAGATCCTGGTCGAAGAGCAGGATCATCTGATCGACTTGGCGACGGCGCTCGGCGAGGATCCGCCTGATCTCGGCGAGGCAAGCGGTCCGGGCACGCGAAAGCGCTGACGCAAACGTCGCAGGCGGAGCCCCGCGCGTAATTCAGATCGCTTCTACGTCCTCGGCTTGCGGCATCGCCGACTGGGCGCCGTGCCGTTCGATCAGCCGTGAGATCTCGGCGCGGCAGGAGCCGCAATTGGTGCCGGCGCCGAGGGCTTCGCCGACCTCCGCCACGCTGAGGCAGCCGTCGGCGACGGCGTTCGCAATCTCGTTCGTGCCGATGCCGAAACAGGAGCAGAGGATCGCGCCGCGATCGATCGCGCCGAGGCTCGGTCTGCCTGCAATCACCGCCAGCCGCGCGCGGATGTCCGCATGCTGGGCGATCAGTTGATCGCACGCCCAAGCCCGGGAGACGGAAACGGGCTCGGCGCCGAGAAACAGAGACCCGATAAGCCGGTCGCCAGCGAAGCAGGCGTAGCGATGCCGGCCGGTGGCCCGATCGCGATAGGCAAGCGTCTCGGCGCCGGATGGCGCCGGGAACAGCGAGGCGGCGATGTTTCCCCAGTCCCGTTCTTCGGCGAAGGCGAGCTCCAGCCGGAAGCCGCCCTCGCACCTGGCGATCGCCCAATAGGCGCAGTCCAATGTGGGCGGCCGCTCGGCCAGGACGGCAAAGCCGTATTTTGCCGCCGCGAAGCGCTCGATCCGCATCGGCACGTGCTTCAACGCAGGTTGTCCCGAATGGGGATCGGTGACGGACGGGATCAGCGTATCGATGCGCGCGTTCGAGGCGTATTGATCCGTCCAATGCATGGGCACGAACACGCTTCCCGGCGACTGACGGTCCGACACATAAGCCCGGGCCAGGATCGAGCCGCGCGTGGTCGAGACGCGCACGATGTCAGCATCGGCAATGCCGGACGCTCGCGCATCGCCCGGGTGGATCTCGGCAAACGGCTCGGCGAGATGCTGCGACAGGCGCACGCTCTTACCCGTGCGCGTCATGGTGTGCCAATGGTCGCGCACGCGCCCGGTGTTCAGAATGAAGGGGAAGGCGGTGTCCTTCTCCCCGGCCGGCACTGGGCGAACCGGTACGATGCGGGCCTTGCGATCCTGATGGAAGAAGCCGCCACCGGCAAAGAATCGCGTTTCGGCGGGTGCGCCGGGTTTGGCCCGCGGCCATTGGAAGGGCTCGATCCGGTCGAAGCCTCCTCCGTCGATGCCGGCAAACGCGCCGATGTCGAAATCGCGCTCGCCGTCGTTCTCGAACGCCGACAGAGCCGCATGCTCGGCGAAGATTTCAGCCGGTGAAGCGTAAGAAAACGCATCGGCAAAGCCCATGCGTTTGGCCACCTGGCACAGGATCCACCAATCCGGTTGGGCGTGGCCCGGCGCACCGACGAATGGCCGTTGCCGCGAGACGCACCGCTCCGAATTGGTGACGGTGCCGTCCTTTTCCCCCCAGGCCGCGGCGGGCAGTTTCACCTTCGCGTGCCGCGCCGTGTCCGTGTCGCCTATGACGTCGGAAACGACGAGAAAGGGACAGTCGCGCAAGGCCCGCTCGACCACGCCCGCATCGGGCATCGAGTCGGCCGGATTGGTGGCCATGATCCACAGCGCCTTGATGCGCCCGTCCGCCACGGCGCGGAACATGTCGATCGCCTTGAGCCCGGGCTTCCCGGCGATCTTGGGCGACCGCCAGAAGCGTCGAACCCGGGCGCGGTGAGCGGGGTTTTCGATCTCCATATGCGCGGCGAGCATGTTGGCCAGCCCGCCGACCTCGCGGCCGCCCATGGCGTTCGGCTGGCCGGTCACGGAGAATGGACCCATGCCCGGTCTGCCGATGCGGCCCGTGGCGAGATGGCAATTGATGATGGCGTTGACCTTGTCGGTGCCGCACGCCGATTGGTTGACGCCTTGACTGAATATGGTGACCGCTTTCTCGGTCTCGGCGAACAGCGTGTAGAACGCGGCGAGGTCCTCGGCCGCAAGACCGGTCCGGGCGGCGATGGCCGGAAGATCGAGCGGCCCTGCCGCCGCCAAGGTCTCGTCGAGTCCGCGCGTATGCTTGGCCACATAGTCGTGGTCGATGCGGTCCGTGGCGGCGAGATGAGCGAGCAGGCCTGAAAACAGCGCCACGTCGCTGTCGCTTGCGACCGGCAAGGTGAAATCGGCGATCTCCGCGGTCATGGTACGGCGCGGATCGATCAGGACCACGCGCATGCCGGGCCTCGCCTCCTTCGCCGCGGCGAGGCGCTGATAGAGCACAGGATGACACCAGGCGAGGTTCGAGCCGACCAGCACCACGAGATCGGCAAGCTCGATGTCGCGATAGGTGCCGGGCACGGTGTCTGAGCCGAAGGCGCGGCGGTGCCCTGCCACCGAGGAGGCCATGCACAGCCGCGAATTGGTGTCGATATTGGCCGAGCCGATAAAGCCCTTCATCAGCTTGTTGGCGACGTAATAGTCCTCGGTGAGCAATTGGCCGGAGACGTAAAACGCCACAGAGTCCGGACCGTGCTCGGCAATGGCTTGCGAGAACTTCGCCGCCACCAGATCGAGCGCCTCATCCCAACCCGCCTCCAGTCCGTCAATCTCGGGATGAAGCAGCCGGCCGTCGCGCCCTAGCGTTTCGGCCAGCGCCGCGCCCTTGGAGCAGAGGCGTCCAAGGTTGGCCGGATGCTCCGGATCGCCGCGCACGATCGCCTTGCCGTCGGGCGCGACTTTCGCCAGCACGCCGCAACCGACGCCGCAATAGGGGCAAGTTGTCTTGACCGGCGGCGCGTCGAGGAAATTCTCCATCATGCCGCCAGGTTCGAAAGAGCCTCGAGCGTGATGAAGAGCTGACCGTCTTCGATCCTGACGGGAACGGTGCGCGCCGCGCCCTCATCGGCGCCGAGCGCCTGTCCCGTCTCCAAGGAAATCACCCAATTATGCAGAGGGCAGGTGACCGACGCGCCATGCACGATCCCCTGGCTTAACGGTCCGCCTTTGTGCGGGCAGCGGTCCTCGACGGCAAAGATCTCGTCCTCGGCGGTGCGGAACACGGCGATCCGCCCTTTCGGTGTCTTCACGCAACGTGCGCCGCGGCGGGGAATGTCGGCGAGAGCGCCGATCTTGATCCAATCCATGACGCTCACTCCGCGGCCTGAAGCAGACCGACCGCGGCCATGGGCGAAAACTCGTGCTTGTCCTTGCCTGAGGCGCGCTCGGACCATGGATCGACTTGAGCAAATTTCTGCGAAAAGACGAACCGGTCGTAAAATTCCTGGCGCCTGTCCTTGTCCGCGAAGATCTGGTTTCTGATCTCGTCGACCCCTACGCGCCTCGCCCATTTGTAGATGCGCTCAAGATAGCGCCCCTGCTCGCGATACATCTGCACCAAGGCGACGATCACTTCGAGCGCCTCGTCCTCGGTCTTGACCAGGCCGAGCACCTCAGTGCCCTTGATGTCGAGTCCTGCGGCGCCGGCGAAATGAATCTCGAAACCCGATTCGACGCAGACGACGCCGACATCTTTGCACGTCGCCTCGGCGCAATTCCGCGGACAGCCTGACACCGCCATCTTGACCTTGGCCGGCGTCCACGAGCCCCACATGAATTTCTCGATGCGGATGCCAAGCCCCGTGGAATCTTGCGTGCCGAAGCGGCACCAATCGGACCCGACGCACGTCTTCACCGTGCGCAAGCCCTTGGCGTAGGCGTAGCCTGAGACAAAGCCCGCTTGGCCGAGATCGGCCCACACGGCCGGCAGGTCTTCTTTCTTGATGCCAAGCATGTCGATGCGCTGGCCGCCGGTGACTTTCACCGTGGGAATCGCGAATTTGTCGACCACGTCGGCGATGGCGCGTAGTTCCTTGGCGCTGGTCACGCCGCCCCACATGCGCGGGACCACCGAATAGGTGCCGTCCTTTTGGATGTTGGCGTGCGCGCGCTCATTGATGAAGCGCGACTGGTAGTCGTCGGCGTAAACGCCGGGCCATTCGCAGACGAGATAGTAGTTGAGGGCGGGGCGGCATTTGGCGCAGCCGCAAGAGCTCGTCCATTCGAGCTCCTGCATCACGGCCTCGACGGTCTTGAGACCGAGGACCGTTATCAGCCGGCGCACATCGTCATGGCCAAGCGGCGTACAGGGGCACATCGGCTGGACGGCAGAAGGATTATAGGCGTCCCCGAGCGAGAGTTTCAGGAGCTGCTCGACCAGCCCGGTGCATGAGCCGCACGAGGCGGACGCCTTGGTCTGGGCGCGGACCTCATCGAGCGAGGCCAATTTATTCGCGGTAATGGCCGCGGTGATCTTTCCTTTGCATATGCCGTTGCAGCCGCAGATCTCCGCGTCATCCGGTAAGGCTGCAACGGCCGCCATAGGGTCCAGCGGAGGCCCTCCCTGATAGGCTTGGCCGAAGATCAACGTGTCGCGCATATCGGAAATGTCGACCTCGCGCTTCTTGAGGTCGGCAAACCAGGCCGCGTCGGAAATCTCGCCGAACATCACCGTGCCGACGATGCGGTCCTCCTTAAGCACGAGACGCCGGTAAACGCCGGCCGAAGCATCGCGCAGCACGATCTCCTCGCGGCCGTCGCCATCGGCGAAATCTCCAAGCGAGAATACGTCGATGCCGGTGACCTTGAGTTTGGTCGGGGTATCGCTGTGAACGAAAGCCGCAGCCTCATCGCCGGCAAGCCGCGCGGCGGCCACGCGCGCCATGTCGTAAAGCGGGGCGACCAGCCCGTACACCCGGCCGCCGACCTCGGCGCACTCGCCGATCGCCAGGATGTCAGGGTCCGAGGTGTGCATATGGGCATCGACGACAATGCCGCGGTTCACCTCGAGGCCCGCCTCCTTGGCAAGCCACGCGTTTGGCCTGATCCCTGCGGCCATAACCACAAGGGTTGCGGGAATGACCGTGCCGTCCGCGAGCTCGACGGCCTTTACCTTCCGCTCGCCGAGAACGGCCTTGGTTTCGGCCTTGGTAATGACTTTGATGCCGCGCGCCTCCACCGCCTTTTGCAGCAAATAGCCGGCGGCGGGATCGAGCTGGCGCTCCATCAGGGTCGGCATGAGATGAAGCAGAGTGACATCCATGTCGCGCGCTTTGAGCCCGGCCGCGGCCTCCAACCCGAGCAGCCCGCCGCCGATCACCACCGCCTTTGCCGTCGACTGGGCGGCGAGCAACATGGCATTCACGTCGTCGAGGTCGCGATAGGTCAAGACGCCGGCAAGATCGCTGCCCGGCACGGGAAGAATGAACGGCACCGAGCCCGTCGCGATGACAAGCTTGTCGTATTGTGCGATCACGCCGTGGTTCGAGGTTACGGTCTTCGCCGCCCGGTCGATGGCCACGACCTTGTGACCCTTGTAAAGGGTGATGCCGTTGTCGATGTACCAGCCATCGCCGTGGATGATGATTTCCTCGTAATCCTTCTCGCCTGACAGCACCGGCGACAGCATGATGCGGTCGTAATTGACGCGCGGCTCGGCATTGAAGATCGTCACCTCGTAACGCGATTGCGCCGCTTCGAAGAGATGCTCGAGCATCCTCCCCGGCGCCATGCCGTTGCCGACGATGACAAGTTTCTCGGTCATGGGACCCGATCCTGTTCTGTTCATTGCGTGGCGAAGGTTTCGGCGGGGACCTCGGCCGGGCCGCGTTCCATGCGCCGAATGGCGACGTGCATCCAGCCGAGGCACGCCATTACCAGCAGGAACAGCAGCATGAAGCAGCTTTGCCAGATACCGGTGAGATCGTTGAGAACGCCGAAGGCGATCGGCAGGATGAAGCCGCCGAGACCGCCGATCATGCCGACAAGGCCGCCGACCGCGCCGACATCGTTGGGATAGTAGGTCGGGATGTGTTTGTAGACCGCGGCCTTTCCGAGGCTCATGAAAAATCCGAGAATGAACACCACGACAACGAAGGTGATCGGCCCGATCTCGACATGCGCGGCCATGCGCCCGGACATTCCGGTCACGAGGAGGTTGGTGGGCGGCAGCGAGAGGATGAGGCAGGCGGCGGCAGAGACCCCGAGCGTCCAATACATCACGCTGCGCGCGCCGACGCGGTCGGACAGTATGCCGCCATAGGCGCGGAAAATACTTGCCGGGACGGAGAAGGCCCCGGCGATGATTCCCGCCGTGGCGATGTCAAGGCCGTAGACGCCGATGACATAACGCGGGAGCCATAGCGCTAGCGCGACGAAGGCGCCGAAGGCGAAGAAGTAATAAAGGGAGAAGCGCCACACCTGAATGTGTTTGAGCGCGGTGAATTCGGCGAAGAAACTCTTTTGTGCCTTGGGCCGTATGTCCGCCGGGTCGTCAGGCACCGAAAACCAGAAGGCGATCGCCATGACGGCAAGCGCCAAAGCCCAGATTTGCGCCACCGCCGGCCAGCCCCAAGCAAGAAGAACGAAAGGCGCGACGAATTTCGTGACCGCGGCGCCGACATTGCCCGCTCCGAAAATACCGAGTGCCGTGCCCTGCTTCGCTTGCGGGTAGAAGCGCGAGACATAGGTGATGCCGACCGCGAACGAGCCGCCGGCAACGCCGACGCCGAGCGCCGCGATCAGGACTTCCGGATAGGTCTTGGCGTAGGCCAAGAGAAAGGTAGCGACAGAAGCGGCGAGCATTGTCGCCGTGTAGACAAGCCGCCCGCCATAGCGGTCGGTCCACACGCCGAGCACGATGCGGACGAGCGATCCGGTCAGGATCGGCGTGCCCACGAGCAGTCCGAACTCGGTTTCGCTGAGGCCGAGCTCTTGTTTGATCTGGATTCCGATGATGGAAAAGATCGTCCAGACGGCGAAGCAAAGAGTGAAGGCGACGGTCGACAGCCAAAGGACGCGCGTCGCGTCGCCCTCGGCCTGCTGTCGGGGTTTGGATTGGTCCATGCTCTCTCCAAAGGCGCATAAAAAGCCGCCAGTCAGGGTCTCGCGTCCGATCGAAACGGTATGCGAGGCACTGGCTGGCATTTGCCAGGGGCGGCCCGTCAGCGGGCACGCCAGAGCATGGTTGCAGGAACCATGCCGGTTCCTGCATAGCGGGGGCTATCCTTGAAATTCAGCACCTTAGGCGAAGGCAGCGGTCCGTCGCGGCGGACAGTTGCGCCCAAGGTATCGGCAACTGCCTATGTGCAGCGCACAAAAAATGGGCTTAACCCGCTGTTGCTGCACAAATAATCACGCTGGGCGTCGTCCTCGCCAGGCCGCAGTTGGTCTTAGGCCTGCCGCTGGAAGCGTCCCGCCAACGCGAAACCGGGCTGCCTCACTCTTTGCGGTGCTCTTTGGTTTCTTGCGAGACCGGCAAACAATTGATTGCCAGTTAGCCTCGCCGTCAATCCGTGGAGGCGCGACCGTAGATATCGTCGAACCGAACGATGTCATCCTCATCGAGGTAAGACCCGGATTGCACCTCGATTAGTAAGGCCGGAGTCCGGCCAGGATTGACGAGACGGTGTTTCGTGCCGATCGGGATATATGTGGATTGGTTCTCGGTTAAGAGCTGCACTTCTTCCTCTTTGGTCACCTCAAGTGTGCCTTTGACAACAACCCAGTGCTCTGAACGGTGGAAATGGCTCTGCAGCGATAGCCGGCCGCCGGGCTTCACCATGATGCATTTGACGTGGTAGCCATCGCCGCGGTTTAGGCGCTGATACCAGCCCCAAGGCCTATAGACCCTGGTGTGCTCGAAGGCATGGGCTCGGCCATTGCCCTTGAGATGCTCCACGATATCCTTGACCGATTCTGCATATTCTTTCGAGGCGACGAGCACCGCATCCTCCGTCGCCACAAGGACGACGTTATCAAGGCCAAGCAACGCGACGAATGCATGATCGCTGTAGGCGAGACTGTTGCGCGTTTTCTCCATAAGCACTTCGCCCTCGCCAAGCACAACGTTCTTACCATCGTCCTTCTCTAATAGTTGCCAAAGCGTGGACCATGAGCCAACGTCGCTCCACGTTGTATCGAGCGCAACGCAACGCATATTGTCCGTTTTCTCGGCGATAGCGTAGTCGAATGAGATGGCAGGTGCCTGTGCGTAACCCGGACCAAGTCTTAGAAAGCCAAGATCTGTCTTTCTCTGTTCGAACGCACGACGACACGCCTCAAGAATGTCAGGTGCGTGCGCCTCGAACAACGACAGCAGCGCGCCGGCCTTAAAGAGGAAGACACCTGAGTTCCAACGAAAAGCGCCATCATCGATGAATGCCTCTGCCTCTTCGCGGGAGGGCTTTTCCACAAAGCGCTTCACCTTGAGATCGGGGGCGTTGCTTTTATCTGTCTCGATGTAGCCGTACCCCGTATGGGGACAGTCAGGCTCGACGCCGAAGACAACGAGGGCACCTTCTTCAGCCGCCCGCGTGCCGATCTCGATAGCGCGCCTAAAGGCCTCGGCGTCGGGTATGAAGTGGTCGGCTGGTGTGACAAGCGCAAGAGTATTGGGATCGTCCTGGGCGGCGATCAATGCGGCGATGCAAGCTGCCGGCCCCGTGTTCCTTCCGACCGGTTCCAGCGCAAGCTCGCGCGAAACCAAAGCAATCTCTTCCAGTTGCTCGGCGACAAGAAAACGGTACTTTTGATTGGTCAGGACGGAGAGTTGACCGCATGGGGCGCCCTGGAGCCTGCGGCAGGTTTGTTGAAACAAGCTCTCATCGCCGGCGATCTTGTGAAACTGTTTAGGGTAGGCCTCGCGCGAAAGCGGCCAGAGCCTCGTGCCCGCTCCGCCGCACAGGATAAATGGTAAAACATCGCGCATTTACGGCGACCAGCCCTTATGTCAGCTCCTGGTGTTTTGCGTGCTCCTTTAAGTGCGAGGAAAGGCCACACGTCAATCCGAAAACGCCGTCCGTTCTGTCTCAATCTTTGTGGTGCTCTTTGGTTTCCTGCGAAACCGGCAGGCAATTGATCGCCACGATCGTCATGTCGATGTCGGCTTTGCCGTCGCAGTCGAAACTCTGTTTCGATCCATGCGGCGGATCGATGTTAAGGACGAGATGTCCCGGATCGTCCTTGGGCTCGGCCGCCCTCAATTTGGAGTCGCCGTTTTTGCAGGTAACGCTGTTCTGCTCGTCAAACACGGCCAGGGGCAGAACGAAGACATGCTGGCCGCCCCGATCTGCGGCACAAAATTGTTTTGTGAATTCCTCGTAGTTCGCCGCCTGCGACACCGTTTGAGCCGATGCACTATGAGCCAAGGTCGTTAGCGCGACGGTACAGATCGGCGCAATCAATCGTAACATGACGGTTCCTCCGCTAGGTTGGTCGACACAGCAGGTGCAGTCTAACCCATGCTGTCGCGGTCTCAACCTCTGTATACGGAAAACCCAGCGCTAGAGCGGCCGGTGTTCCGAAAGCCCGTTTCGGTGTGAAGGGTGTGCTCAACTTGCCCACGAGCAGGACGAAGTTGGATGAGACGGGCAGGGGCCTTCCTTCGACCACCGCCTTCAACGGAACCGGCCGGAATCTTATCGGTCGTCGGATAATCTGATATCGTGGTTGGCGTCACGATCATGCGGAGGGACCGCACTTTGCAAGAAACGCCAATAGAACAGGTCTCAACCTGGATTGAGCAATGGAAGACGGTCACCGGCGAGCTGGTTCACGATCTTCTTCTTTATCTGCCCAATCTGATCGGAGCGCTGCTGGTCTTTGCGTTGGGTTGGGCGATCGCCCGCCTCGGCCAGGCCGCCGTCGTCAGGTTGGCAAGGACGCTCAACCGGATGCTGGCCCGCGTTTTTGCCGACAATCGATGGGTTCGCGTCAGGTTGTCGGACGGCGCGATAAACGTCATCGGCAGCGTGGTGTTTTGGTTGCTTGTCGTTTTTGCCCTCACGGCGGCGGCCAAGATTGCGGAATTCGAGTTCTTCGCTCAGTGGCTCGACCGGATGCTGTCGTATCTGCCAAATCTCCTGGCAGGTACGCTGATCGTATTCGTTGGATATCTGGCCGGGAAGTTCGTGCGCGATCTCGTCACCGTCACCTTCTCCATGGCGGGAACGGAGCAAAGCCGGCTGCTTGGGCTCATCGCGCAATCGGCGACATTCCTCATTGCGATCGTGGTCGGCCTCGACCAAGCGGGGATCGACGTCGGATTCATCATCACGCTGGTGGGTATTCTGGTCGGCGCCGTTGCTGCCAGCTTTGCGCTGGCCTTCGCGTTGGGATCGCGGTCTTTCGTCGCCAACTTGATCGGTGTCTACCAGATGCAAGGCCACCTGCAGCCGGGACGGAATATCAAGATCGGAACGCTGGAAGGAGAGGTGTTGGAGGTCACGTCAACCGGTGTCGTTCTGGCAACCGATGAGGGGCGCATGATGGTGCCTGGCAGGCTCCTCAACGAGGAGTCCGTTAGCCTGCTGACGCCGGATCGTGACCAATGACGAACCCATCCGAACTGACCTTGTCGTTTGTCCAACGCTGGCCGCAGCATGCGGCACGCGTTCTGGAAGAGCTGGAGAGCGCCGACGTTGCCGCCTTCGTTCCCGCCATACCGCAGCGGATCGCCGGGCCAGCGGTCGGTCATATGCTCCGCTGGAGGGCAGCGGCATGTATCGAATTGCTCTCCCCGGACCAGGCCGCGGGGCTGATCGAAAACATGAACTATTACGATGCCGTCGGATTGTTGCAGGTTACCGAGCGCAAAAAGCGCGATGCCGTGATGTCGGAGTTGTCGCGGAGCCTCGCCGGCAGGATCAAGGCATCGCTGCGCTATCCGGAAGGCACCGTAGGCGCCTTGATGGATCCATCGGTGCCGATCTTCGCGCATGACGCAACTGTCGATCAGGCGCTTCGCCATGTCAGAGAGTGGCACCGCACCGACATAAGCCATGTCTTCCTGCGCGGCGGGGAGGGGCTTTTTCACGGCACGGTCCGGATCGCGGCACTGGTCAAAGCGACCGGAAAGACGGAGCTTGCCTCGGTCGCCGAACGGAAGGTTGTTCCGATTTCCAACCGCGCAACGCTTGAGTCCGTGGCGCAAGACTCAGACTGGGACGACTACCCCGTGCGGCCTGTGGTTGGCATGAGGCGGAGACTGCTTGGTGGACTGTCGCGCGGCGTCTTGCGGCGCAGTATGAGCCGGCTCGGAACGGCGCGCGCGCAGCTTGACCCGAGCGCTTTGGTCGCCAACGCTCTTACGGTGTATCTCCACAGTTGCCGGAACCTGGTCGGTTTCGTCGCTCAGTTGCCCGATGCCAACAATCGGCGGGCGGGCAGGGGAACGGGGCATGGCCGGAAACGTTGACGTCACCGCTGATGCGCTGAACCGGCGCTTTGTCATCGATCACCCCTCCGAAGCGGCCAGTTTGCTTGAGAAAATTCCGGCCGAAGAAGCAACCAAGGTGCTCGCACGGCTATCGGTGCGCGCGATTCTGCCGGCCTGGCGCCTGCTTCCGCCGAACGTGGCGGCGGATTTGCTCGACAGGCTGCCAAGCGCGCACGCCGAAGAGCTTCTGAGCGAGCTGCCGCCAAACGAGGCCTTGCAGGTTCTCGGGCTCATCGAAGAGGACAGGCAGGAGGAACTGCTTGGTCACCTCCCGCCTCCGATCGCCAAGGAATTGCGCGATCTGATGGCCTATCCGCCCAATACCGCCGGCCGGCTGATGGACACGCGGTTCAACGCGCTGCACAGGTCGATGACGGCCGAGGAGGCGCTCGATTTCCTGCGCAAGAACCGGGTCAAAGCGACGCCCAATCTGCTTCTCTTGGACAAGGACAACCGGCTCAAAGCTTTTGTCGCGATTCAGGACATCGCCATCGCCGACCCTAACGTCACACTCGACAGCATTTCCAAACCCGTGCCGACTTTTGTCGATCCAATGGCGCCCCAATCGGAAGTGGTCGACACGCTGGAAAAATATCGATTGCCGTCCCTGCCCGTAGTCAATGTCGACGGCACCTTGCTCGGTGTCATCCGCCAAAAGGCTTTGGTCGATGCGGTGCAAGCGGAGGCCCTGTCCGACCTTGCGACCATGGTCGGCGCCAGTAAAGAAGAGCGCGCTCTGTCGAGCCCGCTCTTCACGGTCCGGAAGCGCATGCCTTGGCTGCAAATCAACTTGCTCACGGCATTCCTGGCGGCCGCGGTGGTCGGCATGTTCGAAAGCACCATCGCCAAATTTACCGCCCTTGCGGTCCTCCTGCCCGTCGTTGCCGGCGAATCCGGCAATGCGGGCGCACAGGCCTTGGCCGTGACCATGCGCGGTTTGGCGCTTCGCGAGATCTCGGTCCGCAATTGGTCCGCAGTCGTCACCAAGGAGGTTGCGGTGGGCCTGATGAACGGCGTCGCGATCGCCGTGACCTGTGGGATCGGCGTTTATCTGTGGAGCGGGTCGCTCGGCCTCGTGATCGTGATCGCGGTGTCTATGATCCTGGCCATGGTCATTGCCGGGTTTGCCGGCGCCATGGTTCCCATCGTCCTGGCCAAGCTCGGACAAGATCCAGCCCAATCGTCCTCGATCGTTCTGAGCACGGTCACGGACGTTGCCGGATTTCTATCGTTTCTCGGCATCGCCACATTGCTGTCCGGCATGCTGTGACACTCCGTGCGCTTGCGTTGCGCGGGTTGCCGCCGGTCCGGCTTAGGATTAGATCATTCCATGGGGATGCGTCCGACGAGTGAAGCTCGGCCGAAATCAGCCAGGATCGCGACGGCGCGCCAGCCGTCAGCTCGGCCAAGATAACTGCCGGAGTAACGCCCGGCCATCCCCAACTGTCTTGCCTAGCGCACAGCCTCGATGAACCGCTCGCCCTTCGGCGACAGAAACCACAGGACAGCGGCAATCACGAGCAAGCCCGGAACGTCACCGATCAGATGGCCGTGTTCGTGGCTATCGGTGAGGGCCTGCACCGCCATGATCGCCGCGTGCACGACGCTCGACCAGATCGTAAAAGAGATCAGGCTGCGGTTCGCGGCAGGATTTTCCGCGGCAAAGATCAGGTAGATGCCCAGCACCGCGTAGACGCCGCAGATCATCTGCAGGTAGTACATCCCTTCGCCGCCGTGCCAGACCCAGCCGGACGGCCATACCACGCCCATCGGGTAGATCAGCAAAAACAAAATGCCGACCACGACGAGCGCATATTTGAGATATTTCTCCCTGGTGGCGTTGTTCATGATCTCTCCTCCCTCGATCTCGATGAACCCGCACTCACGAAAGCGTGCTGACCCGGTATAGTCCTTAGAGGCGGCCAGGCGCAATTGTCCTCTCACGTCGCCTGCAACGCGTTCGGCAAAGACAAAACAAGGCTTAAGCGTGCGCGGCCGGAGTTTTTTGTTGATATGCTCCT
>Ga0307425_1000467_pt1 | contig 25513 bp, 19 predicted proteins | sample SalMarWE160330MG_FD_202152 | JGI IMG/M metagenome (GOLD analysis project Ga0307425, IMG submission 202152) | Salt marsh sediment microbial communities from the Plum Island Ecosystem LTER, Massachusetts, United States - WE1603-30 | ecosystem: Environmental > Aquatic > Marine > Intertidal zone >...
GCAGGAGGCCTGGGTGACGTAATCGGAAACCTTCCCTTGGCTCTGAGGGACTTAGGTTGCAGAGTCGCAGTGGTCCTTCCCGCATATCGCCAGGCACTCGCAAGAATCCAAGATTATAAGATCACGACCAGGGGCCTTAAGGTCCCTATGGGGCGCTCGTACATGACCGCAGACGTTCTTGTTGGAGACCTTGCAACAGGCGTTCCGGTGCTTCTAATCCGGCAGGACGAATTCTATGACCGGGATGAGATTTACGATAACGGCAGAGGAGAATATCCTGACAACCCGGAAAGGTTTATCTTCTTTTCCCATAGCATCCCCACTCTATGCCTGTCCTCTGGCTTCCACCCGGATATTATCCTTGCCAACGATTGGCATACCGGCCTTGTCATGCCCCTTTTGGCCGAGGGCATCCTCCCCCGGACCGCCGGGGTCTTTGCCATTCACAATATGGGTTACCTCGGTCTGGTCCCCGGTGATCGAAAGAAGTATATCGGCCTCCCCGAAAAATATTATGGCACACAGGGTTTAGAATATTACGGCCAAATGAGTCTCCTAAAGGCCGGAATACTCTATTCCCAGGCAGTGACCACGGTCAGCCCAAGCTACGCCCGGGAGATACAGACCCCAGAGTATGGCTCCGGATTGGATGGATTGATGCGTTCTATCAGGGTGCGTTTATTCGGCATCTTGAACGGGGTGGATTATCAGGCATGGAGCCCCGCTACCGACACCCATATCAAAGCCAATTACTCGACCGCAGACCTTTCCGGAAAAAGACTTTGTAAACAAGAACTGCTGAAGGTGATGGGATTGCCCGATGAACTGTCTGATCGGCCATTGGTGGGCATGGTCACCCGTCTGGTGGATCAGAAAGGGTGTAATCTGGTTGCAGAGGGGGCAAAACGCCTTTTCGATCTTGACATCGGTATTGTCCTTCTCGGAACCGGTGATGAAAAATATAGGCGTCTTTTCTCCACACTCCAATCCCGTTATCCAAGGCTTTTTGGTCTCAAACTCGGGTTTGACGAGGACCTGGCTCACAAAATTCTGGCCGGCTCCGACATGCTCCTTACCCCTTCCCTTTATGAACCCTGTGGTCTTACTACAATGTGCGCCCTTCATTACGGCACAATCCCCATTGTCAGGGCAACCGGTGGCCTTCGAGACACCGTGCTTGACCCCAATGAGGGCGATGGCCATGGTACGGGTTTTAAGTTCAGCCGGTTTCAGTCCGGAGAACTCATCAAGGCAATAGAGAGGGCCTATGGGGTATTTCAGGAAAGAAAAAGATGGAAGGCCATGATGCTTAATGCCATGGCACGCGAATTTTTCTGGCGCGATTCGGCCCGGGAGTATCTGGCCGTTTTTGATCAGGCCATAGCGGCACGGAGAGGAATAAAACAGTGAAGGACCAATATCTTTGCGTCCATGGCCATTTTTATCAGCCACCTCGCGAGAATCCCTGGCTTGAGGCAATCGAATATCAGGCCTCAGCCCACCCCTACCATGACTGGAATGAACGTATTACGCGAGAATGTTATGCCCCCAATGCCCGCGCGAGGGTATACGGGCATGGCGGACGTATCTTGAAACTTATCAACAACTATGCATATATGAGTTTTAATTTCGGCCCGACCCTGTTACTGTGGTTGGAAAAGGCATTCCCTTGGGTCTATTCTCAGATCTTGGCCGCTGACCAGGCCAGCAGGGCTCGCTGCGAGGGTCATGGAAACGCCATGGCCCAGGTCTATAATCATATCATTATGCCCCTGGCCAAGCGAAGAGATAAGCTGACTCAGATCCGCTGGGGTCAAGCCGATTTTAAACACCGCTTCGGTGAACTCCCGGAGGGAATGTGGCTTGCCGAGACCGCGGTCGACAGTGAAACCCTGGAGCTGATGGCCCGAGAGGGAGTGAAGTTCACAATCCTCTCACCGACTCAGGCACAGTCAATACGCCCCTTGGGCGGGGAAACATCGTGGCAGGACGTCTCCGGGGGAAAGATCGATACGACGCGCCCCTATAGGGTCTACTTTGACAAGTCTGGCAACAGTTTCATAGATGTCTTCTTTTATGAAGGATCTATCTCCAAGGCAGTTGCATACGAAAAGATTCTGACCTCTGGGAATGACTTTCTTGCGCGTATTGACCAGGCATTCGGCCGATACCAGGATGGACCCCGGCTGGTCAATGTGGCAACAGATGGGGAGTCTTATGGGCATCATTTCAAGTTCGGTGATCTGGCTTTGTCTTGGCTTTTCAACCACCTAGAAGAATCAGAGGATATCAACTTGATGAACTATGCCTGCTATTTAGAAAGATTTCCGCCTAAAAATGAGGTCAAGATCTTTGAAAACAGCTCCTGGAGTTGCCCCCATGGCGTCGAAAGGTGGCGATCGGATTGCGGGTGCAACGTTGGCCATACTCCTGGGTGGACCCAGGCTTGGAGGGCCCCATTGCGAGAGGGCCTCGACTGGCTGGCCGGTGAGCTGGAGACTGTCTTCGAAGAGCAGGGGGCAAGATTATTTAGGGACCCGTGGGGGGCACGCGACGACTATATCTCCGTGTTTCTCCACCCATCTGCCCATCATCGGGATCAATTTTTGAAACGCCATGCCAAACGGCCGCTGGGTGCTGAGAAAAAAGTGGAGGCCCTTCAGCTTTTGGAATCCCAGCGAATGTCGCTCTATATGTTTACCAGTTGTGGCTGGTTCTTCGATGAAATTTCTGGGCTGGAGGCCACCCAGGTGCTCAAGTATGCGGCACGGGCACTGAGCCTGGCCCAGCCTTGGGCCAAAAATGATCTGGAAGCGGGTCTTATCGAATTTCTGGCAAAGGCCAAGAGTAATGACCCCGATTATGGCAATGGAGGCCGGGTCTACCAGGACCTGGTCAGGCCTTCCTGGATAGAGCCCTCCAGGGCTGTGGCCCACTACGCCCTTGCCTCCCTTGTGGACGATTCTGACCAGAGGCCAGGGGGGTTTTTCGACCTTGTTAGTCCGGTCCGAAAGCGTCGCCTTGAGGCCAAGGATATACTAATAATTCTTGGAGAGTCAAAGGTGGCAGAACCCTGGACGGGCAAAGAGTTTAAGCGGACATATCTTGCCCTGGCAAAGGGAGGTGCTGAACTTAGCTGTTTCGTGGGAGAATCAGGGTCCCTTATTCATCTAAACAGGATGATCAAAGAAATACGCCAGGCCCTGTCAGAGGAAACCTGCGAAAAGGTGAAAGAGATCTTCTGCCGATATCAGACCCCTGACAAATCATATGGGCTTGATGACCTCATACCGGACGTACGCCGGGGCCTGATCCAGGCCCTGGCCCATAGTCTTGGCCGTCACATCAAAAATTCAATAAGGGAGCGACACACGACGCTTAAGGGCCTATTGGCCATGCTTCAAGATACCGACGACTCGGCCCCCAAAATCATTGGCCTCCTCCTTCCCATCTTCATCCCTGACGAAATAGAGAGGCAAGTGGTGATGGCGGAAGAAGGCAATACCCTTGATTGGTCCGGATTGCGTGATCTTGTCGCCCGGTCCAGGCCGTGGAACATCTCTCTGAACGACTCCTCTATCGGCCGGAAGTGTGAAGAGTTTCTCCATCTTCAAATGAAACAGTTGGCCCAGACCCCCAATCGGGCCTCAATGGAAAACATCATCCGTTTCCTAGACCTGGCCCATGAGTTGGACATCGATTTTGACAACTGGCATTGTCAAAACATGTTCTATGACCTGTACGTCGATCCACTGTTCAACCAGCGCCTTGCCATGGACCTTTCAGGCACATTCCTTGAGATTGGTCGACACTTGGGCTTCCTTTTGCAAGGAGAATGAGATGCTGAACTTTGTCATGGTCATCCATTGTCATCAGCCAGTGGGCAACTTTGACCACGTCTTCGATATGGCACATGAAAAATGTTACAGGCCCCTGCTGGACCTCCTCCGCTCTCACCCCTCTGTCAAGGTTGGGTTGCACTTCTCAGGGCCACTGCTTGAGTGGATCGAGGAGCACCAGGCTGACACCATTGACCTATTGACCGAACTGATCCAAAGCGGTCAGGTTGAGCCCCTTTCGGGGGGATTCTTTGAGCCCCTGCTTGCCAGCATCCCGTTGCGTGATGCCCAGGGACAAGTCAGGATGATGAACGATTATATCACCGGGCGTTTCGGCCGCAAACCGACTGGATTCTGGCTGACCGAACGTGTCTGGGACCCCTGCCTGCCCTTGACTCTCGCTGGTACGGAAATGACCTATACAGTTGTTGATGACACCCATTTCTATTATGCCGGCCTCAAACCAGAAGATATTTATGGCCGCTATGTGACAGAAAGGGAGGGTTCCACCCTGAGCCTTCTGGCCACACCCATGGCCATGCGCTACCTTATCCCGTTCAAGCCGGTTGAAGAGGTCATTGACCATATGCGAGGACTCGAAGAGACCCATCGAGATCTGGTCGTTTATGCCGACGACGGTGAAAAATTCGGGCTCTGGCCCGGGACCCATGAATGGGTCATAAAAAAGGGCTGGCTGGAAAAATTTTTCACCTCCATTGTCGATAATTCGGACTGGCTTCGCTCTGTCCTGCCTGGAGACTTTATCAAATCAAGCCCACCTTCAGGTCGTATCTACTTGCCCCAGGCCTCATATGAAGAGATGACAGAATGGGCCCTCCCCACTGAGCGAAGCATGGCGCTTGAAAATATCATCGAAACGCTCAAGAGCAATGGTCACTGGGAGAAGTGGCGACCTTTTGTAAGGGGTGGCGTATGGGATAATTTCCTGGTCAAGTATGACGAGTCCAACTGGATGCACAAGAAGATGCTCTTCCTGAGCGAACGCGTCTCACAGTTTCCAGAGTCCCGGATATCCCTGTGGCGAGGGCAGTGTAATTGCGCGTACTGGCATGGCGTCTTTGGCGGACTCTATCTTGGGCACCTGCGCCGTGCCATCCATCAAAACCTGATCCGGGCACAATCACAGGTGATTGAGGAGTCTGGACAAGACCTCCAAATATTGCAGTTAGACCTTAATAAGGATGGGGCCGAAGAGGTCCTGGTTTGGAACCACAACCTGAGTCTTGGAATAGAACCCCGTAAGGGAGGAGGGTTCTTTGAGATCTCCCATTTATCCCGTGGCCTGAACCTTAGCGACACCCTTACCCGTCGACACGAATCCTATCACCGTCAGCTCCAAAATAACCATCAGGTGCAACAGAAACACCCGGAAGGTATCAATTCTATTCACGATGTGGTCCAAACCGAAAATGAGGAGCTCAGGCGCCTCCTTGTCTTTGATCGCTATAGCAGGGCATCTCTTCTCGATCACTTCATAGAGCCACAACTTAATGTTGAGGCCTATGCCTCAAATCACTATGACGAGCTGGGAGACTTTGTCCAGGGCCAGTACGATGTGGAGCAGGCCCAGGTCTTACCTGCCGAGGCCCTGGTTGAACTCAAACGGTTCGGTCAGGTGGGTCACGAGGCCATGGCCTTAAAAAAGACAGTCCGGGTTGGAAAGAATGCTCAAATACGGGTAGAATACGACTTTGAGAGCAATGGGGCCGGCCCAATCTCCTGCCTTTACGGCTGCGAGTTTAACCTGACAGTATATTCCGATGCGGATCCGGAAAGGTATTATTTGGTGCCGGAGTCAGGAAGGCGGCATGAGGTCACCGAGACAGGACAAGAAAAAGATGTCTCCATGTTTGAAGTCATCAACAGGCCGGATCGCATTATCGCCGCCTTCACTGTCTCACCTCGTGTATCTGTCTGGTTCTTTCCACTGATAACGGTCTCCAAGTCTGAAAGAGGATTTGAACATACATACCAGGGATCGAACCTGCTTTTCACCCTCCCCATAAACCTATCGCCGGGAAAAAAGGCCAATTTTCAAATAGACCTCCGCCTTATTGAGTTATAGTAAACATCATTGCTGTCCTAAACAAATTGAAAGCACCGTATTTTTTTGGCGGCCTCCGCGGCTTTGCGGTGAAGGCAGCCTTGCAAAAATTGTAACCACGCTACGAGCCTCAACCCACACTCTCTGACGCCGCCCCCCTAATGCCTGAGGCAGGATAGAAGGCCGAAAAAAGGCCGCACTGCCAGCCCTGTCTTTCTCCTGCCATAATTGCCCCCAATTATTGAGCCATTACAAGCAAAGCATTCAGGCCCAAAAGGATGTCGGCTCCCCCACCGAACCAAAATCACAATTTTCTCCTACGCTCAGGGAACAACAGTTTAAGGTATATTAGGGGGTTGGTCAATAGGCTGCCGTATGTCTTACTACCTGAAATAATGTCCGTCATGGCCTCGCACATATGCTGGCCATAGAGGTAGAACATGAGACGCCTCACTTTACGGAAATCATAAAACAGCCTCGATACAAATCTACCCCATTTAAGGTCCGTGAGAATATCCCTCTTGAGTTCTGATTCATACAGTTCCTTCACACGTGCGGGTACCAGCCGGCCACTGATTAAGGCGTGTGCCGCGATCTTACCGCTCAGGATTGCTGAAGAGATCCCTTCGCCCGTCATGGGGTCAACAAGACCCGCTGCATCTCCTATCAGTAATGCCCGGTTTTTCATGAACCCATCCTGCCTGGGCATAAGGGGTAACACGAAGCCTTTCTTCCTAGACTCTAGGACATCCCCTATCCCCAGGAACAGCAGGTACCTGGAAAGGACCTTCTCGAGGTTTACCCTCCCCTTCCTCATCTGCCCCACCCCTATTGAGAGATGGTCTTTTTTCGGAAAGACCCACCCGTATCCACCAGGGACAATCCCAAAATCAAAGCGCACCGCCTGATTGAACCCCTTAAATATCTCCGCCTCCACTGTGACCTCAGACTCCAGTGCGGGGACCAGATACCCATGGCCCTTAAAGCCGACTTTTCGGGCCACAATGCTGAATGCGCCATCGGCTCCCACTATGAACCTGGAGAGGAATCTCCCCTTATCGCTATGGACCTCTACACAGTCGCTGCCGGTTACGACGCCGGTTACCTTGTTCTGTGTTACCACATAGGCACCTGCCTCTTTTGCACACTTAACAAGTACGAGATCAAAATTCTGGCGCATTGTGGTTGTTACAATGGGTTTGGGCCTGCAAACAAGAAATTTGAGATTAGACCCTACTATATTCACCTCGGCCCTGAAACATGCCCTTTCCAGGGTCCCTCGGATCGCATCGGGCAGGCCTGTTAACGCCTTAGGGATAAGACCACCGGCGCAAACCTTGTACCGTGGGAGCGATTCCTTTTCAAAGAGGATGACTCTCAGGTCCTGCTTCGCGAGCAACCTGGCCACGGTTGAACCGCCCGGCCCCCCTCCGACAATGGCCACATCATATATTATTTCATCAGATCCAGGTTCCATTGTGCCAAGAATAATTATCGTGGGACAAAAAAGCAACCCGCGTCTCCCTGCTTTCCCCAAAAAAAGCCAAATCGTAAGAGGTTAGCTATCTGCTTATTGCACATAAGAGAATTCTGCTTTACATGGAGACTATGCTTTTATAGTATAGCCATTGAGGGCGCGATCAGGCCTGTGTTGAAAATTATTGACAGGGAAAGAGAAAATGGAAAAAATCACCATGCGCAATATCGACGACATCAGGTCTATTGAGTCCGTTCCCCTCGAACAACGCGTCACCACAAAAAGCACATATGAACTTATCAAGAATGGTGCGGCAACAGATCCAGATACAGTTGCCATCCATTTTCTTATCTCAGGCGAGGCATGGGAGACCCCGATAGAGGTCACCTACAAGGAATTTCTTGGCCGTATCACCCAGTCCGCCAATCTGTTCCATGATCTCGGCATTGGTCAAGGCGACGTAGTCACTTATATTCTTCCCAACATCCCACATATACACTATGTCCTATGGGGCGCTGAAACTGCCGGCATCGCCAATCCCATCAACCCACTGCTAGAGCCGGCCCAGATTCGCGACATAATGATTTCAGCGGGCACGAAGATCCTTGTCGCCCTGGGAGAGTATCCGGGGTCTGAGATATGGCCGAAGGTGGAGGCAATACGAAAAGAAATACCGTCTCTAAAGGGTATCATCCGGATAATGGGCCCATCAGATGAGGCTGATGACATTTATGGTTATGACGAAATTATCGACAGATACAATTCGGAAGCGCTCGAATCAGGCCGGCGAATTGAGCCAGACGAGATTTGTTCTATGTATCATACCGGTGGGACCACCGGCACTCCCAAGATAGCTATGCGCACCCATATGAACGAAATGTTCTCAGCCGTTGTCTGCTCCCTCGGGCTGGAAATGGCAAAGGGGACCACGATGATGTGTGGACTACCACTGTTTCACGCCAACGCTCCCCTTTTAACAGGCCTGGCACCTTTCTCCATTGGAGGTTCCGTTGTGCTGCTCAGTCCCGTGGGTTATCGCGACCCCGGCATAATCCAAAACTTCTTCAAAATTGCCGAAAGATATCATGTCGAGTCGTTTATGACAGTGCCCACGGTGCTATCCATGCTTCTTGACGTCCCGGTGGAAGGCCTCGACCTGTCTCGCCTTCGATATGCTATGTGCGGCGCTGCGCCGCTTTCGGTGCAGGTCTTCCGGGCGTTCGAAGAGCGTTCCGGTCTTAAACTGCTCGAAGGCTATGGACTCACCGAGGCCACGGTCGTGTCGTCGACCAACCCCCGCGACGGCGAACGCAAGGTCGGGTCAGTGGGAATACGCATCCCATATCAGAAATTGAAAACGGTCATACTTGATGGAAAGGGTGGGTATGCCCGCGATTGCGAGACGGACGAGATCGGTGTGGTTGTCGTGCGGGGCCCGAATGTCTTCAAAGGGTACGCAGACGAGGCCCATAACAAGGGGGTATGGGTCCAGGGAGATTGGCTCAACACCGGCGATCTTGGCAGGATTGACAAGGACGACTATTTATGGCTCACGGGCAGGAAGAAGGAACTCATAATCCGTGGCGGGCACAACATTGACCCCGCAGTAATAGAGGAGGTCTTGTACAGGATTCCTGACGTGGCCCTGGCCGCCGCTGTCGGGCGGCCTGACAGGCATGCCGGCGAGGTGCCCGTTGCTTATGTAATGCCTAAACCCGGAGTAAGTCTTGCCCCGGAAAGAATCGAGGACTATTGCCGTGAGCAGATCAGGGAAAGGGCCGCAATTCCCAAAAAGGTAGAAATCATTGAATCGATGCCAATGACCGCCGTCGGTAAGATATTCAAACCCGCCCTCCGCTATGACGCGGTCAAAAAGGTATTCGAATCTGAATTGAAAACCCTTTCCGGTATGGCGGACTCAATAGATGTCACTGTTAAGGAAGATAAGGTCCATGGAACCATCGCCATAATCACCGCCAGCCCTGCAGCGGGGACAGACGTACAGGAGATTCGAAAACACATTGAATCGATCCTTGGAAATTACACTTTATACTACGAGGTAAACATTGGAGATTGAGGGTTTAAGGACTCAGGGGGTCAAGGGGCCGAGTGGGACAATAATGGGAATATTATGAAGTTTTCCGCACCCTGAATGTAATATGACGGATAATAATGGCAAAGCCGAACTATAATCTCGCTATGTTTATCGGGGCAACCATAATTGCCACGCTGGCAATCCTTTTTCCGGCATCACATGCCATACCTCCTTCAGCTCAATCTTCATCCACATCTGTATCACCCAGATCAGGCCTGTGGAGCGCCTCGGCAGACTTCGGCGTTTTCAAATTTACGGTAAATCCAAAGGCAACGGCAATAACAAAAATGCTCCTCGATTTTTCAAGGTTCAAATGTGGCTCCATCAGTATCTCATCTGGTAAAATTTCGGTCGAAAGCCAATGGCCTGTTAATTGTAATCAATTCAAGGTTACTGTAAACCTTGGTCTCTATAAACTGGTCGTTCGCGGAAAATTTGACGACACAGGCACCCATGCTGCTGGCACCTGGGAAATAGAATCCATTGGGGCAATTTGCTCAGGCACCTGGGAATCTGACAGAGGAAATCCTAAGAACACCTCGGATCAAAAGAGATAGCCATCATAAGTAAAAAATCCGGGTCCAGAGGGCCCGGCTTTGGCTTGTCCCCAGAGGGGGCCTTGTTTACCCGCGTATCGCTGGAGTGACTAGAGTGATCTAAAATGTCTAACGTGCCTAAAGTTAAGGAATTTTGTGTCATTTTACCGAATAGAAGAGCGAAGCTCTGCATTAATCCCGCCCGGGGCGGGACTCACTTTATGGCCTTGATTTCTGATACGGTATAGAAACAACGCAGTGTAGATCTCGTCTGGAGGCTGACGAACATGGATGGTATGCGAATCCATTATAGATCATGCCCTTTATGTGAGGCGATGTGTGGCCTTGCCATAACCACCAACGGCAATGAAATTGTGTCGATCAGGGGCGACGAAAAAGACCCTTTGTCTAGGGGGCATATCTGCCCCAAGGCCATTGCCATTCAAGACCTCTATAATGATCCCGATCGCCTGAAATATCCCGTGAGGCCCATAAAGGGCGGATGGGAAAGGATAGGCTGGCAAGAGGCCTTTGATGAAATAAAAACAAGGATCAAGCAGATCCGTAAGGCCTATGGACATGATGCAATGGCCATTTACTACGGCAATCCCATGGCCCATTACCACGGTACCGTCCTTTTTCTCGGTTTTCTCCTCAAGGCCCTAAAAACCAAAAACCGCTTCTCAGCCAGTTCGGTAGATCAACTTCCTCTCATGATGGCCTGCTATCTCATGTTCGGCCATCAGTTCCTTTTTCCCGTACCGGATATCGATCGGACCGATTACTTCATATTGATCGGCGCCAATCCGGCCGTGTCCGGGGGTAGCATCATGACCGCCCCTGGAATCGCCCGCAGGATCAAAAAAATCCAGAAACGGGGTGGCAAGGTGGTTGTCATTGATCCCGTTTACACCAAGACCGCCTCACTGGCGGACCGTCATCTCTTCATCACGCCGGGCACGGATGCCCTTCTAATGCTGGCGCTTATAAATACGGTGTTTGCCGAGGAGCTGACTGATCCAGGCCGGCCCGGAAGCCTCTGCGACGGGATAGAGACGATCAGAACGGCCGTCTCCCAATTCACCCCGGAAGACATAGCCGACCAAACAGGGATTACGGCCAACGATATAAGGATGCTGGCGCGGGAGTTTTGCAGCGCCAAATCTGGCGTCTGCTACGGCCGCCTGGGTTCCTGCACGCAGGAATTTGGAACAATTACCTCCTGGCTGATCCTTGCGTTCAATATCATCACTGGCAAGATGGATCAAACCGGCGGCTTCATGTTCCCTACCCCTGCCCACGATTTTGTGCATATGAGTGCCCTTATTAATGAAAAAGGGCGCATAGGAAGGCACAAGACACGCGTACGTGGTCTCCCTGATTTTGGGGGCGAGTTTCCGGTCGCAGCCATGGCAGAGGAGATGCTAACAGAGGGTCCGGGGCAAATTCGGGCCCTGATATGCCTGGCAGGAAACCCTGTCTTGTCCGTCCCCAACGGTAGGCTTGTGGAAAAGGCCTTCAAAAACCTGGATTTCATGGTCGCCATGGACTGGTATGTGACCGAAACCTCCAGGCATGCCAATATCATCCTGCCACCCACCAACATGCTGGAGCACGAGCATTTCCCGACAATGGCCAATATTGCAGGCGTGCGCAATGTTGTGAGATACTCTCCAAAGGTCTTTGAACCGGCGGCAGACACCCGGCATAACTGGCAGATCCTCAAGGAGCTGGCCTTGCGTGTGGAAGAGAGGCCCTTGATGCGGGCGGCATTGAGACTGGTTACCCCGGAAAGGCTCCTGAAACCAGGCCTCCGCTTTGGTCCCCATGGAGCGGGATTCTGGCCAAAAAACTCCGGCCTTACCCTAGCCAAAGTAGCCAGGGCTGAGCACGGTCTGGATCTGGGACCATTGCGTCCCAGCCTCCCGAAGCGTCTGTTTACGAAAAACAAGCGGATTGATCTGGCACCATCCCTATTTATAAAGGAGTTGGATCAATTAAAAACTTACCAGCAAAAGGGCGGGTTTGGCCCTTCAGGCGAATTTGACCTACTTTTGATCGGCAGGCGTAACCTCATGTCTAACAACTCATGGTTCCACAACATCGAGAGGATGCGAACAACAACAAATCGCTGTACCCTCTGGATAAACACGGATGACGCCAAAGACAGGGGCATCACCAATAAGGAACGAGTGAAGGTCTCTTCGCGTGTGGGCAGTATCGAGCTTGAGGCCCAAGTCACGGACAGGATAATGCCGGGCGTGGTGAGCATTCCCCACGGATGGGGCCATGATCTTTCAGGCATCCGCCTAAGCGTCGCCGCCAACGATCCCGGCGTTTCCGTGAACCACATCACTGACAATGAGAGACTGGACACCCTATGCGGTAATGCAGTCTTTTCAGGTGTCCCGGTTAGAGTAGATACCCACGAGCTTACGTCAGTCGGCCACAGCTAACTTTCGTTAGAAATGCGCGATCCAAGACGCCTTTTGTCAATATTTCTGCTCTCCGGACCCGTGATAGGGAAACAAGCTTTCTGTCTCTGCCAGGAGCTCCTCAGGTGGAGTGTTAAATGTGCAGGCCCTGCTGATCCAGGGGATACCCATCGCCTTCATGGAGGCAAGCACCTCGGCCATCCTGACGGCGGTTGACATAACGTCCACAACGGGAATCCCATCGACTTCATAAAGACCGTTGGGGTATTCAGTTTCACATCCGGGTGCCATGTGCACGACAGGCGACATGATCGTTCAACCGGGCACCAGGACCTCTGCACCATCATTGATGCATTCCCGTGATACCTCACTGAACCTCTTTAACAGAGGACCGGCGTCTGCAAAGCTTTCAAGAAACTCATTCATCCCGCTCTCTGTGCTTCTGATGGAAGTGACAGAATCCCTAAAACCATATTTACCAACCAGTTCCTCAATCATAGGAATGGCAAACTTTGAAAAGGTTACGATTCCGATCTTCCTTCCCATTATACTACCGAAGACAAGGGAATTCTGAACGGCGCCCACAACCGGAATGTCCATAAGCTGACGTAGCGGATAGAGGTAGGGATCGAAATAGCAATGAATAACTATGGCATCATATCCCTTACCCTTTAAGCCCCTGACCGCTTCAAAGAACTCATATGAATTCCAGGTATTGAGGGATTCCCAGCAAAAGGAATCGATATTGACAAAGCCCTTTTTTGTCAAATAAAAATCTATTGACGTATCATCTTCTTTTAGTTTCTCTGCATTTCTAACAAAAATCCTCTCTGCAATATCCCGAAACATCTCTTCATTGAGATCTATGCCGAAAGGCGCCACAACAGCTATCTTTTTAGACATATAAACCTCCTTTGGCTTAGAGTAATGTTGAAGGAATTAAAACCCCTAGGCTGTTACATCCAAGTATATTAACCTCCAAACAATCCTATAGCTTGAGTGCTTTCTGAGCGTTCTTGCCCAGTATCATTTCCTTATCATCATCCGTAATCTCAGGGAGGCCCATGATCTGTAAAGGTGCAGGATAATCCATTGACCTGATGACCTCGACCCACTGCTTCTGGGAATAAACATCCGTAAAAAGCGGCCAATCAGATCCAAAGAGTACCTTATTAACACCACCATGCATAAGCTTTGCCAGGGAGAGGACCTGGGCCAGACCCAAAGGAAATATCGCGTGGGCCGCCTGCCATGCCGAGAGGTCCACATAGACATTCGGGTTTTTCATCGCCACGGCCAACGCCTCCTCAGTCCATGGTGTACCCACATGGGCCATAATAAAATTTATCTCCCGGAAATCAACCGCTATCTTGTCCACAAAAACAGGCCGGCATGTTTTCAGGTACGACTCTCCAGGACCCATTCCAGTATGCACCAGCACATTTACCCCTAAGCTGGCAGCGGCTTCATACAGGGGATAGTAATTCTCATCGTCCGGGACAAACCCGCTTACAGTCCACAGCTTGAGGCCGGAAAAGCCCATCTCCTCCACACATCGCTTGAGCTCTTCCGCTGCGGCCTTTCCCCGACGCGGGTCAATGCCCGCGAAAGGGATGACCCTGTCAGGGGCCTCTTTTAAATACCTCCCGGCCAGATCATTAAATTCTCGAAACGTAAGGCCCCCACCTGAATAGAGGAACTCAAAGTCCAGGGGTAGGATCACCGTCTTATCAATTTTGGCCTCGTCCATTTCTCTAATAAGCCTCTCTAAGGACCCATCGTAGAGTTTATCTTTATCCTTCAGCCCAAGCTCCACAAAAACAGAATCCAGAAGCCTCGCCATGTCACCCTTTATCAGATCCCTTTCCCAGATATGGCAATGCGCGTCAATAATCATGCATTTATCCTCCCTTATTAAAAGGTTTTACAATAGAAACCCCTGACATCTTACCCACTGAGCCAATATTTGCTATCTGCTTCCTTTACCATCCCATCCTTTATTAGCTTACTCAAGTGGCTGGCGAGAATGCCGGTGCCCGGGAATATGTGCAGGTTAGGGCTCCGAAATAGCTCTGGAAGGATTTCATTGAATGTCTTTGGGCCGTCCTTGAGAGAATCGAGCACCCTTTCCTCACGCTGTTTCACCTTACTCACCGCCTTCTCAATTGCCTCCTGAGGATCTTTAACCAGGCCCCCGTGTGAGGGCACTATCAAGTTGATGTCCAGTGCCTGGTACTTCTGCATGCTCTTGAGATACCCTTCGGTCCCGCCGGAACTGGGAGTATAAAAAGGCACCTCCATACCAATCATATCGCCTGCAAAGAGAATCCTTTGGTTTGCTTCGTAAAGTGAGATATGACCCGGATGGTGACCGGGCGTGTGTATCACATCAAAGACATAATCACCGCACTCCAGTGAATCGCCCTCCACAACAGTACGGTCCGCATGTGACTCGCTGATAGGGCAAAACGTCTCATAGAATTCCATGATATCAAGTGTGTTTCCAGGAAAATACCTGGGCACCAAATCGGTATCAAAGATTCCATTGAGCAGGGTATTGTCTTGAAGGAAAGGGGCATCCGCCTCATGATCGATAACTATTATACCCGGCATCAACTCCTTGAAATGCGCGATTGCACCCATATGATCCGCATGGGTATGTGATATGATTATGGTGTGTATATCTGATATGTTTAGACCATCCTCTTCAAAAAGGGCCTTTGTCTGCTTGATGTTCTGTTCCCCACCACCACCTGTCTCAATGCATGCCAGCCCTCCTGAATCCCGGATAGCCAAGATGCTGGAGGAATCCACAAACCCTTTCTTTTCAACTTTTAGAAAATGTAGATCCTTGCAAAGCTCCATTACCCTCCCTCCTCATGTACCTTTACCATATACTGCAAAACCAAAGATAAAGACGATAGCACAGGACCTCTTATTTAATCAAGTAAGAGAAAAGGGGCTTTACGATGTCAATAATAGAGGCTAAAGTCCTATGTACATATCCGTAGAATTGATTACTGGCCCTGCCAAAACAGAGCTGGTGATTTGAGCCCATCTTAATCTATACATATGGAGGACATGACAATGAACAATGAATTGCGTCTGTTTATGATACGACACGCTGGCATAGTAATATTGATTGGCTCTCTTGCGGGATTAGTCTATAACTTTGTAATCAGCGGGGACATACCGGGCAGCATAGGGTCATGGCACCTTGCTCACCTGCAGGGCGTGATGACTGGCATGCTAATCTTGGCCGTATCATCTTGCGTTGGCCATCTGATCTTAGACCCCAAAAAACTCCATCTCCTGGCGTATTGTTTTGTCGTCACCGGTTACTGTTATTCGGTTGGCCCTGTTTGGGGGGCTGTTTTTCGAGTACGTGGCCTCAAACCCGTTGCCCCTCTCAGTAACATATTGATGTTCGCTTCCAATTCAATTGCCAGTATTTCCGTCGTAATCGGGATAGCCTTAATGATTTATGGTTCTATAAAACGCCATTCATCTTCAACCAATCCCATTCAAAAATGACTTAAGGAGAAATATCTATGGAAAGCTGGTTATGCGTTATAGGGGCAATTTCTTTTGAAGTTGCTGGCACCACGTGTATGAAGCTGTCGAGGGGTTTTACAAGACTCACACCTTCGATTCTAATCTTTGTCTTTTATGGACTAGCGTTCATTGCGCTCACAATCGCGCTCAAAAAAATTGACGTGAGTGTTGTATATGCAATATGGTCCGGCATTGGCACTGCGCTCATAGCAACCATTGGGGTCTTATATTTTAAAGAACCCGCGACCCTGTTCAAGTTTGCAAGCATCGGCCTAATTATTATTGGAGTTGTGGGACTAAATCTGGCTGGCATGAGACATTGAAACCATAAAGACGCATATACCAAATTGTTTGCGGTATTAATGGTAACCGCGCTGTGCAGTGATCCCTTAATGGACAAATCGAGGAGAGATTCTTGCCCGACTGGAGAGAAAAAGGAAGGGTATTTTACGGTTGGTGGCTGGTTGCGGCTTTGTTCTTTATCCTGTTTAATACCGCTGGGAGCGGTTTCTACGTCTTTCCAGTATTTATAGAGTCATTCCGCCATGAATTTGGATGGACAATGACACAAATTTCTTGCGGAGCTGCATTGTGGGCCATTGTTATGGGCTTTTCCAATCCCATAATCGGTATGCTAATTGCGCGTTTTGGTGCTCTCAAGACGATGTTTGTCTCTGCAGTTCTTACAAGTCTCACCCTCTTGGGATTGGCCGGCCTGCAAAACCTTTGGATGCTATATGCCATAATGGCCGCCAGTGGCTTCATGTCTGCAGGCACCACGCTCGTGCCGGCACAGACACTCATTACCAATTGGTTTAATAGGTATAGGGGCCGCGCCATGTCTCTGGCTATGCTAGGCATTGGGTTCGGGGGCTGGTTTTTGCCGATTCTGAATGAGTATCTGATCAGACAATGGGGTTGGCGTTTCACTTGGTTTTTTGCTTTCATAGTCCTGTGGGTGTTTGTGATCCCGCTGATAGCCGTATTTGTCCGGACCAGGCCATCAGACCTTGGTCTACTCCCGGATGGTGAAAAGACAGGTGGAACGAACAATCGGAAAAATGCCCCTGCAAGCGGTCTGCCCGTGAAACGCGCCGTCGCCTCTCTGGGCTTTTATCTGCTTTTTTTCATATTTGTGTTAAGGATTATGGGCCAATCTGCAGTCAACTTTCATTTTGTCCCTTTTGCCATACAGGAGGCCCTGTTTACGCCTCAACAGGCCGTATTCTTCTTTGGACTGGCCGTGGGTTTTAGCATAGCAGGACGTCTATTGTTCGGCTGGTTGGCTGACCGGTATAAACCCGAGCTGCTTAATACACTGGCCGCAGTGTTGCTTGCCTGTGGTCCGGCAGCGGTCTGGTTCTTTATTATCCGGTTGGGCCTTCGTAACGTCAACCTGCTGTGGTTATATTCTGTCCCTTACGGCTTCGGTATAGGTGCTAATGCCATTGTGATCCCGATACTGGTCAGCCGCTGCTTCGGCGAATTACACTTTTCCAAAATGATGGGCCTCGTCATGAGCGGATTCGCGGTAGGCATCATTATAGGCATTCCAGTGGCAGGAAAAATCTTTGACACCACAGGAAGTTATGATTTGGCATTCGCAGGGTGTACCATGGCATTCGCAATCTCGGCCGTACTGGCAGTCCTCATCCGCTCCGACCGCTATGCGATAGAATTCATGATGGAAGAGGAAACATAACAGCCAAAGCAAAAGACACCTGGCCAGTGGGGTAGATAACGTATACCGCCAAGGACAACCAGGACTTACAAATCGGCATGTATATCTAAACCTGGCCTTACGTCCTTAGCACACGCCCTGCGCGTATTCCCCTTATGTAGGTCCCATCCCTGACAACGTGTTGACCATTTATAAAGACTTCCCTTATGCCTACCGGCTTGCCTGCGGGCCTTAAACCTTCTGGTGGGGTATCGGAAATTGTCTCAGGGTCGAAGAGCACGATGTCTGCTACCTTGCCAGGCTGAACCAAACCTGTACTGGTGATACCGAAACGCCTTGCACTGGCCGAGGTCATCCTCCTGATCGCTTCCTCAAGGCTGAACATCTTTCTCTTCCTCACAAAATCCCCCAGGATTTTTGGGAAAGCACCGAGCCCCGCAGGGTTGGGATAGCCGGATGTCTTGATCGCGGCATCTGTTTCAAAGAGGCAGATCTCATTAGAGACTACCTTCTCTAATGCGGTCTCATTGCCTGGCTCGCCACTGTATGTATGGAAGAGCATGAGTGCAGACCCCCTGCTCCTTTCGGCGATTGTTAGCATGGCATCAAATGGCGAAGTCTTCCACTTTTTGGCAATTTCGATCATGCACAATCCATTTAGTTCCTCCCAGCCAGGAACACCCACATCCATTACCTGAAAGTCTTTGTACATAAAGCCTGCCAGGCGAAAGCCCAAAGTCAGTTCAATCTTGAGCCTCGCACGCGCCCCAAACCTGTGGTATGCCTCCGGAATGGAGGCCAGGAACCAGTAGGGCAGAGGTGCGTGTATGGTGGTATTACCGCATGTATATGGGAAGGCGTCTATCATCACGTCCACGCCATTTTTTATTGCATCATCAACGAGCCCCATACACCTGTCCACCGTTGACCAGCTCCTTCGACCCACGAAGATAAAATGAGACAACTGAAGCCTGGCACCGGATTTTTCGGCGACATCCAGCATCTCCCTCAGTGCCCTAACATTGTGCGCCCCGAACGATGTCGATGGATAACAGGGCGATATCCTGGAGAGCGCCTTGAGGTGAACCGTCACTGGTTTACCTGCCTTCACTGCCACAGAACAGAAGGCCTCAAGCTCATCAAGGGGCGAATACATACCCGGGTCATAGCCAAGCCCAAAGCTTAAACCGCATGCCCCTTCATCAAGGGCGCGGGCGGTCTGATCGAGACATTTGTCCAGCTCTTCTCTCGACATGGCGCCGCGTAGCTTTTGGGCACTCACGTACCTTAACGTTGCGTGGCCTACCAGCTCTGCCACGTTCACGATGGGTCCAGTCTCTTGTATATGATCAAGAAACCCGGCCATGGAACCCCATTCATAATCAAATGGTCTGGCAATCGCTATGGAGGCAAAGTCCTTCAGCAAACCCGCTGCCCGCGAAGTGATTGGGGCGGGTGAAAGCCCACAGTTTCCGCAAATAAGACTGGTTATGCCTTGCTCCACCAGGAAGTTCAGTATTTCAGGATGCCCGGCCAAAGGCAGCACCCAGTCCGAATGGGAATGCATATCGATGAATCCCGGTGCAATAACAAGCCCTGTTGCATCAATAACCCTATCCGCTTCCGGCACATCCTCTCCCTCATTTATGACGGACATAATACGGTCTCCGTCGATAAACACACTACCCTTGAAAGAAGGGCCACCGCTGCCGTCAACTACCATGCCGTCTTGTAATAATGTTGTGGGCATTATTTGCTTCTCCTTTTGCCTTACACCCCAATTGAGCGAAAGCGCTCAATTGTTGGTTGCCGGTTGCCAGTTGTCAGTCGGCAGGAAACGGAATTAATCATATTTTTGCAACACTGAATCCTGGCCCCTGACTGCCCCCTAACTGAGGGTCGGCAGTGGGACCTTTTTGAGGCTGAAAAAAGGCCCCACTGCCGGCCTAGCCTTGTACTGCCATAGTTACACTCAATTATTGAGCTATTACATACAGCCTTAAAAAAAAGTCTATAATTTTATTATTTCTAATGCTATATAAGTTCTGATAAGTGTCAACAGTTTAACCAAGATGTTTCAGCACGAGGTAAATTTTGCGATGGATATCCTAATAAATGCAGTTACGGAATTTGAAATAGCTGGGAACAAATTATGGCGTATCATTTTGCTATTCGGAATTATTCTATTCGCCTTCATCATCGGAAAAATCGCCAAAACAATCCTCCAGAAGTCAGCTACAAGCCTTGAAAATCGCCATCACTTTATCACGGCCTCCGCCATAAACGCCATTTCACGTAGCGTGGTTTTCCTAGTTGCAGCATCTGGTATTTCTCTTGGTCTTACTATGCTGGAAATGGAAGCAAAGATGTCCGAAGTGTCCGGCACCCTGAGTGCCATCCTTATAACTGTCGCCATTGGATACCTGCTTTACTGGCTGGTAAATGTTCCAAGCACCTGGCTTGAAAAAATGGCAGGGAAAACCGAGAGCAAGCTCGATGATATGCTTGTACCCATCATTCGGAAAAGCCTTCGTGTGACAGTGGTTATTCTGGTATTGGTTCAGATTTCTCAAATACTCAGCAACAAACCCATCACCTCTATCATTGCGGGCCTGGGAATTGGCGGTTTAGCTGTCGCGCTGGCCTCTCAGGACACAATAAAGAATATCTTTGGCTCAATCGTCATATTTATCGACAAACCCTTTGAGATGGGAGATCGAATTGCCATCGATGGGCACGACGGCCCTGTTGAAGAGGTCGGCCTTCGTTCAACAAAGATACGGACTCTGGAAGGTCATCTGGTCACAATTCCCAATGGTGAACTCGCCAACAAGACCATTCAAAACATCGGGAAACGCCCTTATATCAGGCGGATTGCCAACTTGACCATCACCTATGACACACCACCTGAAAAAATTGACAGGGCCATTGAAATCCTAAAAGAGATCTTGGACAATCACGAGGGTATGCGTGAGGATTTCCCGCCGCGAATATTTTTTAATGATTTAGGCTCATATTCCCTGAATATCATGGTTATTTACTGGTACCATCCCCCCAACTACTGGGACTTCATGGCCTTTTCAGAGAGATTTAACAAAGAGGTATTCCACCGTTTTAGTGAAGAAGATATCGATTTTGCGTTCCCAACTCAAACCCTGTATCTGGCACGAGATCCCTCCAGGTCATTGACCATTGGAATTAGAAATGAGGCGGATATATCCCAACCCGGATAAACCGGAAAAGGGCCAAAATTGAACTAGACAACAGCTACCAAGGGGGCATTTGGGAATGGCCTCAAAAGTTGACCACCAGTGCGACAGATAGGATGGTGTCTGTTTCGTGCAAAGTTTCCGGGGTCGGATCATTATCGTATTTTACTTCATAACTTGTCTTTAAAGAAAACTGATCGCTCAGTAAAGTTGTTAGCGATGTCTCCGAATTTATATTGAAATTCTGGCTATCATTAAAATCGTAAAGAAACTCCAGTGTCTTCTTAAGTTTTGTTTTTTCTGAAAAGGCATACACATACTGCCCATAGATACGGCCCCTAATGAAATTATTGTCTGTATTATCCGTATATTCTTCTTTCACATAGTCAAGGCCTGTCTCGCCCAGCAGGAGATGTTTTGGTCCAGTAAGGAATTTATAGCCAACGCTAGGCCCCAAATAATACCGGTTGTCAATGCCTGCGAACTCATCCTTCTCCCATCCTACATTACCAGCGGCGTAAAACCGTTTGGTGAAAAGATAGTTCATTCGTAAATTAGTAGAATAGTTTTCGGCATTCTTCTCGCCGCCAGTTTGGCCGTAAAGAGCTGATAGTTTCCACTCTCCCTCAAGTTGTTCGGTAAATAAATACTTGAGATGATTCTTGGCGGACAGTGTCGTCGTCTCTGTGTTTCCGCCCGCATCAACAAAGGACAATTCAGCCTCGTCGCTCCATTTTTTTTCCTCCGCCCTAACGCTACTACTAAAAGCGATAAAAACGAGAATTCCTATGAATGCCACTATTGTTTTCATAACTCCCTCTCCAGATAATGACCTGCCAGCATTCAATTTCAATCCAATACTGGTATGGCTCAATGATTAATTTGATCGTTTAAGGTATTTGGTCTAACAGTTAAAATATTAATGGGAATAAATAAAGCCATCAACTATTATTCCTTATAATGGTAAATGTGAACGTCTTGCTGTGGAAAGGGAATGCTAATACCCTCAGAATCTAACTGCTTCTTGATGTTTTCAGTTGTATCAAAATAGACATCCCAGTACTCAGACGCCTTAACCCAAGGCCGGACGGCAAAATTCACACTGCTATCCGCTAGCTTTAAAACGCCCACCATTGGAGGAGGATCTTCCAGGATACGCTTATCCTTTTCCAGGACTTCACGAATCACTCTCTTCGCTTTGTCAATGTCATCTCTATATCCAATACCGAATGTCATATCCACACGTCGCACCCCTTTGGCAGTAAAATTTATAATGTTATCTCCTGTCAGCTTAGAGTTCGGGATGATAACGGTTTTATTATCCGGGGTCTTGAGTTGGGTTGTAAAAATCTGAATCTTTTCCACAGTGCCCTCAACACCGGCACCTCCAATATAGTCATCAACTTTAAACGGGCGAAAAATAATCATCAGAAAGCCCGCGGCAAAGTTGGCCAGTGAGCCTTGTAATGCAAGGCCAATGGCCAAGCCAGCCGCACCAATAACAGCGATAAATGACGTCGTTTGTATACCAAGTTGTGCAAGAGCTGCCAAAACGAAAAATACCAGCAAGGCGATATAGGTCAAGTCTCCGGTAAAGGTCACAAGTGCTGGGTCGACATTCCGCCTTTTCATCATTTTTTCACATAGATTTCCAAAGCCCTTGGCGATCCAACGACCAACAACAAACACGAGGATTGCGGCTATAATCTTAAGCCCATAAATCGTCAATAATTCCCTTACTTTTGATAGGACATTTTCCATTTCTAGCCTCCTGTTAAGGTTCCCTGTATTACTATCACATTTAAAACTCTATTGCAATACCTATGGGTACCTTCAATAAGATATAGACACCTTGATATTGTCCTATTCTTAGCTTAGCATGCTCGCATGACATCCCGTCCTTTATTGACCTGCGCCGAACAAAATGGTCCCGGATACATGCGGGGCTCCTGCTGGACGTTACAACAGAATAGTCTCAGGAAACCTGTAATTGACAATCTGTGCTTATTGGAGTACTGTCTAAAACTATATTCTTTACAGCAGACAAAATTGAACATGAAAAGTTTACTGATTTACAAAGGGACGTATCTAACTTACGTGATGTATTGCAGGAAGGTAATTCGGAACGGGGCGTTTGACTCGGCCTCCCCCGGGCGCGCCATTTTTTCCTATCCCAGGAGATAAAGGAGGCGGCATATGAAAATTGAACATATAGAGCTATACCATGTCGAGATCCCACTTGACGAACCATTCCATCCTTCTTGGATCCCCGGTTACCCTCAAAGTAATAACGAATTCACTTTTGTGAGGATTATTACAGATGATGGCGTTGTCGGAGAATCGGCAGGGATGACCTTTGGCAGGGCACATGGAGGATATGGCAACGTGGTCGCCCCATTCATAATAGGACGCGACCCTTTCGATATAGAGGGTCTTCTTAACCTCATGGACGCGGCATCTCTCATCGGGATGAGGATTGCATGGCTCGAGCCAGCGTTGTGGGATATCATTGGAAAGTCATGCGGCCAGCCAGTATATCGCCTGCTAGGGGGTGGCGACGGAAAAATCAGGGCATATTGCTCAACAGGAGAATTACGCGACCCCGATAGACGTGGCGAGGATATGGGCCGTATCCGCGAAAAAGGTTTCACGGCAGTGAAGCTCAGGTTCCATAACGACGATTGGCGAAAGGATGTCAGTGTGCTGGAAAGGGTACGAACCGCTGTCGGGGATGCCATGGACATTATGGTTGACGCAAACCAGGGATGGCGAGTTGAAATATTGCAGCGAGGCCCAGTGTGGGATGTCAAGACCGCAACCGATGTGGCTCGTGCCCTTGAGACTTATGGCGTCTTTTGGCTTGAGGAACCCCTTGACAGGAGCGATTACGTTGGAATGCGAGAACTGAGGGAAAAAACCAACATCAGAATCACCGGTGGAGAAATAAACTCACGTTTTCAGGAATACGCAGTTCTGGTTCAGAACAGGTGTCTCGATATACTTCAGCCAGATGCCACCTTTGTTGGTGGAATCGCCACTTCAAGAAAGATTGCCGCCCTGGCACAGGCCAATGGCCTGAGTTTTGAGCCTCATACATGGACCAATGGTATAGGGTTACTCATAAACATGCATGTCAGCGCGTCTTTGCCAAACAGCAGTTTCTGTGAATTTCCATTTGAACCACCGGGCTGGACTATTGAGGCGCGCGACGCAATCCTGGCCGAGCCCATTGATATTGATTCAGAGGGGTTCGTCCATCTGCCTGAAAGACCGGGTCTTGGTATTGTAATTGATGAGGACAAGCTTTCCAAATACGGTGAGAAATTTTTCGAGATTTGATCGCTATCTCTATGGCTACCATCAGGGTAACAGTTTAGCCCTTTTCAAAACAAATCGCTCTATTTCAGGCGAATGGCAATGTCTCTCAAAAGCATTGTAAGAGGTAGCATAGTATGTCCAGAGAATCATATTACAGAAAGATGTTTTTCATAGGGGCCATTTGGAACTGGGTTGCGACAGTAACATTTGCTCTTGCCTATACGTTCCTCTTTCCCTTCTTTGGCATGCAACTCCCGCGGTACCCGGTTCTTCTACATTTGTTTCTGGCCCTGGCCTTTGTCTTTGGGATTGGTTACTACTGGGTATCAAGGGACATATACAGCAACCACGCCATTGTCAAGCTGGGAATACTTGGAAAGCTTCTGGTATTCGTGTTACTGGTTGCGGCCTGGATTAACTGCAATATTTCGATCTTTCTGGTACCCCCTGGAATTGTGGACCTGATATTTGCAATCCTTTTTGTTGAATTCCTTGCAACCATGGCAAAGCGCCAGCAACAAACATAAGTAAAGAATCCGGGTCCAGAGGGGGCTGAGTGACTAAAGTGATCTAAAATGTCTAAAGTGCCTAAAGTTAAAGAATTTTATGTCATTCTACTGAATAGAAGAGCGAAGCTCTGCATTAATCCCGCCCGGGGCGGGACTCACTTGTTGACCTTGATTTCTGGTACGGCATAGCCTAATTTCTCTGACTCCCGCGTAGCGGGATCTTTGACGGTCCCTGAGGACCAGGGTTCCCAATTAACAATGAAAACGTGTTTTCATGCATCCCCATTACCTTCTCTGCCTGTGCAGTGACTTCTCAACGACCCGAGGCATTTTGTCAGCATTCAATCGATTGCCCAAAAAATTATTTACAAGCCTCGTGTATCTATAAGGGTCATCTATCACGTCATTGTATTTAATATAAAGAACGTCTATATTCCCCTGGCTTGATAACCAGGCTTTGATGTCTCTAAGATGCTTCTCAAACTTCTCTCCCATCTCCTCATCCCCGACGCCACCTCCGTCTCTTCCCAGCCTTTCCAGCATAGCTCTCTGGGAAGCAAGTATTTCCTCCATCTCCCTACCCATGAATATCACTTTATAGCGCCTATCCTTGGGGAGATGATAGAGTAATGCTGAAACCATTTTGACCGCCTTGCCCTCACAATCCCCTAACCATGACGTATCTTTTTCAATCTGCTTCACCTTTTCCAATTCGAGATACCCGCGTGGATTGTCTGGATCAGGCTTCCTTGTCTTATCGGTCACGATTGGTAGGCCGCCCGCCCCCAACATTT
>Ga0307425_1000468_pt1 | contig 25450 bp, 23 predicted proteins | sample SalMarWE160330MG_FD_202152 | JGI IMG/M metagenome (GOLD analysis project Ga0307425, IMG submission 202152) | Salt marsh sediment microbial communities from the Plum Island Ecosystem LTER, Massachusetts, United States - WE1603-30 | ecosystem: Environmental > Aquatic > Marine > Intertidal zone >...
GTTAGGATTTTATCCACAATTCCTTTTGAACTCATGTCCGGCAAGCTGGATAAAACAGCATCAATTTCTTGGCTTTTCTCCTTGTCCATTACCAAAAGTGACAATTTTAATTTGGTTAACTGGGTTTCAAACTCCTTAACATTATTCATCCGCCTTTCATGCTCGGCGGAGTAAGCTTCTATTTTCTCTTCCCGTGTTAACTCTTTATTTTCTTCCATATAGCCTCCATTTCTGAAATTGCATCGTTATAAACTTCATCAAGTTCGTTAATCGTGTTTGACAATGATTCTGCAATTTCCATTAAAACAGCAAATGTCGGGGAATATTTATTGTCCATCGGCACCTCCTATATTGCGGAACGGATTCGAGGGGACGTTTACATGGTCCGCAATCTGGTTTACAACACGCCAAAAATCACCGTCCTTCGTCCATTTGCCCGTCAAAAGATAGTCCACAAGAAACCGCACCTCCGTAGGGTTATGACCTGTCTCCCAACTATCAGCTTTTGAAATAAAAGAAAGATAACCAGGATAAATCTCCGACAACTCTTTCAGAAGACCGTTGACCTCAAGAAAAGTCTTATACGGCTTCCGCAGTTCGTCCCTGAACTTAAAAACCTTCTCAATGGCTTCAATGCTCATTTTTTGGTAAACAGAATTTTTCTTCTTCAAAATCTTTTCCGCCTGCTCCTTGTTTTTACGCTCCTCTTCTGCAATCTTTTCTAAAATACTTTTACTGTCATCCATAAACTATTCCTCCTTATCTTCGAAAAAATCCTTTTCATATTTACCTTTCTTAACATCCTTCTTTTCAACCTCTGGCCCTTTCTCAACTTTCTTCCTGGGCGCTTTCTTCGGGACAGGCTTTTTAGCAACCTTCCTCGCCCTATCCTCCGCCTTATCCTTGTCCACAGTTTTTTTGCCTTCTATCAAATAATCTTTTGCATGAGCCAAAAGAGCCTTCCCATCAAGAGTGTCTGTTTCGTCTTGTGGTGCCAAATCCATACTATTATGATACTCCACACGGGCTGCCCGGATCTCACTCTTAGGGGTTATACCAGGGGCACGCCGCTTCTTCATTGCTTCCTTACGATTTATCCATATTGCCATTATTTCACCTTTCCCTTCTTCTTAAACCTCCGGAACCGTTCGTACGCACGCCTTTTCTTCGCACGCAAACGGTCGCACCTTCCCGGATTTTCCCGACGCATCTTTAAAATTCTACCAACACCAGCAGACTGAAAGCGCCGATTAAAATTTTTCAGCGCACGATTTAAATCACCATCAAAAACATGAACTTTTGGATTGTCCTTCCTCATAAATTTGCCTTAAAAAAATTTGGCGCCCTCCGTAGGGTAAAAAATGCTCAGAAATCAGTGTGCATACATATACCACAATAACCGGCATAACCCCTCTTACCACCCCCAGGGGTCAAATATTCAGGAGTCCCAAAGTCTGAAATTTTGTTTCATTATCCCCGGTCAGACAATCGTCTTCTTGTTTTTCTGAATGAATGACTCCAAGTCCTGAACGTCCACATACTGCTTGCGCCCGCCTGGAAACTGAACGACTGGAATTTGTCCGGCCCATATCCGCTCACGCATGGCCCACACGGTTAGCCCTAACCATTGCGCTGCGTCCTTTAACGGCAAGAGCCTTGGATTGCTAATCCCTTGCGCCGTTTTATTTAGTGTTATTCCAGTACGTTTTGACATAGTGTGCTTACTTTGTGTCTGCCTCTGAGTCTATAACCTCGGCATCTGCAATATCCTTTTTGCTCGGGTCCGGTGGTAGGAATTGCTGATACCAAACCCTGCATTCGCTAATATTAATCGTAGGCCCCTTTGGCGGTTGTGCCTGCTCGTTCAAGTCAACTCCACCGGCTTGTTTTACTTGCTTCAAGAGTTGCGGTTGTCGTATGGCAAGCTTCGGGTCACTCTCATATTCCTGCAAGGCCTTCCCCTCAATCTCGGCAATTTGAGGGAGTCTGAGCTTGCAAAAAGACTTGTATCTCTCTGGAAACATGTCTAAAATTTCATCCACCTTGTGTCTGAGTTTAGGTTGTTTTTTATAGGCATGAACTAAGTTGTAGGCGTATGATTCGCTATAACCGCTTACATTCGCACATGTTTTAATTGGGAACCCAAATAGCCAATACAAATAGAACGTCATACGTTTTTCGTCCTTTTTGTCTTTGGTAAGTGTCGTGAATATGTCGCTAAGTGCATCTTGCGGCACAACGTCAGTTAAATCTCTGTTATCATTCCTTTTTTTAGTCATCGTCTTTTTTCTTTTCTTTCCACAAATTGGTTAGCCCTATATATGTATGAGAATATATATATAAGTAGTTATTATTATTTAGTATAGTATCAGGGTAACTACCTTATTTTAGAGTTACTCTGGTTTCCCTGGTTACTCTGTTACTCTGACATGCTGTTTTTTACCCCTGAGTTACTCTGGTTACTCTGTTTCTCTTATTGATATTATTGACTTTTTTTTTCTCAGGGTAACAGGGTAACTAAAAACCGGGGTATAGGGTCTTAGTTACTCTGACAGCTCCCAGGACCATTTCCATCGTTTGTCATGTTGGTATGTTTTTATTGGCAATTCCTTTTTTGCTTTCTTCAATATTCCGTCAGTAAATCCTTCTTTTTCGGCAAGCCGGTAAGCATCGGAAGCATACAGTTCTTTTTCCTCTGACATAAGGTCGGTAAGCCATATCAGGCATTTGTCCGTCAATGACTGGTCACTTAGTTGTTCAAGCGCCCGGATATGGATTTTGTCTCCCACTTGGATTGATTCAAGTTCCGGTATTTCTATGTTTAAAAAATTGCTTTTAGTTGCTTTGATATGAACCGTTGTGGCACTCTTTTTCACAACTCCCATAACGAGCCTAACGGCTGCGGTCTTTGCCGTAGTGCCTGCAACCTTATCCAAGGGGTCAACGGTTACGCCCTTTTTATAATGGTCGATATATACAAGCCCGGCTTTATGTTGGTCACATACAACGGCATTAACCGATTGCATCACCCGGCCTAATACATCGTCATTCTCGCTATGCTTTGACATACCCCTTACGCTGTCGATGATAACCACAAGGGTTTGACCTGGAAGCTCGGTCAATATTTGATTGACCTGTTGTTGGTCATCGTGCCTTTCAAGATTGAATTTAAAAGAACTGTCTTTCTTCCGGGCAATAAGGAAACGCTCAGACTCGATTTTCAAAACAGAAGCTTTGTTAATGGTATCGACAACGGTTCCCTCGGTTGAAAGCCAGACAACAAAGCCCTCGCTATAGTTCCCCAGGATTTCTTTGACCGCTTGAAGTAATATCGTTGTCTTGCCGTGTCCTTCACGTCCGGCCCACATAATAGGTAAGTGTTTGGGAATGACGCTTTTCCATATAAATTCCGGTTTTTCGCCTTGTCCAAATTCCTTTTTTAAATCGCTCAATGTTGCCCCCATTGCCTGTGCTTTTTCGGTTTTGTTTTTATTGAATCCCCTTGCCCGGTTGATTTCATCCTGAAGCCATTTATCTTTACTCTGGCGCTTTTCATGGTACTTTTCGCCTATCGGATAAGCATTGAATATTTGAAAAATGGTCTGGTCTGATACTTTGGCCCGGATAAGCGCTGAAAGAGCAGAAGCGACAATCTCTGAGCGTTCACCTTTGGGAACACCATTTCTTATTAACGCTTTAATTGAAGCTGATATTGGCAGGGATTCGATGTACAGGGTTTCTGATGGATTGACCGCCGGTTGTGGCGTGTTTTGTTCAGGGGTTTGTAATGCAAGGTCTAAAAGCCATTGTGGTGCTTCTTCAATCGGTAAATCCCACAAGACTTTGTACGGCCTTCCGGTGTCCGGGTGTATGCTTCCAGGTGCCACAACTTGACCGCCTATACCTCGAATGTCAAAGCCGTCCTTTTTAAATGACCTGTTGCCGTATCGTTTTCCGTTCTTTGGATACTTGTAAATGATATGAGGCTTTCCGGTTCCGGTCTGGTGGCGTCTTGTTACAGGAAGTTCAAAACCCTTGCTTTTGCATATCTCATCGAATTTTTCCAAGTCATCAACATCAATAACGAGTATTCCATTAGCAGGCCCACAAGGTATCCCGGCATTGTGTCCGTTAAAATCCTTTGCATTGAAAAACCGTGTTTCCTCACAGTAAAGCTGCCAGTCTTCTTCAATCGGTACTTTGCCGTTCAAGGGTATCATTGACGGAAATACGTCTGACAGTTCGTCAAATTTGTTGTCTTTCACAGTCCAAGTCTTTCCACATGAGGTTCAAGTTCGAGTTCAGCAATCAAGCGTTCTCTGACCTCGTCCGGCATTTCTTTATCTCCATGAAGAAAATAAGAAAATGTGGGCCTGTTAACCTTGCATCTTCGGGCTAATACTTTTTTTGGAATCTGCTTTGCTGCAATCGCAGCCCTGATGAGTTCAAGAAGCTTTGGGTCCGTCATTTTGATTCTCCCTTTTAATAATTTGTTATTACCTTTAAAAAGGAGTGGATAAATGGGGGGAGTTTATCTGTCTGAATAAAAAAACCCCTTGGTTTGTTGCCAAGAGGTTCTTGTTTGAAAGGAAAATATGAGATTGAATTTGGTTAGTCTTCAGGATTATGTCCGTCTATATCCCATTTTTTAAATTCTGTGTAATCCATTAAATTAGTATCATCAACGCTTTTTAATGAAGCGATTTCATCTTGTGCAACATAGGATTCAGCTTTAGCACAAAGCTTTTTTGTTTTCTCGCATATACGATCTTCACATGTAACGCAGATATGCTCAACTGTTTCGATAGCAATTTTTTTTCGTCTTTCCGACTTTGGGGGGAGTGGTTCCTTGTAAATTGACACCCAGGCTTCTTTAAATAGCCTCTGAACTGTTTTGGGATGCAATTTATTAAGCTTTATCGCTATGTCTGGATAAAACCATCTTTTTTGAGGGTCATAGACTAAATCAAAAACTTTGAATCGCCTTTTCCAAGTAGTTGGGTTTAGTCTTGGAGTTTTTTTCTTTTCTATATCGTGAAATTCTAACCGCTTTTCAGAAAGCCACTCATCAAGTATTTTTTTAAGTTCAGTCTCAATTTGGTTTCTGCTTTTTGAGAGGTTAATGTTCACATTAAGATACTTACCATCAAGGCATGACCTCATAAGATTGACAAAAGCTGCATTGTCTGATTCAGGAATATAAATCTCTAAAAAAATTCTCTGAATCCGTTTTGCTGCTTCTTTTTTCGTTTCACCAGGCAAAGGCCCATAAAGCTCATCAAATGAGAGGTCAGGGTCTATCGGGCCTGAAAGTTTCCATTTTTCACAAAATTCAGGTATTTTATTGGGGTCAAGCAAATGACCTTCAATTTTAAGTTTTGCATAATCGTTCTTATAATATTGATTTCTTCTGAGAGGTTCCCATATCGTCCATTTGATAATTTCAAGGTCACGCCTTGTTAATGGTGCTGTTTTTAATACCATGTTGCCATTCCCTTCATGGCCCCTGATGTTATGGGGAGCAGGGAATCAGGGTCATTCCTTTTCGCCTGGCCTGGCTATCTCCCCAAATTGTGTTTGTTTTGTGCCTATTGTGTCTGCTTTTCTCTAAAATACCCTAACATTTTCCAACTACTTTAACAATAAAAAAAGCCAATGAAAACAGATTAATAACTGAAATCATTGGCTTTGTTGAAATGGTCATTTGTGGAGCAAAAAACCAGGAGCCTTAAGGGGAGGCAAAATAAGCAGTACGATAAGCGTACTTACCTAACCCACATGCAATAATAATTCCACAATGTGTCATGTCAAGAGATCTGTTGGAACAAATAAAATCGAATTACGGTTTGTTCAAAACTGGGTGTTATTGATGTGATTCAAAGACCAATTGTTCCGTTTCTTTGGTATCTATTTGGACATTTGATGAAGGTATACGACCACAAAAACATAAGAGAGTGTGATACCCAAAATTATTCCCATTAGCATAGTCTTATCCCTTTAAAAAAAACTCAACCAATAACTGCTTGCGATCAAGGCCGAGCTAATTGTTAAAAGCATCCAATTTGACATCTATATCCTCCTCTATACCAATCGATAATATTTCCCTGGTGTTTGCAAAAAGCGTGCAAAAATAAATCATCATAGTATATAAATAAATAAATTAGATAGTTAAGTCAATTATGGGCCAAGAATGTCTGAGATGTTTCATGGTAGAAAATATAAAATTATGGTGTAAAGCACCTAAAAAATTATGAAATAATTTACATAAAATCGTTACACGATTTTATAATCATTTACTTATGATATCACGAGCCAAACACCGGGGACTGGAAGAGATTTCGTTTGTTCCTGCCATGGATAAAAAAGTGAGAAAAAGAAGGGTTGTATGGAAAGGATATACAGATATCGTATTTTTCCAGTGTCAGGTCAAGTTTTGTTCAGAACAAATTATATTTGGAGATAAAATCCCAAACAAGTGATTTTGGATCGATGTATTGTGCACCGACATTGCGATTAATGATCCATATTATTTTAACGAGTTCTTGGATTTCGGTTTTAGTTGGATCGTCTAAAGTAAATTTCAATTCAACGATATCGCCTCTGGAAATATGATGTGGTTTAAGGCTTGCAAATTTGATTCCGTCCGCTGAAATATTTTCAATGATTATTTCTCCTTTTTCGTCTTTTCCTTGGACAAAGTATTCACCAGCAAACTGGACATTTTTACGGTAATTCTTTCGAAAATCCAAGGTGAGCCGAAAAACTTCGCCACATTGGCATTTGGCCTTCAGTTTTTTATTGGTATCCTTGAAATTCGTTACATCTATATTTTTCTCAGATTTGCAATTGGGACAGATTATCGTTACTCGATTGGTGTGGCCCACATTAACATTTTTCATTCATTGGCCTCATAAATTCAATGAAAAAACAAAACTTCGCTTCTATATGAAATGGGGTTTTAATAATTCAGTCCATGTCAACCTCGATTAAAGGTTATTCTTTGGCTTTCTTTGCAGACTTATGCAACTTTTTAAGACAGTTTTTATCTTCACGGACAATTGTACAGATTTTCAGGTTATCAATCTCTTTGCAGTTATCGTGATTATACAAAGGGCATTCTGGGTATTGTTTTGACATCTCTATTTCCTGCCCTTCTTTTCGTATTTTTCAAGAAGGTCTTGAATGGCTTCTTCGAGGAGATCATTTGCACGAACGTCCTTTTCAACGGCCAGCATTTTTAACCCTTTTATTAAATCCACCCTAAGTGTTGTATTGTAATTTTTTCGTTTAGTTTCCAGGACGTTTCAATATCACATGTTTTTAAAAATATCAATATACCTGCACAGAAAGCTTGGCACAACCTCTATACATGTTAACATAGAAACATTGATAACCATATGGCATCAACATCACAGTGAGATGAAAATTAAAACAAACATAGCGTTTGAAGGAACTTGCAATGGAGACGTTCTAGGCGGTTTATTACTGTTGACCGGGGAAAACCTTCAGGCGCTTTTGTTTGGAAAGGATAATCTTTCGGGCTTGTCCTGGGAGGATATAAAGCAAAGCCCCTGGTCATCTATTTGACCAGGGGCTACTGTGGGGGTCGGCAGTAAAGGGGAAGCGGCTAATAAAACCCCTGATTGAAAAAACTTCCTTAAGTGCCGTTATTAGCTCGATATTCGTCAAAGTATATAAAATTCATATATATGACCGAGATCTAAGATGCACGTGCAGAAAAGAAGCCATTTCTTAACTACCAGACAAAGATATTGCAAAAACCATGCTAAATTTACTTTTTGGGATACATTTCGTCTTATATTACAATAATATTAAGTAGATATTATTAATATAAAGATTTGGTTTCCTGTATTGATTCATATCAAAATATCTCAAAATATGAGGTAAACTATATAAATTCTATGAAGAATTTTACATAATATTAACCCTTGGGATAGGCACGTGCGGCTGAAAAGGACGTATCTGCTCCCCGCCTGTGGATAAACAATAGGGAGAAAGTGAGCGACTTATGGGAAGCATATGCAAAAGAGGGAACATTTACTGGATTCAGTATCACAATATCCCTTCACAAAGCACCACTAAAAAAGGGCTTAGAAGATATGATGCTCCCAAACCCTTGCTATCATTGGTGCCGGAGGTCGGAATCGAACCGACATGGAGTTGCCCCCGCGGGATTTTGAGTCCCGTGCGTCTACCAGTTTCACCACTCCGGCATGAATAACCTTTTATCCGAAACCTATAAGCGTTGTCAATAAAATTGAATCCGTCATAAAAACACAAAATATAAAAATCACAGACATTCTATTACTTCTATTTCGTGTTTTTAGCCTTATAATAATTTTTCAATAGCTCCGCATAGATTTGGATGGGATGTCTAACCCGGATATTTTTATTGGATCTGGACAGCATGTCCGAGAGTTGAAGCATGCAGGCCGGACATCCGGTGGCCACCGTCGAACACGAAGCAGCGATGATATGATCTATTTTTACTCTGCCGATATTGGCTGAAAGGTCATAATATTGCAGATTAAAACTCCCTCCCAGACCGCAGCACCGGTCGGATTCAGGCATTTCTTTTAGCCGATAGCCTGGATGGGCATTGATGAGCGCCCGGGGTTCGGAAGACACGCCCAAGGATTTTTTGAGATGGCACGGATCATGGTAGGTGATATCGACTGGTTCGACATGATTATCAATGTCAACCTTTTTGATCCCGATTTTTGATACCAGAAACTGGTTGATGTCAATGGTTTTTTGAGAAATTGCCGCTACTCTGGTCTGAACGAAACCGGAATCCTTATCCGCCATCATTGGCCATATTTCCTTGATTGTGGATGTGCAGGTGGCGCATGATGTCACAAAATAGTCAAATTTTTCGGTATCGAAGAGTTTCAGATTGTGACGAACGAGCTGGTGAAAGGTTGTCAGGTCTCCTGAAGAGATGGCCGGAATGCCACAGCAGCTTTGCCCCTGGGGCATAAAAATACCGACACCATGGTAGGCTAACACATCGACAACATCCTGAGCGACTTTAGGGAAAAATTTATCGATAAGGCACCCGACATAAAACGCCACTTTAATACCTGAATGGCCTTTTTGAGTGTTTAAAGCCGACATCAGATGATGAAACGGCGTTTGGGCCAAAGGAACAAAATGTCGATTTCCAATCAGCGGTGAGACGAAACGGGCACAGGATGTGCCGATGATTTCATTGGCCGGTTTTGTAAATATTTTTTGGAACCTTGAACCCCATTCTGCCAGCCGATCAAAGATTTCAGGATGAGACAGCATTCCCCTAAGCACTAATTTCTTGGACGGCGCAAGACCCATAAAACCGGTAAGAATAGCGCGGGATTTGATAAAGATTTCCATTACGCTCACACCGCTGGGACAGTTGGCGGCACACGATCCGCACAGAAGACACCGATTCAGGCGTTCGTAAACGCCTTTTGGATCTTTGAACATTTCCTGCAACAGCCCGTCGAGGAGCGCCAGTTTTCCCCGGGCTACATCGGCTTCCCTGCCGGTTTCCGCAAAAAGCGGACAAACCGCCATGCACATGCCGCAGCGCATGCAGACCGTCAGTTGATCTTCCAGTTCCCGCATGAGACTTGTTAATTCTTTTATGCTTGACATGGATACCCTATATGCTTTGTCTTCTGTTTAGAACAATCGAATGCTTGATAGAACTTTGAGATAAATACTTATCAAGGTTGTAACGTATTGACAACCATATACACGCATAATAACAATACCATTATCACCATTTTTGCTGGGAGGTCTAATGCCGACATCAGATCTAATCCAACTCATGAAAGAAAAAGCCGAAGCCGTCCAGGCGGTTGTGGTACAAATTAAAGATATTAAAGAAGCGTTTCAATATGCCGTGGATCTCACTCGAGAACAGGGAGGAACATCCATGGTCGCCATGGGCCTGGAAACCCAAGAGGTGAATCTTTTGGAAGATGCGTGTAAAACAGCAGATCTTACATTTTTGAAACCTCCTTTAAGATCACATGCCAATGACATTCATACGGCGCTGACACCTGTGGATTGGGGGATTGCCGAGACCGGGACCCTTGTGCTCGATTCTTCATCAGAGGATGTTCGTATCGCGACCATGCTTTCTGAAACTCATGTGGCCCTGCTTCCGGTCTCAAAAATCAGACCGGATGTTACATCGCTTGAAGATGAAATCAATGCGGTTTTAAAGGCCGATGGTTCTTCTTATTATGCCTTCATTACCGGCGCCAGCCGAACAGCGGATATCGAAAGAGTTCTCGCCATAGGTGTACACGGGCCCCAGGAATTGCATATCCTTATGATGGAGGAACATCGGAAATGATCAAAACCGCTCAGGATATAAAATCGTATAAAAAACAGCTCAAAGAAGCCCTTTGTGATCAGTTTCTTCGAACGGCATTGGATAATTTCAATACTGCCTATCGGGAAAATCGGTCCGCAGTTTATGAAGGTATCGATTTCGAAGGGATTAAAAAAGAGATTGCAGCGGAAAAAGACGCGGCATTGCCCCGGCTTATGGAACTTTTTGAAGAATTTAAGGCCCATGCAGAAGCGGCCGGCGTAAAAGTGCATCATGCAAAAGATGCCAAGCAGGCCAATGAAATTGTCGCTGCCATTGCAAAAGAAAATAACGTCAAAAAGATTATCAAATCCAAATCCATGACCGCCGAAGAGACGTTCCTCAATGATCATCTGGAAAAGGAAGGCTATAACGTCACTGAAACCGACCTGGGGGAATGGATTATCCAGCTTCGCAAAGAGGGGCCGTCCCATATGGTGATGCCCGCCATTCACCTCTCCCGCTACCAGGTGGGAGATCTGTTTGAAACCGTTACCCAAAAAAAACAGGATTCGGAAAGTATCGACAAACTGGTGAAGGTCGCCCGAAAGACGTTGAGACCGGCTTATCTGGAAGCGGATATGGGGATCAGCGGGGCCAATTTTGCCATAGCAGAATCCGGAGCACTGGGTCTGGTGACCAATGAAGGGAACATGCGCCTGGTAACCACTCTGCCTAAAGTACATGTGGCGCTGGTGGGGTATGACAAGTTGATTCCGGATCTAAAAACCATGCTCCGAATCCTCAAAGTTCTTCCCAGAAACGCTACCGGCCAAGCGATAACGTCCTATGTCACCTGGATCAAGGGAACTGTGGAGTGCAGCGCTTCTCCTTCGAACCGGAAAATCATGCATGTTGTCTTTCTGGACAACGGGCGTCTCGCCCTTGCCAAAGACCCGGTATTTTCCGAGGCTTTACGATGTATCCGTTGTGGTGCATGCGCCAATGTCTGCCCGGTTTACAGCAAGGTGGGCGGTCATAAATACGGCCATGTGTACATCGGCGCTATCGGTTTGATTCTAACCCTTTTTTACCACGGTGAGGATAATGATCGGGCCATTGTACGAAACTGCATTAATTGCTATGCCTGCAAGGAAGTGTGTCCGGCAGACATTGATCTGCCTTTCCTGATTAAAAAAACCTATCGAGCGGTAATGGATAAAGATGGAAAAACGCCGATGAAAAATTTCCTGCTTTCCAAAGTGATGACAAACCGAAAGCTATTCCATTTTATCCTTCGCCAGGCTCACCTTGCCCAAAAACCGCTGGCTAAAAAAGGACCGATGATCCGCCATCTTCCACATTTTTTTGAAAAACAACACGGATTCCGAAGTCTGCCGGTGATTGCCAGGACACCGTTTCGGGACCAATGGCAGCGAATCTATCAACAGATTGACAATCCGAAATATAAAGTCGCGATTTTCTGCGGATGCGCTGTCGATTTTATCTACCCCGAACAAGCAGCGGCCCTGGTTGAATCAATCAAAGGGCATCGCGTTCAGATGGAATTCCCCCTGGATCAAACATGCTGCGGTTTGCCTTCACTGACTGCAGCCGAAGAAGAAACGGCAAGAGAACTGGCCCGTCAAAATATAAAGGCGCTGCAGCCATGGCAGTATGATTATATACTTACCTTGTGCGCTTCATGTGGATCTCATCTCAAACACAATTACCACAAAATATTCAAACATGAAGCCCATATCCCGCCGGACTTGAAATCGTTTACCGATAAAATAATTGATTATAGTTCCTTTATGATCAATGTGCTCGATATACCTTCGGAAGATTTCAATAAAACGCGCAAAAAAGTTGCCTATCACGCACCATGCCATCTTTGCCGGGGGTTGAATGTAACCGAGGAGTCGCGAAAACTCATTGAGCAGGCAGGCTACGAATATGTGCCGACTAAAGACGAAGAAGTCTGCTGCGGGTTCGGAGGTTCATATTCAATTGACTTTCCGGAAATTTCCGCTGAAATACTTAAAAAAAAGCTGGACAATATAGAAGATACTGACGCAGAGATCTTGGTGACAGACTGTCCAGGCTGCGTTCTGCAAATAAGAGGTGGAATAGACAAGCGTGGCGGAAAGATACAGATCAAGCATATTGCCGAAATTCTCGCCGAAGAAAAAAAGTAAGTCTAAAAAACACATTAATTTTCTTGTCAACCAAAATAGTCACCCAAGACATATTCGAATTCTTATCCATTTAGCAAAGCACACCAAGCTCTATTCGGCACAAAAATTGCATTACATAAATTCAACAAACGCAAGTTCATGCAACTGAAAAACGACCAAAGTTATAAACTCATAAGGAGAAAAAAAGATGATTCCTGAAATCAAAAAAATTCTTTACGCGACAGATCTTTCTAAAAATGCACGTTATGCATTCAGCTACGCAGCAAGTATTGCCAACCGTTACAGTGCCGGGATAACAATTCTCCATGTACTAGAAGACATTTCACATGGTTATGGAAATTTTCTTGGAACAATAGTAGGAGAAGACCTGTTTAAAGAGATCCGAAATCGCAGTACGCAAGATTTTGTCGACACGATTAGAAGGCGTTTGGATAAATTCTATGAGGATGTGAAGGAAGAATTGACTGAATGTCAGTTTCTCGTGGATGATATTGTTGTGAAACAGGGCCACCCGGTTAAAGAGATTATGAAGCTGGCCGAAAAAATCAGCGGTGATCTAATTGTTATGGGTACCCATGGTCATGGTATGCTGGAAGATGCCATGATGGGCAGTGTATCAAGAGGTGTTGTTCGGCGCAGTGAAATACCGGTTTTAACGATACGTTTACCAGCAGATTAAACATATCAGTTTTGAGACCTTCGGAAAATTCATATTTTCAAAAGATCTCAAAACAATCGACAAGCGCAAGTTCCTGAAATTGGAGCACGGTAAAAGGAGCCACTCTGGGAATTAAAGCCGGACTCAAATCAAGATCTTTTGCTCTGCTTCTGCTTCGTCATCGTACATACTGGGTGACAGACCACGTTTTACTAATTCATCGCCAAGCCTTGAGCGTATAGCTTCACTGGTTGTGTGCCGCGTAACATCATCATAATAGGTCTCGATGATGTATTTCCCCATGTCAAGATAAGCATCCAATAGATCCTCGCCGATATTGAAGGATTCATAATCGACAATAGCTTTCACCTTCTTGCCGGCCGCTTTGCACTTGGTTTCTACAATCTGCCTGATATTTTCGATATCTTCAGTGTCTTCAATCTCAAGACCCTTGAAGTTGAGACGCAGTGTGTTGGTCTCCGGATTGTACCGGACCCTCTCGTCAATATCGAGTTTTAAAAGCTCAGCACGAATTCCCATGGGTTTGGGATCGAAAATTCTTGAATCCATTTCTTTGACATTGTTAATTATCGGACTAAATTCCATGTTGGCAAGGATATCTTTTTCAATGTCAATACCCGGTGCCACTTCAATGAGTTCCATCTTTCCGTCATGCAGCCTGAAAACGGCCCTCTCTGTAATGTAAAAGATTTCCTGTCCATTCTTACCGGCGACCTTGCCGCTAAAAGTGATCTGATCAACCTTTTTGACAAACTTTTTGGTCTTGCCTTCCTGAAGAATACTCAGTTTACCGTCTTCAACTGCTATTTTTAATCCGCCGGCCGTAAAGGCACCCATGAACAATACCTTCTGAGCATTCTGGCTGATATTGATAAAGCCGCCGCATCCTGCAAGTTTTGGGCCGAATTTGCTGGAGTTGACGTTGCCTTCTGCGTCAGCCTGAGCCATGCCAAGCCCTGTCAGATCGAGTCCTCCGCCGTCATAAAAATCGAACTGGTCGGGCATGTCGATAATGGCCTGGGGATTAATAGCTCCTCCAAAGTCCAGACCACCGGTCGGCATTCCGCCCACAATACCGGCCTCAACCGTCATTGTCAGGAAACTTAAAATCTTTTCCTCATTGGCCACAGCGGATACGCCTTCCGGTACGCCGATACCAAGGTTGATAATGTAATAGGGACGCAGTTCCAGGTTGGCGCGTCTGGCCATGATCTTGCGTTCATCCAAGGGGAGTCGTCTAAGAGATCGTAAGGGGGCCTTGATTTCACCGCAGTAGGATGGATTGTACGGTGTAGCATAAGTCTGTAGATGGTTTTCCGGTCTGGCAACCACAACATAATCAACCAGAATGCCCGGAACCTTAACTGCTTTGGGATTGAGTGTTTCAGCATCTGAAACGCGTTCTACCTGGGCAATGACCTTTCCCCCACAATTATGTACCGCCAAGGCCATGGCCAATGTATCCAGGGTCAGTATCTCCTTTTCATAGGTGATGTTGCCCAATGTATCCGCGGTCGTCCCCCTAATTAAGGCGATGTTAATGGGAAAGGACTTCAACCACATCCACTCTTCTCCCCCTAACTCTACGATTTTCACCAGGTCTTCCGTAGCTTTCTGATTGACTTTCCCTCCTTCAATCCTCGGATCTACAAAAGTTCCTATCCCTACTTTAGAAAATACACCCGGTTTTTTTCCGGCAACAGCCCGGTACAGATTGGTGAGCAAGCCTTGGGGCAGATTATACGCCTCAAACTCATTTTCAAGGGCCAGTTGTCCCATTTTGGGCATCAGACCATAGTGACCGGCAATGACCCGTTTCCACAACCCTTTCAAGGCCAAGCGGTTCAACCCTTTCTCTTGCCCGTCACCCAGCCCTGAAGAGAAAAGCAGGGTTAAATTGTTAGGTGTCCTTGTCTCTCGATAACGTTCTGCTAATGCAATGATGAGCTCTTCCGGCGTCCCGGAACCGACAAATCCTCCGGCACAGACACAATCTCCGTCGCCAATGACGGATATGGCTTCACCGGCGGTGGCAATCTTATTTTTTTTCATGATATGTCCCCTTTTTCATGATGTGTCTTCTCTTGAATTTTGAGATGATATATTTTACAAATAGTCGTACTCAGCTCATTTCTCATTCCTGAATACTACAAACTGCCGAAGCGATCTGGTTGGATGAGCAGGGCAAAACATATCTAAAAACCGGAGACATGAGAAAAGCGGCAAAATATCAGCGGGTGTCTATAGTTATTTTTCGAAATGACTTTCCCGGAAACGCACGGGGTAAGGTTCTAAAAAAGAATTGAAGGAAACATATTCGAGAACATTATAAGCTACTGAAATGTTGTCCCTATTTTTTTCTCGCAGATAAAATTTCCGCTTCAGGCCGCCAAATATCTTCTCCTTTAAGCTCCAATAATTCATGATAGATGGGAAACGGATATTTGGGATCATCGGCAACTCGTCCGAAATACGCCGAACAATTTAATTGATTGTCAATTGTTCTGAAGTAAAGCCGTCCCCGGGTGGTATCAATGGTCATTCCTTTCATCGCGTCCTTAACTTTTTCACTGTCAATGCTTTTGGCTTTTTCGACGGCTTGTTTGAGGGCATAAACACCATCGTAAGACATGACCGCCCAGTCCGTTGGATAACGATCATATTTTGAGCGGTAATTTTCGACAAAGCGGGCCATCATTGGAACATTCAAATGGGCAAAAAATGGGGCTCGACATCGCCCATAGCGCCCGCGTCGAATGCTGGTTGCCTGTCGAATCAGTTCAGACACACTGATCAACCCTCCGGGGTATTCAACTTTTTTGAAAAACCGGTAGTCACGTGCATCCCGCATAAAGTAGGCATTGTCCGCGCCGCCGATGGTTCCCAATACAAAATCAGGTTTTTTGGCCATTATGGCGATGATAAATGAATTAAACTGAACCTGTCCCAAAGGGGGCCAGTACTCGCCAACCAATTCGAGCTGCGGTGCAATTTGCTTGAGAAGCGCGACTTGGATTTTTTGACTTGAACGTCCCCAGGCATAGTCCGATGCAATGGTGGCATATTTTTTCCATCCCTTTTTTTGAACCAGATCGGCCAACCCCATAACAACACCTTTGGCCATCATATAGGTATTTGGGACCACCGAAAACGTGTAAGGACTGAAGTCGATTTTCGTGATGTCTTCAGAGTTGCTGATGGTGGCGATGTGCAATACCTTATTCGAACGACAAATCGGTTTAATGGCCATGGCACACGCACTGGAGTAAGTACCGATAACACTGCGGACTTTCTCATTCTCAATCAAATGTCTAACGACTCGTACAGCGACTTCAGGGTTGGTCTGGGTGTCTCTGATAAAGAGCTTGATGGGGTGTTTTCCCAAAAAACCGCCTTGGGTATTGATTTCGTTAACAGCGATTTCGATAGCTTTTACTGCTTCTTCGGAATAGGGGGCACCGGTTCCCGACAAACCAAGGGCAATTCCCAAATGATAGGGTTCGGATGCCGAAGCAGGAACTAAAAAGAAAAAACTGAATCCCAAAACTAAGGCCGCAATGATCATTAAGACTTTCTTGTGTTTCATGTATAACCTCACACGAATGAAGCGTGTTTATGTTATTGAAATGCGATACATGCTTCTGTGGATTATCGATATGCCACCGCAGGCAACCAGATGACCAGTTGCGGCCAGTAGGCGATGATCAACATACCGATAAGTTGCAGAATCATGAAAGGTATTACGCCGACATAAATATCCCTAAGTTTCACTTCAGGTGGACAGATCCCTTTTAAATAGAACAGGGCAAACCCCACCGGCGGTGAAAGAAACGACGTCTGAAGGGTGACAGCTATCAAGATGGTAAACCAAACCAGGGTCGGATTGTCTACGACGCCGTATCCGTTTATGGGAAGTCCCAAGTTATGAACGACCGGCGCAACCAGCGGCAGAATAATGAGTGTAATTTCAATCCAGTCCAGAAAAAATCCCAGCAAAAACACACAAAAAAGGATAAAAATCATGATTCCATAGGGCCCGAAAGGCAGCGATGTCAAAATCTCTTCAATGAATTCATCCCCGCCAAGACTTCTGAGCACCAGTGCAAATGACGTGGCGCCGATCAGGATACCGTAGATATAGGCGGTGGTATTAAAACAGGCCTTTGTCACATCCTTTAGAACCTCCCAGCTAAATTTTTTATTCACGATGGCAAGAATCGTGGCACCCAATGCTCCGACCCCACTGGCCTCGGTCGGTGTCGTAATACCGGCGAAAATCGACCCCAAAACGGAGAAAATGAGAAATGCAGCCGGAAGAATATCCTTTACCACATCCCAAATCATACTCAACTGGATCGGCTTTCGCTCAGGGTCCAACGGCATAGCTTTCGGTCTAATCAAACCAAAAATAAGGATATAGGCAATATACAAAACGCCAAGAATAAGACCGGGGAAAACAGCTCCCATAAAAAGATCGCCCACAGAAAGGGCCAACTGGTCGGCCATAATCACCAGCATAATACTGGGCGGAATCAATATGCCGAGGGTGCCGGAAGCGGCAACGGTACCCACCGCGAATGTTTTGGAATATCCCTGTTTCAACATGGCCGGAACGGTAAGCAGTCCCAGAAGGACCACCGAGGCGCCGACGATACCGGTAGAAGCCGCCAGGATGATTCCGATCAAACAGACGGTCACACCAAGACCCCCACGCACTTTGCCGAACAGGTTCTGCATGGACTTCATCATTCGCTCGGCAATTCCGGATCGATCCAGCATGATTCCCATGAAAATAAACATGGGCAATGCCACCAGCACCCAGTTATACATGAGCCGGTAAATGCGGTTGATGTTCATGCTGAAAACAAGATAGTTTATTCCTGTAAACGCACCTAAATATTGATCGGCCAGCATCCCCACACCGGTAAAAATCACCGCCGTGCCGCCCAGTACCCATGCGATGGGAAAACCGGTAAATAACAGGCCGATAAACGTCAAGAACATGGATATGACGAGATAATCACTAATTCCCATTGACTACAATCTCCTAAGTGTCGATAGGGTTCGAATGAGTCTGGAAATGGAGGCCAACACCAATAAGGCAAACGAGATAGGTAAAACGGATTTAATGGCCCATCGCCAAGGGAGACCCTGGGGGGCCACCGAACGTTCATTCAGCCGCCAGGCTTCATGAACAAAATCGAGACTATAATAAAAAATTAGACATGCAAAAGGCAGAAGTAAAAACAGTATGCCGAAGATATCCCATCGGCATTGCCATTTTGAGGAAATTTTTTCATACACCAGGTCCATTCCCACATGGGAGTCCGTCACCACCGCATAGGAAAGGCCGAACATAAACGCGACGGCGTAAAAATGCCATTGTAATTCTTCGAGTAAGACCAATCCATGTCCAAAACCGTAACGCAAAACGACCTGGAGAATGATAACAAATATGACAATTACATTGGCCCACATCAATGTGTGACCGATGCGCCGGATGATGTCATCAACGATGTCGCTGAATCTGTTCCGGGTTTCCTGGGTTTCTTTATTCATGATCATCGCCTCCGGTAGTTGAGTCGATTCTAATGTTGAATACCCGTTGGATCAAAGGTTCGATCTCTTCTGATTTTGAGGGTCACTTTGGGTGTGACGGAGGGGTATTAAACCTCCGTCACTGTATTCCCGAATCTTGTACTGACAATCTTGAATGCTGCAAACAACTAACATTTGGTTGTATCCATAGGATAATAATTTTTATTAATGTGATGCGGGTTTAGGTCTTGGCAGAAAACCATATTCGCGCCAGACTTTATACTTGGACCGGAAACCCTGGAGATCGTCCCAGACGGTCTTGAAATAGGCGTCTTTGGTAGATTGCTCGGCCGCAACCTCTTCCCATGCTTTTTTGAACTGAGCCAGCATTTCGTCCGACCAGTACATATTATGAACCCCATGTTTCTTTTCATTATCCAACATGACTTGATATTGAATCGATTCAGTATATGCCATGGTGTTTAATGTGCTTGCCATGGATAGAATCTCGATGAGTTGTCTTTGTCTTTCGCTCATACTGTTCCATACATCTTTGTTTATGAGGAGTTCAAACAGCGTGGCTTGTTGATGCCAGCCCGGGAAGTAATTGTATTTTGCAACTTTGTAAAACCCCAGTTTCGTATCAATGGCCGGCATGGAAAATTCAGATGCTTCAATGGCATGTTTTTCAAGGGCAGCAAATATTTCCCCGCCTGGAATCAGGGTCACCGATGCGCCCAATTTCTGCAACGCTTGACCACCGAGACCGAAAAAACGGATGGGAAGTCCTTTGAAATCATTAATGGACTTCATTTCTTTGAGATACCATCCGGAAGTTTCCGGGGGAAGCACGCCGCACAGGATGGCTTTAACGTTCATTCCGCCATCGTCATACATTTTCTGCCAGAGTTTCATCCCGTTTCCATAATAGATCCATGCCAAATATTCGGTGGCTTCCGGCCCGAAAGGAACGGCGGTAAAGAAATTGGCCGCGGGAAATTTTCCCGCCCAGTAACCGGAAACATCATAGCAGGCATTCACCTTGCCTGCATTGACGGCATCCAGCATTTCAAATGGCGGAACCAATTTGCCGGGCTCAAATATTTTAATTTTGATGGTATTGTTACTAAGCAGTTCGATCCGTTCCGCCATCCAGATGATCGTTGTGCCAAGTCCTGGCAGGGTAGAAGGATACGCCATGGGAACTTTGAGTAATATCTTTTTTTCTTTTTTGGCTTTTTCTGCTGCCTGAACAGTGCTCGTTGAAAAACCGATAAAGATTGAAAATAGAAATACAAACAGCACTGCTATGGTGATTTTTTTCATGATTCCCCTCCTTTTGAAATGAAAAACCTTACGGTGAGTTATGAACCGATTCACATGGTACCACTAAAAATAGAAAATACCTTATTTAGGCAATATGCTTCTAAAAATCACCCCCTTTTTATAGTGTTCGATCAACGCTTTAAAACAATCTGCTAAGATTAATATTTCTTACAAAGTTTTCATGCTTTATTTGATCGCCTTATATATCGCCTTAAATCATAAAACTGCAATTTCCAGACCAATGTTTTGAACTTGTTAGTAATGTTGAATCACTTCTTATTAAATTTTGGTCGGAAATTCAATTAATGTGGAAGTCATAATAATTTTATTACTAATATTAAGGGGTTTAGCCGTGTGAAACTCGGATAGCCATTTCAGCAAAAGGGTATCGTATAACTATTTTACCCACATAAGTGTTAAATGAACTCTCGACAAACATATTGATTTGAGGTAAATATGTGTATTAAAAGCTCTACATGTCCCAAATTGTCGACACTATTATGAAAGGGTGAACAATATGCACCATCTCGAAAAAAGAAAAAAACGAAAATCCTTTTCAAAACATCACAAGAATATAAATCAATATCTCAGATCTCAACTGGAAATGTATGAACTCATATTTAACAGCATTTACAACGGTGCCATGGTCACCGATGCAGATGGGTATATTACCCATTTCAACAAACCATACGGCCAATTTTTGGGACTGAATCCTGAAGAACAAATCGGAAAATATTGCCTTGATGCCATCGAAAATAGCCGCATGCACATCGTTGCCAAAACCGGCCGACCTGAAATTAATATGTCCCATTATATCATGGGACAAAATATGGTGGTACAACGTATTCCCATTAAAAAAGACGGAAACGTTATCGCCGTATTCGGACAGGTCATGTTCAAAGATATCCAGGATGTTCAGAAGCTTGCCCAAAAACTTTCTTTTTTGGAATCCAAAGTAAAACTGTATGAACAGGAACTCATAAATTTGCGCTCAACCCGGTATACCCTTGACAGTATCATCGGAAAAAGTAAGGCCATGATCTCTTTAAAAAAAGAAGCGCTAAATGCTGCGGCCACGCGTTACCCTGTTTTGTTAACCGGTGAAAGCGGAACCGGAAAAGAACTTTTTGCTCAGGCCATACACCATGCCAGTCCTAGAAAACTTCATCCCTTTGTCCGCATCAACTGTTCGGCCATCCCAAAAGACCTCATAGAATCCGAACTTTTTGGATATGAAAAAGGTGCTTTTACCGGCGCAAGGTCCAGCGGGAAGCCCGGCAAATTTGAATTGGCCCATAACGGTACCGTGTTCCTGGATGAAATCGGCGATCTTCCGCTGGAAATGCAGCCGAAACTGCTGCGTGTCTTGGAGGAAAAAGAGTTTGAGAGAATCGGCGGAACATCGTTTATTCGGTCTAATTTTCGTTTGATTGCAGCAACCAACCAAAATCTTGAAAAAATGCTGGCCGAAGATCGGTTTCGAAAAGATCTCTTTTATCGCCTCAATGTTATTTCACTCCATATTCCACCCTTGCGAAAGCGAAAAATCGATGTCGGTGTCCTGAGCCGGCATTTGTTGAAACAGCTGACCGAAGAAGCTAATCTTCCTGAAATCGATATGGATTCTGAATCCATGCAGGTCTTAAAAAATTATGAATGGCCTGGAAATGTCAGGGAGCTTTCCAATGTTCTTGAACGAACACTCTCATCTTTTAGCGGTGGAACCATCCGAGCCCTTGATCTCCCGTTTTATCTCCATCGCAGCACCAAGAAAACTGATAATCATCATTACGGCACCATAAAAGAGGCGGTTGTCAGAGCTGAAATCGATGCAATACGACAGGCCCTGGTTGAGACCGGCTACAATAAAGTCCGTGCCGCCGACATGCTGGGAATCCACCGAACCCTTCTTTATAAAAAGATCAACAGGTACAACATTTCCCTCAATGCAGAGACATAGCTATCTAAAGCCCGCAGAATAGTTACATTAAGTGTCCCCTTTTCGGGATTTATGCCATTAAATATTGATCCCTTGGCCTTCCCAAAAGGGTTTTCTCATTTCTCGCTTCAACGTTTTTCCCGCAACATTTCGGGGGAAATCATCCATAAATACAACCTTTGACACCCGTTGAAATTTTGCTTCCACCTGAACATTAATCCAGTCTCTGAGTTCGTCTTCCGTTAATTTTCCCGGTTTGTTCAGAATAACGGCAGCAAGGGGGGTCTCCCCCCATTTATCGTGGGGTACGCCGAATACAGCCGCTTCCCGTACCGCCGGATGCTTTACAATAATCTCTTCAATATCTTTAGGATAGACATTGACGCCGCCTGAAATGATCATATCCTTTTTTCGATCAACCAGATATAAAAATCCGTCTTCATCCACATAACCCAAATCACCGGAATGGAGCCAACCGTTTACAATGGCTTTTTCAGTTAAATCCGGGCGCTTGTAATAGCCGGGCATTAAAATCGGACCACGGCCACAGATTTCACCCACCTCGCCGGCAGGAACCTCACTGTTTTCACCGTCCATGATCTTCATTTCGAAAAAAGGCAATGGCGTTCCCACCGATTCAGGCTTGGCAGGATAATCCATTTTATCAAGAACCGTTACGAATCCTTCGGTCAGTCCATACAGCTCATAAAATCTCCCCGGCAGCTGTCGATTCAATTCCTCTTTATGTTTCATGTGGAGCGGGGCGCCGAGGGTAAGAATCATTTCAAGAGATTCCAGCTTTTCTGGTGAAAAATTGGGGGCATTGAGCATGGCAATAATTTGCGCTGGCACCAGCATCACGTGGGTAACTTTTTCCCGATGGATGGTTTCAATATAATCGACCACATCGAATTGCGGCAGGAGAATGTACGTGCCTCCGACATAGACGGTGGGCATCAAGTCTACAAAAGCGCCGTTAAAAACAATGGCACCGGCGTGCATGTTAATGCTCTCAGGAGTGAATCGAAAGGCGGAGGCAAAGCAGGCGCCGTACATCCTCCGAATGTAGTGGTTGTGAACGATTCCTTTAGGCATACCGGTGGTTCCGCTGCTGTACATGATATTAAACGGATCATTATCATGGATATCAATTCCCTCCGGTTCATTGTCGGATGCTGCTGACTTTATGGCATGATAATCATGGTAACCTTGAATGTCGGATGTATCGGTAAGCACATACCGGTCCTTTTTGATATCCGGAAGATCATCTTTAATGGAATTGATCGTATCCACAAAACTGGAATCCGTAATTACCGCCATCGTATCAGAATCTTTCAGCAAAGTTTTGAATGCTCCGGCGCGAAGAAGTGTGCTGAACGGCACAACAACACCACCGATTTTGGCAACCGCCCAGTACGTTTCTAAAAGTTCGAGACAATTGGGAAGAATCGTTGCAACCTTGTCGCCTTTTTGGATTCCCAGATTCAACAGCGCGTTGGCCAGCCGGTTAATCCCTTGGTTAAATTCTCTATAGGTTAGCCGTTGATTTTCAAATACCACTGCCAAATGATCAGGACGGTACTTGGCATGTCTTGAGAAAAGCGATCCGATGTTCATGGGTTTCTCCTTTTCCTAAGGTTTATATGTTTAAATGTGATCTACATGAAATGGTATTCTATTTTTATATTATATTTTCCGAATAGCAGCTTTTTGTGTAGATTATTTGCTACAACTATGGGCTTTATAATAATGATCCTTGCTTCTCATCGAACTCCAGACGTTCCTTTATTTTTTGAATGCTTTCACCGACCGAGGTTACAGATTGTATGAACAATGATCTTTCCATAGGGGTTCCTCAATCGTAAAATGTGTTGTTCGGGAAAGAAATTCTGGTAAAATGTGCAATCGTTCCGAAAAAGATAAGGATGCAAGAATAATGCCTCAATAAAGTTGTCGATGAAGGCGCAAATTACGGCTCAGGTTCAATGTTAAAGATATCCAGCCATGGCATAAAGCTTGCAGATAAAAAACAGAGTATTCCGCCCGTAATGTTTTGTCTTTAATGGATGAAATGATAAGAAACGATCATGTCCTGGGGCTTGCCGCGCTTTGCATTGGTGGCGGCCAGGGGATGGCTATGGCTTTGGAAAGAGTTTAAATCCTATTTCATAATGAACATAAAGGAGGAAATGTAATGCTGGATATAAAGGATTCTGTTGCGGTGATCACAGGGGGTGCCAGTGGGATCGGCCTTGCTGTTGCGAAATATTGGGTTCAAAACGGCGGTAAGGTTGTTTTGGGTGATGTGGCCAAAGAGGCCCTGGCCAAAGCGGAACGTGAAATAGAAGGTGAGGTCGCAACCGTAACCTGCAATGTTACCCAAGAGCAAGATTGTGCCAGACTGGCAGATGTTGGCATCCAAAAATTTGGTAAAATTAATTTTGTAGCACCCTTTGCCGGGATCATTATGGATGGACTGATGGTTTCTCCAGACCGGGAAACCGGAAAGGTCACAAAAAAAATGTCCTTGGAGCAATTTCAAAAGGTCATTGATATCAACCTGACCGGAGTATTTCTAACCGTCCGTGAATGTGTGGAACAAATGGTCAACCATAACTGCAAGGGGCTGATCTGCCTGGTTTCTTCCACCGGTTCATTGGGTACTGCCGGTCAGATCAACTATTCTTCAACTAAAGCAGCCATGTCGGTAATGCCCAAGGTCCTTACAGCGGAATTTTTCCGGCGTGGTCTCGCCGACAAAATCCGCTGTGTAGCCATCGCACCCGGTTATGTGGCCACACCTATTCTTTTGGGAATGAACCAAAAGGCCTTGGATAAGATTTTAGCCAATGTCCCCATTGGCCGGTTGGTTGATCCTATGGAAGTGGCTTCTCTGGCGGGTGAACTCTATCGGAACGAGGCCCTGGCAGGAGATGTCTTTTTTATCCATGGCGGACTTCGTTTAGGATCTAAAGGATAATCAATGTCTATCCACAAACAGCATCTTTCGGCACATGGCTGCGTTTTTCGCTTTTCTGCAATCCTCAAAATAGCGCGCTATGCCTGCGGTTGCAAAAATGCTCTAGCCTTGCCCTGAGCCAAAAGCTACCATTTGTGAATAGACACTTAGTAAAAAAGGAGAGGAAATATTATGAGTAAAGTAAGTATAATCGGTGCGTATAATACAAAATTTGGTGCTTTTGTCGAAAAAAACAAAGAAACCGGTGAAATAAAAGACACCAAAACCTATTACGAACTTCTTATCGAGGCCGGTCAGGGCGCGATTAAAGATGCCGGCCTTGAACCTAAAGATATTGATGGTATTTGGGTTGGTTCCTGTTCACCCTCACTTTTTATCAATCAAGAACACGTCGGGCCTCTGGGTTTGGAGGTTGCCCCTGAAGCATTGAGATTTGTTCCGACCACAAGAACAGAGGGTGCTTGTG
>Ga0307425_1000469_pt1 | contig 25449 bp, 19 predicted proteins | sample SalMarWE160330MG_FD_202152 | JGI IMG/M metagenome (GOLD analysis project Ga0307425, IMG submission 202152) | Salt marsh sediment microbial communities from the Plum Island Ecosystem LTER, Massachusetts, United States - WE1603-30 | ecosystem: Environmental > Aquatic > Marine > Intertidal zone >...
TTGGAGTAGTGGCTTAGCCTGAAGTTCCTCTTCCTCTTCCTGGCGTTGGAGGAGCGACTTGGCCTGGAGCTCCTCTTCCTCCTCCTGACGCTGCACGCGCGGCTTGGCCTGGAGGTCCTCTTCCTCTTCCTGGCGCTGCAGCGGCTTGGTCTGCACCTCTTCTTCGTCCTCTTGCCGCTGCACGAGCGGGGTGACGGTCGTCGCGAGCGGCTGGGCCTGAAGCTGGCCTTCCGTGCCAGCAGCCCGCTGTGCAGTCCCGGCCCCGGGCTGTCCACCTGGGCGGTTCGGGACGGCAGAAGCGGGGGCGCGAAGGGCCTGCTCGGCAATGCGGTCGGCTTCCTGCTCGTAATGATCGCCGACTGGGCCGACGGTGAGCCGAGCCTGGATCGTAGTCGCACGCTGCAACGTCCCGGCCAGCAAGGTCGTGACTGCACGGTTGCCGTAGGCGCTCTGCAGCTTTGGGACATCGCCCAGGCCGACTGCCCCCGGGTCGGTGACAATGCGCTGGAACTGCGCCCGGTCGGCTTGCTCTGTCTCGTTCTCGGGCTGCAGGTTTGGCGTCGAGCGGGCGCTGCGTCGCTCGACCGCTCGACGTTCTGGATGCTGGGCCTTCCCTGTCATTTGTCGCCTCCCGGTGATCTGGACTGGAGTGTGCTTGCGCTGGTATTCAGCCGGGCCACGTCCCAGCGGCCGCCGCGTCTGCTGCGGCAGGCCCAGGTCATGCGATTGCCATGTCGGCCTCGTTGACGAGGCGTCCCATCTTTTGCAGCTCGCGCCGCGTGGCGTGCAGCAGGTGGGTCATCGTGACCGTTCTCCCATCGGCCGCAGCCAGGTAGGCTGCGCTCACGATAATGTTGCGGATGTTTCCCCCCGCGAGGCGAAAACGGCGTGCCAGGAGCTCAAGATCGACTTCGGCAGCGCGTGGCACGCCCGGTGGAAAGAGGGTCTGCCAGATGCGCAGGCGGTACGCCTCCTCGGGAAAGGGCATGTGCACGGAGAACTGGAGGCGTCGCGTGAACGCCTCGTCCAGGTTCGCGCGCAAGTTCGTCGCCAGGATGGCGACGCCGTCATAGACCTCCATGCGCTGTAGCAGGTAGCTGATCTCGAGGTTGGCGTAGCGATCGTGCGCATCCTTGACTTCCGACCGCTTGCCAAAGATGGCGTCCGCTTCGTCGAAGAACAGGATCGCGTTGCTGTTCTGGGCTTCCTCAAAGATCCGCTCCAGGTTCTTCTCTGTCTCACCGATGTACTTGCTGACCACCGTCGAGAGATCGACCCTGTACAGGTCGAGCCCCAGCTCGTTGGCGATGACTTGGGCTGCCATCGTCTTGCCCGTTCCCGGCGGGCCTGCAAACAGGACCGTCACTCCAGAGCTCGAGGCCAGCTTGGCGCCAACCCCCCATTCCCCTAGTACGACCGGGCGTCCACGCACGGTGTCGACGATCTCGTGCAGCAGGGCCATCTGGTCGTCGGGCAGGACAATGTCCGCCCAGCCGTAGCGCGGTGTGATCTTTCTGGCCAGGCCAGAGAGCCTGGGGCTAGAATGTGCTCGTGCCGACGAGAGAAGGTCCCGCTCCTCCAGCGAACGACCCTCCTGCGCTGCCCGGTCCTTCGCCGCCGCGAACGCATCGCGGATCTTGGCGCTGGTCAGAGCAAACTGTCCGGCCAGTGCGCCCACGTCCGGGCACGTTTCCCCCACACCGTCCCGCATCAGGTGCTCCCACATGGCCAGGCGCTCCTCATACGATGGGATCGGGCTCTCGATCCGCCGTATCGCGCGCTCTCGACGGATGCCGGACGGCCGCCACTCCTCCGCCCCGGAGACGATCAGCGGGCCTTCGTAGCTGAGCAAGGCCGCGTTCATCGTGGCTGCCGTGCTGCCCTCTTGCAGGTGCGTATTCCACCCATCGAGGTAGAGCACGGCTTGGATGAGCCGCGCGTCGCGCAGGGCCGCCGATAGGGTATCCTCTGCAGGCGCATTCTCCTCACCTGTCGCCAGTAGCGTTACGCTGAGCAAGGGTCTCCCCAGCCGTGCAGCACAGAGCCGGGCTACTGCTCGTTGTGACGCCCAGTCCGGGCCGGACAAGGCCAGGACCGGAGCCGACTGCTGCGCAACGAATGCGCACCACGCTTCCAACGCCGTGCACGCCGCGCGCCCTGCCGACAGCCGGTCAAAGCTCGTTTCCTGAGGTGTCGAGAGCGTTACCCGGGCATCGCCGCTTGTAGGCGGAACGTACCGGCCCAGCAGCCAGGCCACGATCGTCTCGTCTGGACACATCATCTGGCTCAGTGGCGAACCCCGGTCCCCGTCCGGATGAGTGAGTTGCCGCAAGAGCCCATGCGCGAACAGCGGGGCATCCCCCGCCAGGTATCTCGTGTACTTCAGCCTGCCCAGGCCCGGCTCGACCAGGAGATCGAGCACCAGGTTCGTGCTCGGCCACTTGCACCTCGCATCATCTTGCAGGTAACCGTATAGCCGCTCGTAGCGGACGTCGATCGCCGGAGCCAGGCAGATCAGCAGGACGTCACGCTCGAAACGAGCCAGATCGAAACGCTCGATCAACTGCCTCAAGCGCAGGGCGTGGCCCTCGCGGTCTGCCCGTTCGGCCACTGCCTGCGCCGCAGAGCGTGCCGCGACCTCGGCCTGGTCAAAGCTGCGCATCTCTTCAGGAGGTAGATCGGCGAGCGCTCCCCAGTTGCCACCGAGAGGTTGGGCCAGCAGAGCTTGCGCCTGCTCGTCCGTCGTATAGAGTCCACGAAAAGCGTCGGACTGGTCCTGTCCCGCCAGTTGCCATTGGCGCACCTGGCGGCGGATCGCCACGTCGATGCGCGCGAGCTCAGCCTGTAGGTACACGAGGTCGAGGTCGACCTCCGCAGGTAGTCTAGCCACTATCGCTCACCGGCAAATCGCCGGGTGCGGTAGGCTCGGTACACGAGTCCCCCTCGCCCAACCACCCGACGTGTTCCTGAATGTAGCGACCGATCTCGCCCAGGTCCACAAAATAGCGCCGCTCCCCCCGACCTACGTGCTCGATGGATCCGTGCCAGGCGGTCACGTTCCCGGTGAGGTCTTGACCCTCGTGCCAGACGCGTACCACGAAAGAGTGAGTGTCATCCATCATTGGCCCATCCTTGGCGTGTGCACCGACTCCCTCCACAGCTTCCGGGGAAGCACAGGTACGCATATAACAACACTCATTCTACCGTGGCATCGTCTCTTGCCCGTCTTGATGGCGTCTCACGAGGGCCAGTGCACCGTCTTGTAGGGGGGCAACCCTGCGCTGCGCGCAGCGCTCCCCTCGTTCACCCTTCCATAGCCGGCCAGCGTCCGGATCAACTCTGTGGCCTGGCGCAGCTCCGCGCGCGCTTGCTCGACGCTCTCCTCGATCTGTTCCAGCCGCTGCAGCGCCTGCTCTAGCCTATCCTCATTTCCGCCCGCCTGCCCGCGCTCGCGCAGGTGCGTTGTACGGCCGGCTGCATCCGCTCCACACGATAGCCCCCCGCTGACCATTTCCTGGTAGAGGCGCCGCGTCTGCGCCATCGGGGGCAGGTGGAAGCTTTCTTGCAGGATCTGGACGCAGCGCCTGTACTGGGCGAGCGCAGCGCTGCGGTCCCCCAGCAGCCAGTAGAGGCGCATTATCTGCCGGTGCGTACGCTCTCGCGTATTGTCGTGTGCCAGGATACGCTCGCCGTGCTCGAGTGCCCGCCCGTAGTCGCCCCCAACTTCATAGTAGCCCATTAGTTTGCTCAACGTGCTCAGGTAGAGGAGCCGGAAGCGCTCGCGTTCGTAGATACACCAGTCCTCGTACGTGTCCTGCAACAGATCGCCCCGGTAGAGTCGGGCAGCGGATTCTAGGTTGCCCGCTTGCTCTGCGGTCAGCGCGGGCCCGGCGATTTTCTGACAGCCCGTGACCTTCTCCTCGAAGGCACGCGTATCCAGCCACAGGTGTTCCTGGTCGCCGAGCGAAACGGTGTCGTCGACGACACGAAGGTAGTCCTCGTCCGGCACCTGGATCGACTGCAGCGCCTGCCGTAGCCGCCAGAGGGCGTTGCGGAGATACTTGCGCGAATCGCTCGTCGGATGGTCGCCCCAGAACACTGCAGCGAGGTGCTCGCGGCTGTGGACCCGGTCGCGATAGAGTGCGAGGTAACAGATCAGGAGGTGCGGCCGATGTCGGGGGAACCCGGGTAGGATCCGGTCGCCATAGCAAAGTTGCCCGGTGCCGAACAAGTTGAGGGAAAGCACGCTGGTCTTTGCTCCTTATGCCTGGTCCTCTGCATCACTATGCGGCGCCAGAGAGGCGCCGCAATGATCCTGTACAGGGGAGCCGTTTTGGTCCGCACGCTTGCGGCCTATTTTCATTATAACAGCGCTGATCATGGCTGGCAAGGTCGGCAAAACAGCCGAAAAAGCAGCCGGGCTGCCGCGTCTTGCGTGGTCGGCATGTTTCGTCACCTAGGGACAGGAACGACCAAGAGCATACTCGGATCTCTCCAACTGTTTTCCAACTTTTTGCCAACCCTATCCGTCGGTTCCGCAGTGCCTTTTTGCGGTATGATATGTTGAGAACAGGGTCATTTCCGATAAACGACGCCCATCACAGCGATGTGCTGGTTTCTACCAGGACTTGCCCGTGTATGGGGGGAAATAGCCATCCTCTCATCCCGCCCCCCGAGATTGCATCGCGAGACATTTGTCCGACGTCGCACGTGTGCCCAGTCCTGATAACCGAGGTCGACTTGCCCCATCCAGGTCGGGCAGGCATGCTCGACGTACGTTTTTGGACTGAGCGTCTGAGGAGTGGATGGACAGGAGAGCAAAAGGTGCACTATGTCACGATCAAACCCCACCCCGCAGAGGGGTTGGTAGAGATGGAAGCCTACAACACCGATACGGACGGGGTCAGCGGCCAGGCGGTGAGGACAGACGATGTGTGGCGCTGGCTGTGGGAGCGCAGACCCTGCCAGGTCCAGGTGCGGGGTCACACGTATTGGTTGGAGCAACCCGAGGAGCGCCTGGAGCGCATCGCGTCGTGGCTGTAGATAGAAGTGGTGGGTAAGCTATGTTCAAACGTATCCTCGTGCCACTGGATGGTTCCCCCCTGGCCGAATGCGTGTTGCCGCACGTCATCGGATTGGCCACGCTTCACGATGCACCGGTTACCTTGTTGCGCGTCATGGAAGCACGCGAAGGAGGTGAGCGGTCCCCCTTTGCCAACCCGCTCGATGCGCATCTCGACGGCGTGATCGCAGACGCCTACTTGGCAGAGGTGGCAGACCGCCTTTCGCGCGTAGGTATCTTGGCCGAAACCGTCACGCTGAGAGGGGCAGCGGCCGAGCAGATCGTTGCCTTTGCCCGCCAGAGCGATGTCGACCTGATCGTGATGAGCAGCCATGGGAAGAGCGGCCTCAGCGCGTGGAATGTCAGCAGCGTGACCCAGAAGGTGGTCTTGCGCGCGCACCGATCGGTAATGGTCGTGCGCGCCTACATACCCCCGCGCGAGGGGGAAGAGCTGGTCCCCTACCGGCGGGTGCTGGTCCCACTCGATGGGTCGCAGCGCGCCGAATGCATACTCCCGGCGGCGATCTCGCTGGCCCAGGCCCACGATGCGCAGTTGGTCCTGGCCCACGTCGTGCGCAAGACAGAGATGCCGCACCGCTTGTTGTCGTATCAACAGGATATGCGCCTGGTGGAGACGCTCACCGGGCACCAGCGGCGGGCAGGCGAGGCGTACCTGGAAGACCTGCGGGGGCGGCTGCCAGTGGAGACCAAAGTCAGGCTGCTAGTTCGGAGTGATGTCGCTAGCGCGCTGCGCGAGTTGGCCGAGGAGAGCGCCTGCGATCTGGTCATGCTGAGCGCACACGGCCATTCTGGATCGCCTTGCTGCACCTACGGTAGCGTGGCGACGGGGCTGATCGCATATGGCAGCACGCCGCTACTGATCCTGCAGGATCTTTTCGAGGAGCAGATCGAGCCACTGAGGGCCGAGCTGGCAATACGGGAGCAGCAGGGACACTGAGCGCGATGCTTTTTCCCGACCATGTGCTGGCTCGGCGCATCGAGATGCACGAAGCCTGGAGTAGCAAGGCACATGCAGAGACCCAGGCTGTGCGCTACCCGGAAACGGGTGCCGCAGTCCTTGCCATCGCGGGAGGGTGCGCTGTCTACTGCGGTCCGCACTCGCCGCTCAATTACGCGTATGGGCTGGGTATGGCGGTTCCCGTAGACGCAGGCCACGTGCAGTCAGTCGAGGCATTCTATGAGGAACGCGGCCTGCCTGTTCGCGTGCGCCTCTGTCCTCTTGCCGATCCGTCGCTGGTCCACGTGCTCGCCGAGCGTGGCTACAGCGCACGCGAGTTCATGAGCATCCACGTCCAGCCCACGGGAGACTCGGCCCATCCTCAGGGCGAGGACTCAGGTTTTCGTATCACGGTCGCCACGCCGGACCAAGCCGCACAGTGGTTCGAGCTATCAGGAGCTGGCGGCGATTGGGCGGAGCCGGACGGCATTGCCTTTATGTTGGTGCGCTGTGTCCACAAGCCCGGATCGCGTCTCTACCTGGCCTGGCGCGACGGCAAGCCGGTCGCTGGCGGCGGGCTTGAGGTACGCGACGGTGTGGCGGCGCTGATCGCGGACGCAACGCTGCCCGCATATCGCCGCCAGGGCGCACAGATGGCGCTCCTGCACGCCCGGTTGTCCGTCGCCCGGGAAGCCGGCTGCGACCTGGCCATGGTGCATACTCGTCCTGGTGCAGCATCTCAGCGCAACGTTCTGCGCGCCGGCTTTAGGGTGGCATACACGATAGTGGATACCACCGCCCCACGGCACACCACTCCCCAAGCATAGCGGGCCTGGTCTTTGCAGCACGTCTGTATCCCCACCGGTCCCCGACCGAGCCGTAGGCCCGCATACTCGCAGGTACCCCAAGGGTACGCATGCCAACCGGCCTCACTCGAGGACGTGCTCCTTGCCGGCACGATGCGGCTTTGCTGGTCCCGCCACGGCATGTTGTCATCGCGCCTCATGTCGGTTATAATGAATACGTACGGGATCACAGTCCCATGTATCCGGGGGGGAACCATGGTCGACACACCAGCGTACCCGAAGCACATTTTCGGCCTGCACGAGCCTGGCGGCGAATGGCTGATGTCCGAGAAGGGCAAGAGTGGGTGGATCCTCTTTACCCACGCCCTGGGACACGACCCGGCGGATCAGAGCGCGCACGACTATCGCCCCTGGGCCGACCGCGGATTCGGCGCCATCGCCCGCCTCAACCACGGCTACGGCGACGCAGGCACCCTTCCTCTGCCCGCCTTTTACGACGCCTTTGCCCAGCGCGTAGGCAGCTTTGTCGCCAACAGCCCGGGCTGCCACGTCTGGGTCATCGGTAACGAGCCCAACCACGAGCAGGAGCGGCCCGAGGGGCAGCTCATCACCCCTGCCCAGTATGCGCAGTGCTATCGCCGCTGTTACCAGCAGATCCACGCCTTGCCGGGTCACGACCAGGACCAGGTGGTCCTGGCCCCCGTGGCGCCGTGGAACGCCACGACGCCCTACGCCGGCAACCAGAGCGGGAACTGGGTCCGCTATTTCCTCGACATGATCCGCGAGATCTATGCCCTGAACTGCCCGGTCGATGCCATCGCCCTCCACACCTACACGCACGGCACCAATCCTGCGTTGGTGTCCAGCGAGGCCAAGATGGACGTGCCCTTTCAGCAGTACCGCTTTCAATTTCGCGCCTACCGCGATTTCATGGAGGTCATCCCGTCCGAAATGCGACACCTGCCCGTCTACATCACCGAGACGGATCAGGTCGAGCCCTGGGCCAATGCCAACTCGGGCTGGGTACAGAATGCTTATCGCGAGATCAATGCCTGGAACAACACCCTCGGCCGGCAGCAGATTCGGGCGCTGATCCTCTATCGCTGGCCGCGCACCGACCAGTGGTATATCCAGGGCAAGCACGGCATCTATGACGATATGCGCGCCGCCATGGAGCAGGACTATACCTGGCGGCCTATGCCTGCCCCGCGCGAGGTCAACGGCCACATCTTGCAGGGCGGCTTTCTCGACTTTTACGAGCGCATCAGCCTGCAGTGGATCGGCCAACCGATCTCCGACGAGATCGTCGAGGGCGAGATCCGCACCCAGTACTTTGAGAAGATGATCCTCCAGCAAGATCCTTCCGGTGCGGTCACCCTGGTCAAAGCGGGCGTCGAGGTCATGGAGCTGCAGGGCCAGGTAGCCGAACTCCAAGACCAGTGTGCCTTGCTCGAGGAACAGGTTCAGTACCTGTCGGACCGCATCGAGGAGCTCGAGGTGCAGGAGCCCGCTCCCTCCGCTCCGGCGTCAGACCCAACGCCAATCCCGGCGCCCGACGCGGAACCGATCATCGAGATCGCCAGGCCCCTGTGGGAGAATGTCGTCTACCAGCTACCCCGCCACGCCACCAAGCGCTATACGCAGCGTGACCTGGAAGGCATCCAGTACCTGACCATCACCCACAGTGCTGTCTCGCCGGACGTGACCGTCGAACAGATCGCTGCCTTTCACGTCACGCAGATGGATTGGCCCGGGATCGGCTACCACTTTCTCGTGGACGCCGACGGCGCCGTGGCTAAGACCAACGAACTCTCCACCGTATGCTACCACGTTCAGGAACGCGACCCGCTGAGCATCGCCATCGGGGTCGCCGGCGACTTTACGGAGAGCGTACCCACCGAGGCTCAACTCCAGGCCACCGCACACCTGATCGCCTGGCTGCTGCAAGAGCTCGACCTGCCGCTGGAGGCAGTTGTTGGCAAGTGTGAGCTCGTCGACACCCAGTCGCCAGGACAGCAGTGGTTGTCAGGCCAAAAGTGGAAAGAGAGGCTGCTCGCCGAGGTGGCGGAGGCACAGGTCGCACAGCGCATCGCTCACCTCCCCCTGCCCCTCTTTCACTACGTGCTTTCTGCCCGGCCCGAGAGCGGGCGCGCGTGGGAAGAATGGATGGGTACCCAGGCCTACATCAGCCGTTTTGGCGCCACCCACGGCTTTTCCACCTCTGAGGCCGAACTGGCGCACTATGTGACGGTCGTCGGCGACACGGCGGGCATCGACGAAGAGACAGAGGGCGAGTTGATCGTAGCCGGGTGCCGCGTAGAACGCATCGCCGGGCGGACAGCAGACGAGACGGTGGCGATCCTGCAGAGCATGGCCACGCGTGGGCAGCGCTTCCTCAGCCTGGTCGAGATCTAGGCGATGGCCCAGCCCTCCGAGTACCTGGTCCAGCTCGAGGTCTTTAGCGGGCCGCTCGACCTCCTACTGCACTTGATCGAGCAGCAGCAACTGGACGTCACCACCATCTCGCTGGCTCGCGTGACCGACCAGTACCTAGCCTACCTCGAGATGGTGCACGAACGGCGCGCCGACGACCTGGCCGAGTTTGTGGCCGTCGCCGCTCGCCTACTCCTCATCAAGTCGCGCGCCCTCTTGCCCAAGCCCGCAGCCGCGGAAGAGCCGGAAGAAGACGTCGGTGACGATCTGGTCCGCCAGTTGCGCGAGTATAGACGCTTCAAGCAAGCGGCCTCGCTCCTGCGCGAGCGTGACGAGGCTGCCCTCCACATGTACCTGCGCACCGTGCCCACTGCCAGGGTGCTCAACCTCGAACCGCGCCTGGATCTGGGCGAAACCTCACTGGGCGACATGATCGAGGCGCTGTGGGCACTGCTGCAGGAGGAAGCCGAGGACGAGGACACCTTTGCCGTCGAGCCGTACGAGGTGACCATCGGCCAGCGTATCGAGCACATCCAGGGACTGCTCTGCCAGCACGGCGAGATCCAGTTTCAGGAACTGCTGGGCGAGCACAGCTCGCGCCTCGAGCTGATCGTGACGCTCCTTGCCGTGCTTGAGCTGATCCGCAGCCGGTCGGTCACGGTGATGCAGCCGCATCTCTTTGGGCCGATCTCGATCACAGCGAACCATCTCGACGGCGCGCCTTCCGTGAACGACGCCACCTGAACGCCCCCCACCAGGCCAGCAGTGCCAACGCTGCACCGGCTGCGTCGAACAGCGCATCCACCGGATCGGGATCCCGGCCAGGGACGAAACTCTGGTGGTACTCGTCGCTGATCGCATAGACCACCGCTACGACCCACGCGAGCAAGGGCCTGCGCTGGCCCATGGCCAGCCAGAGGAGTGAGGCCAGGACGGCATACTCGAACGTGTGCCCCCCCTTTTCCAGGATCTTGTCCCAGAACGGGCTGGGTGGGCTGGGCAGTTGTGGCTGGGCAGAGAGGGCAAAGATCACGCCTATCCAAACCACGACCGGGATCCACCGGCACGGGGGGCTGCAGTCCCGATACCACGTCGAGACCCGCCCCCACGCGTCACCCAGTACACTCATCTACCATCTCCTCGCCTGCGCCGTGTCGCCCGCAACATACTCACCGATCCGCCGCCGCGTGCCCGGTGAGGAATCCGCCGGCAGCGCATCCAGGTCATAGAATGCATATTGCTCGATCTCGCGGTCCGCCTCCCCGCTCACGGTGAACTCGTGACAGATCAAGACCACCACGTGATCCGTCTTGCCCTCGTACATGTTCGTATAGACGCCCAGCAAGGACAGCGGCCCGAGCGCCGCCCCCACCTCTTCCGCCGCTTCCCGTCGCGCTGCCTCGACCAGCGTCTCACACCGCTCCACACCGCCGCCCGGCAGGTACCACGCATCCTGGTAGGTGTGTTGCACCAGGAGCACCTGCCCCTCACGCAGCAGCAGCACGCGCACGCCCACCGTCGTCGGCCGGCGCACCTTCCACCACCACTGCAGCAAGCGATAGCCGAGTCGCCGCAACCGATCCACTCCCGCCTCCCTCGATACTATTCCTAACACATTTCATGATAGTACAACACGATGGGCGCCGTCAACCGCGACCATCCGACTTGGTTCGGTGCCTCGACCTCCGAGGTCTTGCCCTTGACCTCGGAGGTCGAGATACAGTACAATACGTACCAGGAGGAACTATGGCACCCTGGAGCCAACTTGGGAGACTGCTGCTGATTGCCGGTCTGGGCATGGCCCTGCTCGGCGGCCTGATCCTGCTCGGCGCCCGCCTGCTGCAGGGCAGAGAGATCCCCTTCCTCGGACACCTGCCCGGCGACATTCGCATTCACACCGGGCGCGTCTCCTGCTTCTTTCCCCTGGCAACCAGCATCCTGCTCAGCCTGCTGCTCACGCTGGTGCTCAACATCCTGATTCGGTTCTGGAAACGGTAGGACCCCGCCCCCGTGAAGACCGCCAATTTCGACTATGCCCTGCCCGAGTCCTACATCGCTCAGCACCCCATCGAGCCGCGCGACGCTTCGCGCCTGCTAGTCGTCAACCGGGCGACCGGCACGTTCAGCCATCGCATCTTTCGTGACATCGGCGACTATTTACGCCCGGGCGACCTGCTCGTCGCCAACGAGAGCCGCGTCATCCCCGCTCGCCTGCACGCTCGCAAGGTGCCCAACGGGGGCAAGGTCGAGCTGCTCCTCCTGGCGCGGCGCGACGAAGGGACGTGGGAAGCGCTGGTCCGCGGGCGCCGGACGCCGGTGGGCACCCGCCTGCGTCTCGTGCCGCCCGATAGCAGGGACACATCGCCGGTCGTGGAGGGCGAAGTGATCGCCTGGACGGAATCGGGTGGGCGTATGATCCGCTGGGATCGCCCGATCGACGATCTGCTGAATGAGCTGGGCATCATCCCGCTCCCGCCCTACATTCACGCCCCGCTTGCCGACGCGGAGCGCTACCAGACCGTCTATGCCCGGCAGCCTGGCTCTGTCGCCGCGCCCACCGCCGGCCTGCACTTTACGCCCGAGCTGCTCCTCTCCCTGCGCCAGCAGGGCGTGCGGTTTGCCTACGTCCAGCTCGACATTGGCCTCGACACCTTTCGTCCGGTCGAGGCCGAGCGCGTCGAGGACCACCACATCCACACCGAGCGCTGTACGCTGACGCCCGAGACCGCGCGGCAGATCAACCAGGCAGTGCTGGAAGGACGGCGCATCGTCGCCGTGGGTACCACGACCGTGCGCGTGCTCGAAACCGCCGCCCGCCTTGCCGCTTGTGCAGAGGAGCAAGGGGATAGCACACAGCGCTGCGGCTGGCAGACGGTGCGTGCTTTTAGCGGGCACACCGACCTGTTTATCTACCCGGGTTTCGAGTTCCGCGTCGTCGACGTGCTGATCACCAATTTCCACCTCCCTCGCTCCAGCCTGCTGATGCTGGTCAGTGCCTTTGCTTCGCGCGACCTGATCATGCGTGCCTACCGCGAGGCAGTGCGCGAGGGCTACCGCTTCTACAGCTTTGGCGACGCGATGCTGATCCTCTAGCCACCGTCCGTCGCTCAGATGACTGGTCCACCACGGCCTACTGGTACCAGGATGAGGTCGGGGCGATTCGTCGCCTACCACCGGTCGACGAGCGCTTCACCTTGCGGCGCGCAGTGGCGGCCTTGGTGATCTGGCCGCTGTACAGGCTCTTGACCTCGCAGTAGATGCACAGCGCCCGGCATGAGCTACTCATGCCGGGCGCTGTCGATCGGTGTGTTGCGAACCGCTACCTAGCCACGACGTTCACCAGCCGCCCGGGCACGACGATTACCTTGACGATCTGCATGCCCTCGGTGTGCCGCTGCACGCTCTCGCTCTCCCGCGCCAGACGCTCGGCCTCAGCGTCGTCGATCCCCGCCGGCGCATCGATCCGGTCGCGCACCCGTCCATTGACCTGCACGATCAGCGTGATCGTTTCCTCGGCCGCGACCTCCTCGTCCCACCGCGGCCACGGCTGCAAGTGGATGCTCTCCTCGCGGCCGATGCGGTACCACAGCTCTTCGGCAATGTGCGGTGTGAACGGCGCCAGCAGGAGTAGCAGCATCTCCACCGCCTCCGCCCACGCCTCAGTGTGAGACACCGGCGTCTCTTTAGCTGCCTTCATCTCGTTGCGCAGCGTCATCAGCGCCGCGATCGCGGTGTTGAAACTGAACGCCTCAATGTCCTCGCTGACCTTCTTGATCGTCTGGTGCACGAGGCGCCGCAGCGCCCGCACCTCGTCCGGATCGGCCTCGCCCCTTACTGCAGGGACCGGCTCCGCGATCAGGCTCCATACATCCTCTACAAAGCGCTCCGACCCGCGGATGCCCTGGCTGTCCCACGGCCCACCCAGGTCCCACCGGGCAAAGAACATCAGGTAGGTACGCACCACGTCGGCCCCATAGCGCTGCACCAGCTCGTCGGGCGCGATCACGTTGCCCCGGCTCTTGCTCATCTTTTCGCCGTCTTCGCCCAGCACCATGCCCTGGTTGTACAGCCGCAGCATCGGTTCGTCGAACGCGACGATCCCCATGTCGCGCATAGCCTTGGTAAAGAACCGCGTGTAGATCAGGTGCATGGTCGCGTGCTCGATACCGCCGGTATACTGGTCGACCGGCAGCCAGTACGCCCCTTCCTCCGGGTCAAAGGGCATCGAGTCGGCGTGTGCGGGCTCGCCCTCCTTGTAGTATGGGCTCACGTAGGCGTATTGGTACCACGAGGAGCACATAAAGGTGTCCATCGTATCCGTCTCGCGCGTGGCCGGGCCGCCGCACTTGGGGCAGGTCGTGTGCAAGAAGCCTTCGTGGTGCTTGAGCGCGTTCTCGCCCGACTTGGGTATTTCTGCACCCTCGGGCAGCACGACGGGCAGATCCTCGTACGGCACCGGGACCACGCCGCACGTGTCACAGTACACCATCGGGATCGGCGTGCCCCAGTAGCGCTGGCGCGAGATCAGCCAGTCGTGCAGGCGATAGTTCACCGCGTACGCGCCGATCTCTTGCTTTCCCAGCCACTCGGTCACTCGCTTCTTGGCCACGTCTCCCTTGGTTCCCGAAAAGCGGCCCGAGTTGATCATCGTCCCGTACTCGGTGTGCAGCAGCACGTCGCGGTAGAACGGCTTGTTATACAGCAGTTCCATCGTCGTGCGGAACGGCGCCGCCCAATCCTTCAGCGACTGGCACCGCGCCAGGATCGCCCGGTCTGCCTCTATCGAGTCGAGACTGGTGATCCCGTCGTCGAATACGAACGCCCAGCGGGCGCCGGCCACGTCGATCCAGTTCCCCGGCACCACCACTTCCCACGCCGTCTCCAGGTAGCGCTGCGTCTGCCGCTTGCCTTGCAGGATAACGAACAACCCCTCACCTGCATCGTCGACCTCGCGTCGCTCGAAAGATACGCCGGCCTTGGTCAGGCGCCTGGCCAGCTCGTCGATGTCGCGCACCGTGCCTGGGTAGACCACGCTCTTGGAGATGCCTGCCGGGTGCTCGATCACCGGGATGATCGGCAAGCCGAACTTGAGGGCGAACTCGAAATCGCGCTCGTCGTGCGCCGGCACGGCCATGATCGCGCCCGTGCCATAGGTCATCATCACGTAATCGGCAATCCAGATCGGGATCCGGGCCTCGTTCACCGGGTTGATGGCATAGGCGCCGGTGAACACGCCCGTCTTTTCCTTGTCCGTCGCTGCGCGCTCGATCTCGCTCTGCCGCGCCGCCTGGTACTTGTAGGCCTCGACCGTCTCGCGGTAGGCATCCGTCGTCAGCCGGTCGACGAGCGGGTGCTCGGGCGCCAGGACCATGAACGTGGCACCCCACAGCGTGTCGGGGCGCGTGGTAAAGATCTCGAACGGCTCCCCACCCTCTGCTCGAAAGGTCACCTGGGCGCCTTCGCTGCGCCCGATCCAGTTCTCCTGCATCGTCTTGACTCGTTCGGGCCAGTCGATCCCGGAAAAGTCGAGCAGCTCGTCGGCATAGGCGGTGATCCTGTAAAACCATTGGTTCAGTTCTTTGCGGATCACGGGCGTGCCGCAGCGCTCGCAGTGCCGGTCCTCGCCCCACACCTGTTCGCGTGCCAGGGTGGTGTTGCAGTGCGGGCAAAAGTCGACTGGCGCGAAGGAACGGTAGGCCAGGCCCATATCGTACAGCTTGCGGAAGAACCACTGTGACCACCGGTAGTAGCCTGGCAGGCAGGTCACCGCCTCGCGCCGCCAATCGAACATCGCGCCCATCGATCGCAGTTGCTCGCGCATGTGCTCGATGTTGCTCATCGTCCACTCGCGGGGGTGAATGCCACGCTGGATCGCCGCATTCTCCGCTGGCAGCCCAAAGGCGTCGAATCCCATCGGAAAGACAACGTTGTAGCCCTGCATGCGCAGGTAGCGCGCCCGTGCGTCCGAAGGCGCCATCGCGTACCAGTGACCGATGTGCAAGTCGCCGCTCGGGTAGGGAAGCATGGTCAACGCGTAGTACTTGATCCTGGTCGGATCAACGTCCGAGTGGTACAGGCCCTGCTCCTCCCACGCGCGCTGCCATTTGGGCTCGATTGCAGCGGGATCGTATTGCTCTGTCATGTGCTCCTCCATCTATCTCGACCTCGTGCGTCCGCTCGCCTCGCTACTCAGCCGCCCGATTCCATTGCGCTCCAGAAGAGGGCGACCACGATCGTGATCAAGACGACGATGACCATCAGCACCAATTCCCTCGCGCTCACCAACACCGCCCGCCAGCTCGGCCTGCTGGAAGCGTACTCGCTCGCAGCAGCACGCGCCTGCAAGAGCCGGTACAGGGTGCGCGGGTCATCCACGGGCATCAGCCACCTGCTTTGGTAACAGCCGGTCTGCGGGCGACCCCACCGATCCCGCTCAAAGTAGTCGATCCGGATGCGCGGCGATACGCCCTTGCCGCGCCCTGCCCGCCAGTGTACGTCGCAGATCTGATCGTAACGCAAGACACGCTCGCCAAACACGCCGAACGATGAATACTCGATCAGTGCATCGCGCCCCAGAACCACGCGGCCCTGGAAGGTGGGCATTACCGCCATCGCGCACAGCGCCGCGCCCAGCAGCCCCGCCGCCATGGCCACGACCCCAAAGAGCGAACCGCGGGTCACGGCGAGATAGGCACCATACACGCCCGTTGCCGTGAGCAGCAATGCCACGACGACCAACCTGGCTTGTCGCTCCGCGTGGGGCGCAAAGACGAGCCTCGTCGACCGCCCCTGTGCCGTGGTCTGCGTCTCCTCCGCCGGCGCACGTGGGCGGTTCGCTCTCCCATCCTGGCACTGCAGGTCGTAGACCGTGCGCCGGGCCGGATCGAGCAGCACGTCGTAGGCCTCGTTGAGCGCAGCCATACGCCGCGAGGCCGCTGCGCTGTCTTTCCACCGCGGGTTCGTGTCCGGGTGCACGCGGCGGGCCAGTCGGCGGTACGCCCGCCGGATCTCGTCGCGCGTCGCGCCAGGCTGGACACCCAGTACCCGGTAATAATCCACGTCTACCATATGTGAATGGTCTTCTACCATAGACATGGGCACAGAGGCGGCTCACGCCACCCCGCAGAAAGGCCGTCCAGGGCGCACAACCCGCCGACACAAAAACGCCCCCTCGTCTCAGGGACGAAGGGGTCGCTCCGTGGTACCACCCTGCTTGAATCGGGCCTCGCAGCCCGCTTCCGCTCCACGCCGGTAACGGTGACGACCGGCGTCGTCTAGGCCGTAAAGGCGTGAACGACGCAGCTCCCAGGCGAGTTCAGCCTCCTGGCGCTCCTCGAATGCGCCCTGCCGCGCTTCCACCGGTCGCGGCTCGCTGCGAGGATGGCCTACTGCTCCTGTTCATCGCTTTTGTGCGCGGGCTCCTGGACCCTCACAGGGCCCTGTACCCACGTTTGCTTGAAAGAGGAATCGCCTATGAATCGTACGAGCACATAGGCGACCCCGGTCGTGTGGAGCTGAGGGGACTCGAACCCCTGACCCTCTCAATGCCATTGAGATGCGCTCCCAGCTGCGCTACAGCCCCATCTAGTTGTGCAAAAGATGACTCTCTATCGGAGCCATACCTCAGTGGAGCTGAGGGGATTCGAACCCCTGACCTCATCAGTGCGATTGATGCGCGCTCCCAGCTGCGCTACAGCCCCATGCAACCAAAAACAGTATACTCGAAAGGGTGCAGGTTGTCAAATAGGTGGAACTCCGAGGTCTCCGAACCGCAGGTTCGCCAGACCTCGGAGTTCTGGCCGGCATCCCGATGCGCATGACCTCAGCGTTCTATACTACGTTGCGCCACATAGCGATAGGTGCTACAATGTGCCCATGGCTCAGCGACCACGTCCTACCTACCGGCACGATCTGGACCTTCTGCGAGCGGCTGGCTTCCTGTACATCATCGGCTTCTGGCATCTGCTCGACTATTCGCTTGCGCCAACCTGGCACCACCGGCCGCCCGTCCAACTGCTGACCTGGTGCGTGCTCGGCGTGTTCTCGTACATATCCGGATGGCTGCTCTCGCGGCGATATGTGCTGGATACCCCGGCCCGGATCGTGCGTTTTTACGCGCGCCGCTTTGTGAGGATCTATCCCCTCTTTCTCGCCGCACTGGCCGCATTTTACCGCGTGGGGCTGATCGATTCGGTAAGCTACCGCCAGGGCGCCCTGCTCCTGAACATGATCACGGGACGGCCGCTCGTCACGCTGTGGTTCGTCACCATGATCCTCCTCTTCTATGCCCTTACCCCGGCCTATCTCTATCGGAGCACTACGATCAGGACCGTCGCCCTCACCGTCGTGCTCTGGGCAGGCCTGGTCGTCCTGCACCTGTCGACCGGTGCCGTCGACCTGCGCCTGCCCCAGTACCTGATCCCTTTCGCCGGGGGCATCCTGGCTGCACGTTCGCCGCCGCCGGCGTGCGCATTGCGCGACCGGCGCTGGCTTGCCGCGTCCCCGCTGGTCGCCGCGGCCACTGCCCTGGCCTTCACGCGGTGGGACGACCCCCTCCTTAGGTCCATCGTGGCGGACCTCGCGATCGCCGGGACGCTCCCCGTCTTCCTGCTGGTCGGCCGGGCGCTGAGCAAGCGGCTGCCGGTCGTCTGGATAGGGCGGATCAGCGAGGCAAGCTTTTGCGCCTACATGATCCACCGTCTTACCTACCAGGCAGGTATGGCCCTGTGGAAACCCACGAGCCTGCCCGCATCGCTGTTCTATCTGCTCGGCGTCCTGCTCCCGGCGACGATCGGGCTCGGCTGGTTGATCCAGCGCGGCTACGACAGCCTGGTTGGCAGCATCCGCCTCGGGCTGAGGCAAGCCCTGGCACCGCGCTAGGCCGCACACCTCGGGCATAGCCTGTGCCAGCCGTTCGTAGTAACCGGTTTACCGGTTGGCGTTGGTAGCAGACGGGTCGCGGGCGTTGCGCACTAGGTGGCCTGCCCAGTTGTCAACTGCAGGCGACGGATGTATACTCTGCCCCGTCAACCCAGTTGGCGTGACATCGGATAGCGGGACGCGTCCAGCGCGCGAGGACCGCCCGTCCAGACCTGACGACAAGGAGGGTACGAGATGCGACTCGGATTGGTGACCTACATGATCGCCGCGCAGTGGGACATCCCAACGATGATCGAAAAGTGCGAGGAACTCGGCTACGAGGGCGTCGAGCTGCGCACCACGCACGCCCACGGCGTCGAACTCTCGCTCTCGCCCCAGGAACGGCAAGAGGTGCGCCCTCGTTTTGCCGATGCGCCCGTCGAACTGTGGGGGCTCGGTTCGACCTGCGCCTACCACTATGCCGACCCCGACGAGCTGGCACGCAATATCCAGGAGACCAAGGCCTTTGTCGACCTCGCCACCGACGTCGGCGCGCGGGGGGTCAAGGTCAGGCCGAACGGCTTCCAGGAAGAAGAGGGCATCTCCAAGGAGGCCACGCTCGAGCAGATCGGCACCGCCTACCGCGAGTGCGGCGCCTACGCTGCCGACCGCGGCGTCGAACTGTGGATGGAGGTCCACGGGCACGGCACCCAGGACCCCCGATACATGCGGACCATCTTCCAGGTCGCCGATCATCCGAACTGCAACGCCTGCTGGAACTCGAACCCCGGCGAGGTGGACGAATCAGGATCGATCCAGGCCAGCTTTGACCTGCTCCGGCCCTGGATCCGCTCCTGTCACATCAACCGCCTGGCCGGTGCCGGCTACCCGTATCGCGAGCTGTTCCGGCTGCTGCGCGGCGCAGGCTATGGCGACCGGTTTACCCTGGCCGAGATCCAGGACAACCCGGACCGCGAACGCCTGCTCCGCTACTATCGCGCACTGTGGCAGGAGCTGGTGCGCCCATAGACGTACAGCAGGCTCGCCGCGCGCCGATGATGCGCTCGATGCCAAACCCGCTGGATCAGCGCGTTGGCTCCGACCCGACATACTTGCGAGCTCCATGCTCGTGCTACAACCTCCGGCCCTAGAACCTATGCGGCCAATGGCAACCGTGGTAGAGAGCTACGGGAAGAGATGATGCCAGCAGACAGCGATCTACACGTGGTCGTCGTCAACTGGAACGCAGTTGACGACACGCTTCGCTGTGTGCGGGCTGTCCAGTTGTGGTCGCAGCTTCGGCCGGCGATCTGGGTGGTCGATAATGCCTCCCACGACGGCAGCGCCGACCTTCTCCAACAGGCCTGCCCAGAGATCCGCCTGATCCGGAACGAGCAGAACCTGGGTTTTGCGGGCGGCAATAACGTTGCCCTGGCCCAGATCATCGCGCGTAGCGATGCACCTATCTTGCTGCTCAACAACGATGCGGCGATCGAGGAAGGATCGGTGCGTCGACTTCAGGAAACGCTAAGTGCGGGAGAGCGCGTCAGTCTGGTCGGCCCGCTGCTGTTTGAAGCGGGCCGACCAGGCCGCTTGCTCTCGGCAGGGGGCAAAGACATCGCCTTGCATCCCAACTCCCACCTGCAGCAACTCCACAGTGGCCCGGCACTCCGAGAAGTGTGCTATGTTCCAGGCACAGTGCTGCTCGTTCGTGCCGCTCTCTTTCATGCCATCGGGCTCTTGGACGAGCGCTATTTCTTTTCCGGCGAGATAGCCGACCTCTGCGCACGCGCACGCTCGGCAGGCCAGACCTGCCTGATCGACACGCGTGCCCGTGCCCACCACGACCTCGCCCGTTCCACACCTCTTCGAGAGACCGTACACGTCTATTATTCGATTCGCAACCGTTTTCTCTATGCGCACAAATTCCATCCTCGCTCCCGGCGCGCGCTCGATGCGTTTTGGCTCAGTTACGGCCTGAGCATGTCGATCAAGGCTCGGCTATCGGGCAAACGTGCCAAGGCGCGTGCTGCCCGGCTCGCCGTCACGGATGGTCTGCGTGGCCGCTTTGGCGCCCAGAACGAGCGCCTCCTGCAGTACACGCGCTCAGGATCCAGCTCGTGAGCGGCCCACTCTATCACCTGACAATCCGGCCCCCGGTGTTGGAAGGATGCGAGGCGATCACGGAGCAGGTGTCCAGCCTGCGTGCACGATTTGGTGGGGCGCTCGTCTACCTGAACCCCAACCACCACTCGCCGCTCTACGTGCCACGCCTGGCTTTTGGCTTCCATCGCCTATCCGCCATTCGCTCCTACGAACCCGGGATCGATCTGCATCACGTGTTCAACCCCGATCCATTCGTCTTTCCGATCCTGCGCCTGCTGCGGCGCCCGATCGTCTACTCGCTGACCGGTGCACTGTCCCAGGGCGCGCGCATTCCCCCTTTCCTCTCCTCGCTGCCGGCGTTGACCGTAGCTGACGAGCGAAGCCTGGCCCGTGCCCGCGCCCAGGGGTTGGACAACGTGCTCCTGGTGCGCACCGGCCTCGATACGAGGCGCTTTTCGCATACACCACTCGCGCTCCAGTCGCAGCTCCGGTTGCTGGTCGGGTCCGCGCCCTGGTCGAGATCCCAGTTTCGCAGCAAGGGTGTCGACGCCCTCCTGGACGCAGCGAAGGCGTGTCCTGGCCTGCATCTCACTTTTCTCTGGCGCGGCGTATTGCTGGACGAAATGGTGAAGCGCGTCCGGCGTCGTGGCGTGGAGCACCAAGTGCGCGTCCTGAACGAGCGTGTCGACGTGAATGAGGTGCTGGCGGGCGTCCACGCCAGCGTCGCGTTGGCGACGGATCCCGCCGTGATCCATCCTTACCCGCACTCGTTGATCGAGTCGCTTGCCGCCGGCAAGCCGGTCCTGCTCAGCTACGCCATCCCAATGTCCGATTATGTCCGGGAAAAGGAGCTGGGCTGCACTATCGACCAAGTGACACCCGGCGCCATCCTGTCCGTCATCGAGCAGTTGCGCGGACACTATCCTGCTCTAGAGCATGCCGCTCACGCCAGGGGTGGCCAGGACTTTTGTCTCGCACCTATGATCGGGGCATATGAGAAGGTCTATGAACGCGTCGCCTAGCAGGATCGCGCGCCGCGAGGCTGCACAGGCTCTGGCCCTCCTCACCGCTTCCCTGCTCGTCTTTTTCTGGCCTGCCATCGTCAGCGGAGAGCCGCTGCTCGCCACCGATCTGATATTTGACATTGACCCCGTCTGGCGCGCTCTCGCCCCGGAAGGATACGAGAAACCGGGCAATCACCTCCTTTCAGATCAGGTCTTTATGTACTACCCGTGGCAAGCCTTCGCTGCACGCTCCCTGGCCGCAGGCTATCTGCCGCTCTGGAATCCCTACACCAGCGCTGGCCTCACCTTCATTGGCAACCCACAGGCTGCGCTGTTTAGTCCCTTTCACCTGATCGGCGCGCTCTTGCCCACGCAGGCCTTTTACCTCATCTCTGCCATCCTGCGCCTGTGGGTCGCGGGTCTCTTTACCTATCTCTTTGCGCGGGCGCTGGGTATGCACCATCCCGGGGCGCTGATGTCGATGGTCACTTTTGCCTATGCCGGGCCGCTGATCGCCTGGCTGAGCCACATCCCTTCCTACGTCCTGGTCTGGCTGCCGGCGATGCTGTGGGCGAGCGAGCGTGCCCTTTCCAGTGGGCAGTTGCGCTTTGTGGCCGTGGCGGCCCTCTTTATCGGGGCTCAGTTCCTGGAGGGGCATCCCGAGACCTCCTTTCACGTGTTGATCGCTTGGGCTGCCTATGTGCTCTATCGCGCCCTGGCGCTTGGCAGCAACCGGCGTCAGATCGCACGCCGGCTTGGCCTCTCTGCGGCGGCATGTCTGCTCGGTACGCTTCTCGCCGCGCCCATGCTTCTCCCCTTTGGGCAGGCCCTCCTGGACAGCGCCACCCTGGCCGACCGCGGAGCACCCGTCGCGCGCACCGCGTGGGCGACCGCCAGGCACGTCCTGCTCGACTGGCAAGACTGGCCCACGCTAGTGACGGTCATCCTACCACGCTATTTTGGCACGCCAGTCGACCGCAACTACCTCTATCCTTACTCCAATTACATCGAGCAAAACGCCTACTTGGGCATCATCCCCCTGGCGCTCGCCATCTCCGCCATACCTGGTCTGTCCGGACGGCAGTTGCGCTCCCACCGCGGGCAGATCCTCTTTTTCGCCCTCCTCGCATCCCTATCGTTGGGCATCGCCGCTGGCCTGCCCTTGCTCAACGGCGTCAACGATCTCCCCCTCTTCCGTATCGCCGCCAACCGCCGCATGCGCATGGTCTATGGTTTCGCCGGAGCCATGCTCGCCGGGTTCGGCATGGACAGCCTGATCCGCCATCCTGAAGAACACCGAAAGCGTGTCCGGTCCATCCTGATCGCCACTGCCCTCTGTGCCCTGGCCTTGCAGGTTGCCGCCTACGTTGGGCTGACCGCGTACCGCGAACAGATCCTGGCTCTGGGCCTGAATCAGGTCGAATCGCGCCTGAACACGCCGCACTACTGGCGTTCAGATGCGTACTACCGCGAGCAGATCGTGGCCCGCTACGACCAGTTGCTACAGCAGACGCTGGCGCCTCGCCTCGTCACCTATCTGCCCCTCCTCGTCACTGCTGGTTGGCTGGCCCTGGATCGAAACTGGCGGCGGATGAGCCCGGAAATGTACACTGGCCTCATCCTGGGCTTCGTGCTCGTCGACGTGATGGCCGTGTGGCGCCCCTTTCACCCTACCACTCGGTCCAAAGACGTTTTTCCACTCCCGCCGGCAGTCGCATACGTGCGCGGCGACCAGGATCTATACCGGGTGTCCGGTCTGGGCATGGCCCTCTACCCCAACACGAACCTGGTCTATGGCCTGGCCGACATACGTGGGTACGATACCCTCGTCTCGGTTCGCTACGATGCCCTGTTCAACAGCATCGCGGGAGTCTATCGCGACGGCTTTCACGCCCTCCTGACCGACGCCGGCTCACCGCTGCTCGACCTGCTGAACGTCAAGTACCTCTTTACCGAGGACACGCTCGACGGGCGCTGGCAGTTGGCGTTCGAGGATAAAGACGTGCGCGTCTATCGCAACAGCGCGGCCTTTCCTCGCGCCTACGTCGTCCACGAGGCCAAGCTCGTGGATGGGCCGACCGCATCCCTTCGCCAGGTAACGGACGGCTCTGTCGACCTGCGCCGCACCGTGATCTTGGAAGAGAGCCCTCCCGGCTGGTTGCCCCTGGAAGAGCCGCCGCCGCCGGACCCAGTGCGTTTCCTGCGGTATGAGCCCAATCGGATCGAGATCGAGGTAGAGACGGATACAGATGGCCTCCTCGTCCTGACCGACACCTACGCACCTGGCTGGCAGGCACGCGTGGATGGGATGGCGGTTCCGATCCTGGTCGCCAACCACGCCTTCCGGGCCGTCGTCGTCTCTGCCGGGGCGCACGTGGTCGAGTATACCTATCGTCCCCCTGCTTTTCTCCTCGGCATCGGCATCAGCGTGTCCGCGATCGCGCTGATGCTCGGCGTGGGCGCAGCAGCCTGCTGGGCGCGGAGGAGAGAGGTAACCCGGTGAACCTGCAGCATAGGGAGGAGCGCGCCGTCCTCCCCCGACTTGCCCGGTACCTTGGGGCCGGTTCGCTCGCTCGGAACGAGCTGTTGGGCGCTGCGACTTTGCTCCTTGCCTCGATCCTGCTCTTCCTCTGGCCCGCAGTCTGGGGGGGGCGCGTCCTGCTGCCCGCAGACCTGCTCTTTGAGGTCGATTCACTCTGGCGTCCCATAGCTCCGGATGGCTTCCTGCTGCCCGGCAACCACCTGCTCTCCGATCAGGTGCTTCAGTTCGCGCCCTGGGAGGCATTCGCTCGCCGCGCACTGTCAGAAGGCGAGTTGCCGCTCTGGAACCCTTACACGAATGGGGGCGTACCCTTTCTCGGCAATGCCCAATCTGGCATGTTGAGCCCCTTTCGCCTGATCGGCTATCTCTTTCCCTATCAAGCTTCGTTTGCTGTGACCGCCGTCCTCCGGCTCTTTGTCGCCGGGATATTCACCTACGTGTTCGCGCGCGCAGTCGGCATGGAGCGGCCCGGCGCTCTACTCTCCATGATCGCCTTTACCTACGCCGGTCCATTGATCGCCTGGCTCGGCCATCCTCACTCTTTCGTGCTCGCCTGGTTGCCGGCCATGCTGTGGGCGACAGAACGGGCACTGGCGACCGGCAGCCTGGGTTACGCCGGCCTCTCTGCGCTTTTTGTTGGGGCGCAGTTCCTGGGCGGGCACCCCGAGACCTCTTTCCACGTCATCCTGGCCTGGCTGGCTTACGGGATCTATCGCATCCTGAGCCGCGCGCGCACGGCAAGGAACAGCCCCTGGCCTGGCTTGGCGAGGCTCCTGGGTTCGCTCGTCGTAGGGTGTGCCCTGTCCGCTGTGCAACTGCTTCCGGTCATCGAATCGATCTATCACAGCGCAGCGCTGGTCCAGCGCACAGCCTCGCGCCTCACCCTGGGCGCAGGCTTTTTCGAGCACGCCTTTCTCGACTGGCACGACTGGCCCACCCTGGTTACGGCGCTTTTGCCCCAGTTCTATGGCAGCCCGGTCGACCAGAGCTACTTTTATCCCTGGTCGAACTATATCGAGCAGAACCTCTATGTCGGCATCGTCCCCCTCGTGTTGGCCGGGATCGCGGTCTGGTGTGCGATGCGACGCAGGGCACGTTCCCGGCGGGGGATCATTGTCTTTTTCGCCGTGATGGCCGGGATCTCGCTGGGCGTAGCGCTGCGACTACCCTTCCTGACCCTGGTCGGCGATCTGCCTCTCTTCCGGCTCGCTGCCAATGGCCGCCTACGCATGATCTATGCGTTCAGCCTCGCCATACTGGCCGGGTTTGGCCTGGATCGCTTGGAAGGGGATCCGACCGCACGGCGAGCCGCGCTGTATGCGTTGGTCGCGATCGCTATCCTGAGCGTGGTGCTGGTCGCGGCAGAACACGCCGCCTTTGTTCTTTTCGAGAAGCAGATCGTTGCCTCTGGACGGGCCTTTTTCGAGGCACAGCAGGGCAAGCCAGGGTACACGCTTTCCCTTGCCCACTACTACGAGCAGGTCGAGGCTCGCTACCGACAAAAGCTCCGCATGGGTTCGCCCAGCAACGTGGTCATGTACGTACCCGTGCTTGCCGCCGGTGTCTGGACGGCCCTGCATCGCCTTCAGCGCGGCCCTTCTTCGTGGCTGTGGACAGGATGTATCCTGGCCCTGCTCTTTCTCGATGCCTTTTTGACCTGGTCTCACTTCCATCCTGCG
>Ga0307425_1000472_pt1 | contig 25366 bp, 24 predicted proteins | sample SalMarWE160330MG_FD_202152 | JGI IMG/M metagenome (GOLD analysis project Ga0307425, IMG submission 202152) | Salt marsh sediment microbial communities from the Plum Island Ecosystem LTER, Massachusetts, United States - WE1603-30 | ecosystem: Environmental > Aquatic > Marine > Intertidal zone >...
CAGTTCATTCAAAGAATCCAAGCATGACAGAAACAATGCTTACAGCGATAAACGATAAGAGTACTATCGTCATCATAGGTGGCGGGCCCGCAGGCGCGAGCTGTGCCATTAAGCTTAAAAAGCTGTCTCAAGAACTGGGGACTGATCCTCGGATTGTCGTCTATGAGGGGAAAAGATTCGAGAAAAAGAGCTATTACAACCAGTGTATAGGTGTGCTTTCTCCTCCCATTGAAAATATACTAGAGAAAGATTTAGGTGTCCCTTTTCCATGGGATATCATAAACAAAAAGATCAACGGATACTTTATTCATACGGGAAAATATTCCCTTAAGCTCGAAGGAGAGCATGAGCCATCCTATTCATGCCGGAGAGTCGAATTCGACAACTATCTTTTCCAGAAGGTGAAGGAATTGGGTATAGAGACCTTCCAAGCGCGTGTCACTGATTTGGACTTTGATGCAGACGGCGTAATGGTATACAGCGAGAGCAATAACATCAAGGCGGAGTGTGTTGTGGGCGCGTTCGGCCTGGATGACGGGATGGCCAAAATCTTTGAACGGTTGACCCCCTACCGTCAGCCAAAATTTCTGTCCTCAATTGTGACAAAGATTCACCCGGGCGAAGGAGAGATGAAGAGATTCGGAAACTATATCCATGCCTTTCTTCCAAAGTCCCTACCTCATGTCGAATTCGGTGCCATCACGCCCAAAGACAACCATCTTGCCATAAATATTGCGGGGAATCCTGTTGACGCCGGGATGATGGATGCATTCCTGGACATCCCGTGTGTGCAAAAGGCGTTGCCACAAAATTTTGAGCACATAAAAACCCAGCTCTACTATTTTAAGGGGAAGTTTCCAACGCTTCCCGCCAAGGGAATCTTTGGAGACCACTATATGATGGTTGGCGATTCTGCAGGAATGATAAGACCGTTCAAAGGGAAAGGAATCAATTCTGCTGTTGTTACAGGGATAAATGCCGCTCAGGTCATTTTAAGTCATGGGATGTCAAAACAGGGCTTCAATTCCTACTTGAATAGCTGTTCTGATATAACGTGCGATATTCCGTATGGGAAGACATTAAGATTTTTATCAAACAAGTCTTCCAAGTACGGTTTCCTGGACAGTGTCCTCGCCTCAGCAGAAAACGAGCCGACGTTAAAGAATGCTCTCTTTAACATCGTCTCCGGCCAGCAAACATACAAAAAAATCTGGGCCGAGACGAAAAGCTTCAAGCTTTTCTTAAAACTGGGATTTCGAGTTCTTAAAGATAAGCTATCAAGATCTGACCGCCGTCTGGAATGCTAACAGAGAGGAATGGGCCAACAAAAGGAGGGAGACCGGCACCTCCTAAACAATAGAAGATTCTAGCGCACGAAACTCAAATTCCAGCGCTTAGCGTCTCAGTAGATAATCTCATTACTTTCCTTCACGATCTCTCAATTTTTTCATTCCTTTGATAATTCCTATAAATTCCATAAATTTTACTTGACATACCTCATGTGGGAGTTTATATTCAGGATGCTACTATATCCTGTACGACTCCCAGATGCGAGGTATGATCATGACAGAAGGGAATACTTTCTCTCAAAATGCAATTCGAATCCTCAAGGCCCGCTATTTTATGAAGAGTGAAGGCGGAGAGTTCTTGGATAAATCGCCATCTGACCTTTTTGCGAGAGTGGCCAAGCACATCGCCTCAGCCGAGGCGACAGGTAGCGAACAGAAGAGGTGGGAGAGTAAATTTTTTAAAATCATGATGGATCGAGATTTTATGCCCAACAGCCCCACCCTCACTGGCTCTGGAAGAGGCCTGTGTCTGAGTGCCTGTTTTGTTCTCCCCATCGAGGATTCCATGGACTCCATATTCGAAACCGTCAAGAACACTGCTCTTGTCCATAAAGAAGGAGGTGGGACAGGATTTGATTTCAGTCAGCTCCGTCCGGCTGGAAGTATTGTGCACAAGACACAGGGAATCGCCTCCGGTCCCATATCCTTCCTGAAAGTCATCGATGCCGCGACCGAAGCCGTCAAGCAGGGAGGGACACGCAGGGGGGCTAACATGGGAATCCTGCGTGTCGATCACCCTGATATCGAAGAATTTATCAACTTAAAAAAGGACGGCCGAAGCATCAACAACTTTAACATCTCTGTGGCGATCACGGATGAATTCATGGAGGCATTGAAGGAGGGTAGGTCTTACAGCATCCACGATCCTTTCCTCAATAAAAAAGTGGGGAAGAAAAAAGCCAGCAAAATCTTTGATAAGATCGTGGAATCTGCCTGGGCAGTGGGTGATCCCGGCTTAATATTTATAGATAAGATCAACAAACACAATCCCACTTCCGGGCTCGGACCGATACAGGCCACAAACCCCTGCGGAGAGCAGCCTTTACATGCTTATGAATCCTGCAACCTGGGCTCGCTGAATCTCTCGAACTTTTTTGCCCCGAGAAAAAAGGATCAATTCGATTGGGAGAGGTTTAGAAGAGTTATCCAGGTTGCCGTTAGATTTCTGGATAACGTGATCGAGGTCAACAGATATCCCTTACCTGAAATCGAACAGACGACCAAGGCGAACAGGCGCATTGGCCTGGGTGTCATGGGGTGGGCAGACCTCTTGATCAAGATGAAGATCAAGTACGACTCAACAAAAGCGATTAAACTTGCCGAAAAGGTCGCCGCATTCCTGAGAAAAAATGCGGAGGCCGAATCCCGAAGATTGGCGGAAGAGCGGGGAAGTTTCCCGAACATCGAACACTCGATCTACAGGGGCCAAAGGATGCGCAACGCTACTGTGCTGACCATTGCACCTACTGGGACGATCTCGCGGATTGCGGGTTGTTCGTCCAGCATCGAGCCCGTATTTGCCTTCGAATTCACTTCGAAGATCCTCGACGGCGAGCTCAAAGATGTTCACTCCCTTTATGAGGAGTGGAAGAGCAAAAATCCGGATGAGCCCTTGCCCTCTTACTTCAGGACCGCTCATGATATCCCACCGGAATGGCACATCAAAACGCAGGCCGCATTCCAAAAACATGTGGACAACTCGGTGTCCAAGACCATAAATTTTCCAAACAGCGCCACAAAAGAAGACGTCAAAAACACCTATCTCCTTGCGTATGAACTGAATACTAAGGGAATCACCATTTACAGGGACGGCAGCCGGACCGAACAGGTTCTCAACCTGCCCACACAAAAACTTCATCCCAAAGAACGGCCCAATTCCGTCCCCTCTGTGACCGATAAGATCAAAACGGGCTTCGGAAACCTCTATGTCACGATCTCCTACTTTAATCAAAAACCTTTTGAAGTCTTCACCAGCATCGGAAAGAGCGGATACTCCACGATGGCCGATGCCGAAGCCCTGGGGAGGCTCATATCTTTAGCCCTGCGGAGTGGCGTCGATCCCAAAGATGTCATCAGTCAACTCAAAGGGATCGGGGGTTCTGAACCGATATTTACGGAGGGTGGGTTGGTTCAATCTATCCCTGATGCTATCGCCAAGGTGATGGAAAGACATCTCGGCAAAACGAAAACAAAGGCCAAGGATTTCTTCACTGTGATGTGTAAAATCTGCGGCGCCAGCCTCCCGGATGAGAAGTGCCCGACATGCCCGAATTGCGGTTGGAACAGATGTTCCGGCTCGTGACGCGCATCAAAAGAAAAATTCCGACTTTCCTTTAGAGATAATATCGGAAAAGGAAAATGAACATGCATAACCTTGAATCCCTCTGGACAAAAGGAAAAGCTTTTCTCGGCGTTCCCTATCCCATAATCGCCGGGGCTATGACCTGGATCTCCGATAGTCAATTTGTCTCAGCTGTCTGTAATGAAGGAGCCTTTGGGTGTCTGGCGGCAGGAAATATGGAGCCGGATCTGTTCGATTCAGAGATCAAAAAGACAAAGGAGCTCACAGAAAATCCCTTTGCCGTGAATCTGATCACGATTGCCCCCTTTTACAAACAACATCTCAATGTAGCCATTGAAAACAGGGTCCCCTTCATTGTGTTTGCCGGGAGTTATCCGCGAAAACCGGAAATCGAACTGGCAAAGGCGAGCGGAGCCAAAGTGCTCAGCTTTGCTTCCACAGAATCTCTGGCCCACCGTCTTATTGACATGGGAGTGGATGCCCTGATCCTGGAAGGAAGTGAGGCCGGCGGTCACGTGGGCCATGTGTCTCTAGGAATCTTACTCCAGCAAGTCCTTTTTAAGGTCGATAGAGTACCGATTTTTGTTGCTGGGGGAATCGCCACCGGAGCGTTTATGGCCCACCTTCTTCTCATGGGCGCTGCTGGAGTGCAACTCGGCACTTTTTTTGTTTTAACCGAAGAATGCCGGACCCATCCCAAATTCAAGGAGGCCTTCATCCGAGCGAGAGCGCGTGATGCCATAGCCACACCCCAGCTCGGTTCAGACCTCAAAGTCGTGGCTGTTCGGGCCTTAAAGAATAAGGGCCATGATTCCTTCGCAGAACTTCAGATAGAGCTTGTCGGGAAGAGGAAAAGAAAGGAAATCTCACATGCAGAGGCCCAATACCGGGTCGAAGTCTACTGGACGGGAGCGCTCCGTCGAGCGGTCAAGGAGGGAGATGTGGAGTTTGGCTCTCTTATGGCAGGACAGAGTGTCGGCCTTATCAACCAAATTCGTCCTCTCAAAGATGCCATTCACCTGTTGATCGAGGAAGGAAACGAAGAAGTCCTAAAGGTCAAAAAGAGATGCCAGTCGCTGTAAGATTCGACAGACAGAGAAGCATTGATATTGAAACTGAGGATTGATAGAATCTGTTTCTAAATCTATAAGGTGAGGTAAACAATGATCATCGGAGAATTGGCGATTTTCCCAACGAGCGAAGGGGCATCTGTCAGCCGGTACGTCAAGGAAGTCATTAAAGTCATCGAAAGCTCAGGCCTCAAAAGTTACACAGGTGGAATGGCCACCACGATAGAAGCGCCAGACCTGAGAACTCTGTTTAACCTTGTGGAACAAACCCACAAGGTGCTCATCGATATGGGTGTGCAACGTATTCATATCGATCTCCATGTGGACCACAGGCTCGATAAGGATTCCTCTGTGATTTCGAAACTCAAAGCCATCGGCAAGACACAATAATCCATCGTCCTTCCATATTAAAATTTTCCCTTACTCCCTTTTCGTCCTGCTCCGAAAAGGCCTATGATCTTCAGATCAAACGAACCCACCGAAATAAACAAAGAAACGGAATCGATCGAGAGCTTCGAATGTGAAAAACAGGAGTATTAATGGGACCTAGAGAGCGGCCTTGTAAGGCAGGTGGGGCCACCCGCGCCCTTCTTTGAGATCTCTTCACCGGAATATTCCCAGACTTCTATACCGGCCTTTTCGAGGAGCTGTTTTGTGGCCGAATTTCCAGACAGTATGATACATTTTCGGGGTGCCACAGCAAGAACATTGCAGGCCATGGTTTCGTACTCCAGATCAGGCACTTCGACGAGGGCGAAACCTCGCTCGAGGAGCCATTCCCTGAAAGGGACGGGCATCAATCGGGAGTAGACCAGAGCACAATCCCGGGCGACAGGGCTGATAAAGGACATCAGGTGAAGGACATCTGCGGGACCATTCCAATGAGGCAACGGAACGACCACCAATTCTTTGATAAAATCCTTTGTCAGCTCTCTGAGCTGCCGGATTCCTTCAGCATTGGTTCGGTAGCCCTGTCCGACTGCCAGGGTCTGCCCGTCAAATTGGATCACGTCCCCGCCTTCAAGCTTGCCAGGATCTTCGATCGCACCAAGGATGGGAACATCACGACCTTTGAGAAATTCCCCAACGGCCAGAGGTTCTTCCTTACGCAATTCCTTCCCCATCCGGCACAGGATCGCCCCGTGTTCTGTGATCATCACCGGATCATGGACGTAGATAGAATCAAGCCCGGTTTTATCGTTTTGGGGCAGATAATGAATTTCAGGAACGATTTTTTGGAGAAGGGCCACAAAGTTTTTATACTCTTCGACCGCTTTCGTAAAATCAGGACGACCCAGGTAATTCAGGTCGATCCATTGATCGTTTATATTTTCCTGAGTCACAAAAGCCTCCTGCGGACGTTTAAGCAAAAGGCTTTTAACCTCACCGACTTCAGACGAACATCCGTATTTCATGCTTTACCTGCTTTCCCCTAGTATAAATGAACTCTAGCAAATTTTGAACCTTCTGTTGGAACACCTTTGCATCACAAGAAGCTCCATGACAAAAAGTGTGAGTCACTGTCCTTATGAGTCGGATGGTGGCGGGTGGGAGGGTCTTCGACGAATATGGACTGTGACGAACTCCTGCTATTATCATTTGACTTGAGAACAACACGGAAATAAGGATGCTTCCAGGTACTATCATAAGATTGACAGATGGGGCAGCCGACCGATACAATAGGCGCTTAATTCCAAACCTGTGACGAGAAAAACTACAATGAGGAAGGGATGATAAAAAAGGAATTTTTTCCAGGCTGGATATTGATGCTCCTCGTGGGGATTGTGGCCACATCCATATCGAAATTGGTGGAAGTCGGCGGAAAACACCCCATCGAAGCTGTTGTCATCGCCATCGTCCTCGGCATCCTGCTCCGCAATCTTGGTCTGGTCCCAAAGGTATGCCTCCCGGGAATAAAAGCGTTCGAGAAGATCTTGATCATCGGGATCGTGTTCATCGGAGCATCTCTGAATTTTAAAAACTTTGCCTCCCAGGGACTGAACATACTCGCCATCATTGTAGTGACGATGACCATCAGCTTTTTTGTGATTTATTTTCTTGGAAAAGTCTTTAAACTCCCCACGGCACTTGCTGTATTGCTTTCTGTGGGAACCACAATATGCGGAGGCTCTGCGATCGCGGTCACGGCCCCTCTCATCAAAGCCAAAGAAGAAGAGACGAGCTATGCCATTGGCACGATCGCTCTTTGGGGGCTAATCGCCATTATTTTTTACCCAAAGATCGCACAGCTGGTCGGAGTATCGGACATCAACTTCGGCGTTTTTGCCGGGACTGCCATTCATTCCACTCCTCAGGTGGTCGGAGCTGGATTCATCTTCTCTGACCTCGCAGGAAAGACAGCCACCGCTGTGAAACTCGTCCGGAATTGTTTCATGGTGCCTCTGGCATTTGTGATTGCAGTCTGGTACACAAAGAACATCTTGTCGAAGGAAAAAACGGAGGGAACGCATATCAACATTGCCAAGGCGTTCCCCTGGTTTCTCTTCGGCTATTTCATCATGGCCGGCCTTAACACTCTGGGATACTTCAGCCCTGATGGAGTCAAAGCCTTTAACACAGCAGGACGGTTTCTTATTCTTTTAGGGCTGGCGGGGATCGGACTCAACACGGTTTTCAGTTCGTTCAAAATAGTCGGCATCAAGCCACTTATCGTTGGATTGATCGGCTCCCTTGTCGTTGCCGGCTGCAGTATCCTCATGATCGCATTTCTGCTTTAAAGAAACAGTATCCTATCAGCCTGATAGACAGCTCAATATCCACTCGATACAATGATCCCACCTCCGAGAACAATGTCCCCATCATAAAAGACTACAGCCTGGCCTGGAGTGATAGCCCTCTGCGGTTTTTCAAATTCCACTCGGACTCTCCCAGAATCCAAGAAGCTCAGGTCGGCCTCAGCTTCTTTGTGCTTATAGCGGATCCTTGCTTTAATCGGTACAGGTGAGACTGTTTCTCCACCAGCGATCCGATGGACCTGATCAGCGAAAAGTTCTTTTTTATAGAGCAACTCATTTGGCCCGACCACGACTTCATTCCTGAGGCTGTTGATCTCGAGAACATAGAGAGGGTGTGGCGCCGCTATCCCCAGACCTCGCCGCTGCCCCACTGTGAAATGAATGATCCCGTCATGGTGGTTCAAAACATCGCCTTCTCTATTGACAATCGATCCGGGGCGGAAAGCTTCCGGAATTCTTTTTTTTAGAAACCCAACGTAATTATCATCGGGAATAAAACAGATCTCCTGGCTTTCCCGACTGCCTGCCACCGGAAGCCCCCACTCAAGCGCCTTTTTTCTGATCTCTGCTTTGGTGAAATCCCCCACGGGAAAGAGTGTGTTGGATAATTGGTCTTGAGTCATGGTGTAGAGGAAGTAAGACTGGTCCTTCTCTGAATCCATCCCCTTCCTGAGATAATAAAAACCTGATCCACCGTCTTTTTCGATACGCGCATGGTGTCCTGTGGAAATCTTGCTGGCCCCAAGTTTTAGAGCTCTATGCATCAACACATCGAACTTGATGAACTGATTGCACCGGATGCAGGGATTGGGTGTGCGTCCTTGAGAATACTCTTCGACAAAATTTGAAACAACCAAGTCTTCAAAAGAATCCTTGAGGTTGTAGACATGATGGGGAATTCCCAATTTTAAAGCCACCCGGTTTGCATCTGCGATAGCTCCTTGGCCACAACAGCTTTTTAAACCGCTATCCAGACAAAACTCCTTTGGCAGAGGGAAAAGATTCATCGTAACACCGACCACTTCATACCCCTGTTCTAAGAGGAGGCCTGCAGCAACAGAGGAATCCACCCCTCCGCTCATGGCCACAACAACTCTTTTTGAATTCATTTTCTTTCCCCCATAAGATACCAGATTCAAACTGTCTCCAAAAGCCAAATTATCAGCATCTCAATTATTCTCAGCAGTCAGGCAGCCTGAATCGTTAGTGCATGAAATCTCTATGTTTTCACCACGTTCTTTTTTTTGCATTGACTTACAACTCTTGCGTTGCTATATAATTTCCCCTTTAATTGAGGTACGCTAAATAAAAAGATATCATCTCCACAGAAAAGGATAGAAGAGCATGTCACAAGAAGTATATTTTCATAATATCCTGGAAGGCATAGGCAATACTCCATTGATCAAACTAAATCAAATAACAAAAGAGGTCCGAGCAGATATTTTTGCCAAGCTCGAATTTTTGAATCCCATGGGGAGCATAAAGGATCGGATCGCCAAACACATGATCGAAAAGGCTGAGAAAGAAGGTAGGATAAAGCCAGGAGACACAATTGTGGATAACTCTTCGGGAAACACGGCGCTTGCTTTGGCGATGGTTTGCGCAATAAAAGGATACTCGTTGAAAATCGTCGTCAGGGACAGTCTGAGTTCTGAAAAAATAAAATTCCTCAAGGCTCTAAATGTTGAACTCATTATGGTCGACAGTACACTCTCCCCTGAATCCCCCGGCAGCTATAACAACCTTGCACCGCAGATAGCCAAAGATACACCCAATAGCTATTATCTCGATCAGCACAACAATCGTGAGAATAACGAAACCCATACCAAGATAACCGGCCCTGAAATCTGGGAGCAAATGGAGGGAAAAATAGACTATTTCTTAGCCGGCATCGGCACAGGTGGAACGATCTGTGGAGTGGCCAAATATCTCAAAGAAAAAGATCCGAACATAAAAGTTATCGGAATCGATCCTGCAGGTTCTGTTTTTTTTGACTATTTTCATTCCAAAGAACTTATAAAACCTTCGCCATATCTTCTTGAAGGTTTGGGGGATGAGTTTCTCATCGGCTGTGTTGATTTCAGCTTGATTGACGATATTTACAAAATCACGGATAAACAGGCATTTGAAATGACCAGAGAAATGGCCAATAAAGAAGCTATCTTGGCCGGAGGATCGAGTGGTGCCGCCTTGTGGGGATGCCTGAAGTTAGCTCGGGAAATTGACACGGATGCCAGAATCGTCACAATTTTTCCAGACTCAGCCAATCGATACCTCAGCTCGATCTACAACAATGCCTGGCTGAAAGACAAGGGGATCTTGTAGAAAAAAAATATATAACTACTTCTTAACGTACTTCTCCGGATTTTTTTCAAACTTCTCTTTGCATCCCAAGCAGCAGAAATAATAGGTCTTTCCTTCGTAATCGATGGATTCGGTGAACTCCGATTTATTGAACGACTCACCGCTCACCGGACAGGTGACGATATCTTCATCGGCCCTGATGTAATTGCCGGGCTCTTTAACGAACTTATCCTTGCATTCCTCCGTGCAGAAATAATAAGTTTTGCCATTGTGCTCATATGTCGCCTTGGCATCTTCTTTTTTGAGCTCCATCCCACAGACGGGATCGACAACCATACCGTTTTTATCCTGTTCGGCGTGCATATGACCGGCATGTTCCTCTGTGCGTTCTTCCATCTGATGGTGCATATGGCCTTCAGGCTCTTCCTTTATGGTGTACTTCTCGGGATCTTTGATGAAAGCATCCTTGCAGTTTTCACAACAGAAGTAATACGTCTTTCCCTCGTATTCATATTTCGGAGTGGCTTCAGATTTTTTGAATTCTTTGCCGCTTACCGGACATTTCAGGGTTTCATCATTCACGCTCTTGTCCAACGCAACCATTACTAGAGTCATTGAAAAAACAAGAAATACTACCAGTAGCAATGTTTTCTTCGACATTAAAATCTCCTTTAGAAATAAATGCTTCTTATAGTATATATATTTTATAATATCTATAGTATTTGTCAATGAATTTTAAAACGAATCCTTTTTTGAAAAGCACTCCTTATCTCAAGGCCCACATGTGAGCAGCCGTAAACGCTCTATAACTCCGGAGAGGATGATTGAATGCAAAGATCATCAATCGCTTTGATGCTTATAGTCCTGATCCTTCTTTTCATCCCCTCTCAATTTTCTTCCTCTCCATAGATAATAAATCGCAGGAATCACAATAAGAGTGAGGAACGTGGATGTGATCAGACCTCCGACCATTGGTGCTGCTATACGTTTCATCACCTGTGAACCGGTTCCGTGCCCCCACATAATGGGTAACAATCCTATAATAGTCGTACTGACAGTCATGAGTTTCGGCCGCACTCGTTCCACGGCTCCATGTACGATTGCGGCATGAAGATCTTCCCGGGTGTTCATCTGTCCATGCAATAAACGATCCTTATAGGCATTGTCAATATAAAGCAACATCACGACTCCTGTTTCAGCAGCAAGGCCAGCCAGAGCAATGAAGCCGACCCCCACAGCCACACTCATGTTGTATCCGCTCACCCACATCAGCCAGATTCCACCGACCAGAGCAAAAGGGAGAGACAGCATGATGATCAGGCTTTCTCCGATGTTTTTAAAATTGAAATAAAGTAACAAGAAAATAATCAATAGTGTTACGGGAACAACAAGCCGTAATCGTTCCTGAGCGCGCTGCATATATTCATATTGCCCACTCCAGACGATACTATAACCCGGGGGAAACTCCACAGTTGTATCGACAACCTTCTTTGCCATTTTGACATAAGAGCCAACATCAATATTCCGTAGATCTACATACAGCCATGCTGTTCTTCTGGCATTCTCGCTCTTGATGGCTGCAGGTCCCTTATTAATCTGGAAATCTGCCACTTGACTAAGAGGGATTTCAGCCCCAGACGGTGTTGGAATCAGGACACGTTTTAGAGCAGGTAAATTATCACGCAATTCCCGGCTATACCGCACATTCACAGGATATCGCTCTAATCCTTCTACAGTTGTCGTTACATTCATTCCGCCAATAGCAGACATTATGATATCTTGAACATCACCTACTGTTAGTCCGTAGCGTGCAGCCGCTTCTCTATTAATGATAAAGTCTAAATAATTTCCTCCTGTGACCCTTTCCGAGATCACACTTCCAGTTCCCGGAACCTGACGTATGATAGCCTCAATCTGCTCTCCCAGATCGCTAAGAGTTTGCAGGTCAGGACCCATAAGTTTGATTCCTACTGGTGTTTTAATACCTGTGCTCAGCATATCAATCCGCGTTTTGATAGGCATCGTCCAGGCATTGGTCAGACCAGGAAATTGGACAGCATCGTTAAGCTCTTCTGTCAGTTTTTCTATGGTCATTCCTGGTCGCCAATCCTTTTCATCCTTCAGCATGATGGTGGTCTCAATCATAGTCAGAGGAGCGGGATCTGTGGCTGTCTCCGCTCGTCCAATTTTCCCAAATACAGATTCAACTTCAGGAAAACTGGCAATGATTTTGTCTGTTTGCTGAAGGAGCTCTTTGGCTTTCGTGACTGATATTCCTGGCAAAGTGGTTGGCATATAAAGCAAATCTCCTTCATTCAGAGGCGGCATAAATTCAGATCCGAGTCTGGAGAAGGGGAAAACGCTTACAAGAACAATCAGTACAGCTACAAGGATTGTAGCCATTTTATGTTTAAGAACAAAATGAATTACAGGCCGATACGATCTAATGAGAATTCTGCTAAGAGGGTGTTTAGCCTCCGGTTTAATCTTACCCCGAATAAAATACCCCATTAATACAGGAACAACTGTGATGGCCAGGAAGGCAGATGCCGCCATGGCGTATGTCTTTGTATAAGCCAGCGGTTTAAAGAGTCTTCCTTCCTGCTGCTGCAGGGTAAAGACAGGAATAAACGAAAGAGTTATGATCAGCAATGAATAGAACAAGGCAGGTCCGACCTCTTTTGAGGCCTTGATGATTAGACCCCACCTTTCTTTGCCTTTTTGATATGGCTCCCTTTCCATGTGCTTATGGACATTCTCGATCATGACGACAACGGCATCCACCATAACCCCAATGGCAATTGCAATCCCTCCCAGTGACATGATGTTTGCATTGAGCCCTTGGGCCCTCATGACAATAAAGGCCATTAAAACCCCCAGCGGAAGAGTAAAAACAGCTACAAATGAGCTCGACAGATGGAGGAGAAAAATAATGATGATTAGAGCCACTACGATAGTCTCTTCGAGTAATTTTTCTTTCAGAGTCGAAATAGCACGCTTTATCAAAGAGGAACGATCATAAGCTGTTTTCACAGTCACTCCCTCAGGTAAACCTTTTTTCAATTCCTCTAGCTTTGCCTTCACTCCATCAATGACTTTTAAAGCATTCTCGCCAAACCGAATGACAATGATCCCCCCAACGGTTTCGCCTTCTCCATTCCACTCTGCTATTCCACGCCGAAGCTCCGGACCGAGATGTATATTGGCAATATCCTTCAGGAGAATGGGTGCATTATTCGGTCCCATCCCAACGGGAACAGATTTCAAGTCACCGATATTCTTGATATATCCCAGCCCTCTGACCATAAACTCTGTCTCACCCATCTCGATCAGCCGGCCCCCGACATCGTTATTGCTTCGTTTTATGGCCATTCTGACTTTTTGAAGAGGGATGTTATAAGCCTGAAGTTTAAGAGGATCCACCTCGACCTGATACTGTTTAACGAAACCACCGATGCTGGCTACTTCACTAACGCCCGGAACGCTGGCCAATTCATACCGTAAATACCAATCTTGAATCGACCTCAATTGTTGGAGATCGTATTTATCGCCGCCGTCAAGAATGTATTCATATACCCATCCCACCCCTGTTGCATCGGGACCGAGCTGAGGGATTACGCCTTGTGGCAGTCGACCTGCAGCAAAATTCAAATACTCAAGCACTCGACTGCGTGCCCAGTAAAGGTCAGTGCCATCCTCGAAAAGGATGTAAACAAGTGAAAAACCGAAAAAGGAATACCCTCTGACAACAGTCGCATACGGGACAGCCAGCATCGCTGTTGTTAAGGGATACGTCACCTGATCTTCAACAACATTGGGCCCCTGGCCCGGATATTCGGTGAGGATGATGACCTGAACATCACTAAGATCAGGTATGGCGTCAACAGGTGTTGTTTGTATTGACACAATTCCGGCAAGGATTACAGCAAAGATGCCGATTGTTACTAAGAACCGATTGTTAACAGACCATTCAATAATTTTTTCCAGCATGTTTCGTTCCATCCATTCAATTTTTCAAAAGAGATTCCTTCTCATACTTATCAGAAGAGAGATTGACTATTTCTTTTTTGCCCTTTCCAGTTTCATGCCGCATTCCGGACAACGAGCGTTTCTATCTGTAGTTAAAAAATCGGGATGCATGGGACAAGTATAGAATTCAGCCTTTTCAAGATTGACTTTATCACCCAATTCCTTTATTGGTACGAGGTTCATACCACAATCAGGACATTTGGCGTTAGGATCAGAGGTAATGAATTCAGGATGCATGGGACAGGTGTATAACCTATCGGCATCAATCTCCTGTTTTTCATGTTCTTGGACTTCATGACTGTGCTCGACTTTTTCATGTGATTCAGTCTCTGGAGCTCTTTCGACGGACTCAACTCCATGTTCCATCTCATGAGATTCAGCGGCGCTTTTCTGTTCTTCTTTGGAAACTTTTTGAGTCCTCTGTGTCTGGACTGCCCGCATCTTGGCGATGGCTTCCCGGGTCCTGCTTTCTGAATCCAACAGAAATTGCCCGGATACTACAACCTCCTCATGATCGAACAAGCCGGAGATGACCTGGATGTACCCATCTTCGGACTCTGCTCCGATTTTTATCTCTCGAGGATCAAACTTTCCATCACCTTTCGTAACAAAAACAATCTTGCGCTTTCCAGAATGAATGATCGCCTCTGAGGGAATAGCCAATGAATCACTGGCGGCATGGCTGTAAATGCTAACGGTAGCGTACATATCGGGTTTTAAGAAAAGATCAGGATTGTTAAACACCAATCTGATGTTATTTGCCCTCGATTTTTGATCGAGGTAAGGATAAATAAAATCAACTTTTCCTTCCAGTTTCTGCCCCAAAAGATGATCAAGTTCAAGCTCGGCCTTTTGTCCGACTTTAACGAAAGAGAGTTCCGATTCATAGACAGAAGCTTCTACCCAGATTTTACTCAGGTCCGCGATAAGGAAAAGATCCATGCCAGGACCGACTTTATCTCCTTCGACCACAGCTTTATGAGTGACAATGCCTGCTATTGGAGCCTGCAAAAGAATGGACCGGTGGGATTTGCCCGTTTTTTCAATATTATCTATCTCAGTTTTTGAAATATCCCAATATTCCAGACGATCCCTTGCTAAAGTGACCATTTTTTCAGCGCTTTTTCGGACACTCTCGTATGGACTTGAAGCCAATTTTTCGTAATTGTTCAAGGCAAGCAGATACTCTTCCTGGGTAGAAACCAATTCAGGCGAATAAATCTCTAATAGAGGTTGACCTTTTTCTACTTTTTGACCGCTGGTGTTGACATAGAGCTTTTCAATCCATCCACTGATTTTTGTATTGACAGAGTATTCTTGATCTTCCGCATAAGTGACTTTACCGTAAGCCCGGATCACATTGGAGATATCCCGACGCTCAACTTTGGCAATTCGCAGATTCATGTTCTGCTGTAAAGCACCATCAATGGTTATGCTGCCTGCTCCCCCTGCTTCTTCACCTTCATAAACAGGTATCAAGTCCATTCCCATCTTGGATTTTCCGGGTTTATCGTAGATTTCTGTGGGGTCCATAGGAGCACGCCAGTAGAGGATCTTACGTTCTTGTGCTGATTCGCCAGTTTGTATTTGCCCTATATCCTGAGCGGTATTTTTAATGGGCGTGAGCTTCATTCCGCATATTGGGCAATTTCCTGGTTTATCGGAAATGACTTCTGGATGCATTCCACAAGAATAGAGCTGCTCCCCAGTTTCAGGAATTTCACCTCCTGATGTTCTTACTATCGGCGCAATAAAATAGGTCGCTGTGGCTCCGATAACAATCCCAATAATAAGGATAGCGAAAATTTTTGCTTTCATTCTATACTCCTATGTCGTTTTTTTCTTCTCTATAATTAACCATACGATTCAGTTTCCTTGGATATCATTCCCGCCAACCGCAAGTTCGTAATTCGCTAAATTTTTATAAAAATTGGATACCGCAAAGAAATACTGCAATTCATAATTCTGAAGCATCATCCAGTTGTTTATAAGAGTCAAAAAATCAACTTTTCCCACGCGGTAGCCTGCTTGGGCAGACTCAAGTGACTGCTGGGCCTGGAGGAGAATGCCGCCCTTATACAATTCCACTCTCTTCCGGTTTCGCTCCAGTTCAGCTAATATGCTCTTTATCTCCGATAAAATATTGATTTTTACATTTTCATACTCAGACTTGGTCGCATTGAAGCCCAACTTTTTCTCTGCCACTTTTGCCTTTTGCTTGCGCTTAAAGTAGAGCGGGATGTTCAGCGATACAGTGGCAGAAAAAAAGTCAGTCATCTGCCTGCCATCAGCTAAACGGTTGCGCTGCCGGTAACTGGCTCCGACTGTGAAATTGGGCCAAATGTCACGCTCGGCAAGTTTAACGGCCGTCTCCGCCTTTTGAATCCTTTCGTTCCAGGCTTTCAAGAGCGGCCTATTCTGCTCTATTTTCTCGGCAGGAAAAATTGTTACTGGACCATCAGGCAACTTTAGCTCTGGAAGTGTCTTATCAACAAGAGTATCAACAGGTCTATTCAGTAATGCATTCAACCTAGCGACTACAGAGAGTCTTTTTTGTTGCCACATGATAAGATCGTCTTCTAATTTGGAGATTTCGACCTGAGAACGAAGGACATCCTGCTGAAGCCCTGATCCCGTAGCGTATTTTGTCTCCGCTACTTGAACAAACTGTCCCATTAATGCTTTGTTTTTTTCAGTCGTTTCAATGGCTCGATCGGTCGCATATAAGTCAAAATATGTCTGTTTTACCATTTGGATAATTTGGTTTCGAATCTCTTCCCGCTGATATTTAATTGCTGCAGCCTCGTATTCTGCAATATCTGTCGCAAGAGACAATTTTCCCGGAAAAGGAAACATCTGCATGACTCCGATCACTTTGCCTGTCATCGGGTCTTGATCAAAAGCAAAACTATTGACCGGAAGATTCGACAAACCGAAAGTAAGCGCTGGATCAGGAAGGGCACCAGCTTGAGGTATGACTTTTTCAGCAGATAATGCGCGTTGAATAGCAGCCTCCAGCTTGGGATTGTTCTCTAATGCTTCCTGGATCAATTCTTTCAGCACATCATTTGTATTATCGACCTCTGTTTGAGAGAAAGCTGCAAATCCCTCGAAAACAAAGACAATGGCAAGAAACAGTATAAAATACTTCTTCATTTTCTTTTTCCTTTTTAAATTTAGTTGATAAACTTGTATACAGAGTTCATGACATCATCAATTTCTTTCTTTTTATTAGCCGTTTTTCTTTCTCATGCCTACCTTACGATGAGCTTTCCTCTCATCATTCCCATCCCACAGGTAAACACATACTCCCCTTCTTTTTCAGGAGTAAATTCAATTACTGTCGTTTTAAAAGCAGGAAGGGCTTTTCTTATCTTGAAATCTCCGAAAACAATAGTATCTGAACAATCTGCTGTTTCATCTCTATAAAAAAACAACCGAACAGGGATCCCCTTTTTCACAACAATAGTATCCGGACTGTATCCCCCCTTGACCACAACTTTGATTTCCTGGATTCCCTTCTCCTTTAACTCAGCTTGAAAAGTCTTTCTTCTTGAGAATAAAAAGTACCAATTGACCAATATTATGATTCCGGCACCAAAAACTGTGACTATTATTTTCACTAACATTACGAAACTCCTGAATTAATCTCTCAGCTTGACTCGTCTAAGCCTTAAAGAATTAGAAACCACTGAAACTGAACTAAAAGCCATTGCCATAGACGCGAAAATGGGATTAAGCAAGATCCCAAAGAATGGATAAAGGATTCCAGCTGCAATCGGAATACCCGCCGTATTGTAAAAAAAGGCCCAAAAGAGATTCTGTTTTATAATTCTGATTGTCTTTTTACTCAATTCAATGGCAGAAACAACCCCACTTAAATCACCTTTTATCAAAGTGATATCAGATGCTTCCATTGCCACATCCGTACCTGATCCAATGGCAATCCCAATATCGGCTTGGGCAAGTGCTGGCGCATCATTTATTCCGTCACCCACCATTGCCACTCTCCGACCTCCCGATTGGAGCTTTTTTATCTCATGCACTTTATCTTCTGGCAGAACTTCAGAAAGCACATTATCAATCCCAGCTTTTTTAGCGATAGCCTCAGCGGTCTTTCTGTTATCGCCTGTAAGCATAACGACCTTAAGTCCCATTTTCTGAAGTTTGCCTACCGCTCGGACGGAACTTTCTTTTAATGTGTCAGCCACCCCAATTAGTCCGGCAGTCCTTCCTGCAAGCGAAATGTATATGGGAGTCTTTCCATCCTGTGCGAGATCCTCTGCCTTCGTTTCGAGATTCTTGATTTCAATTTGCCGATCGCGCATGAGTTTTGCGTTACCGAGGAGTATTTCCTTACCGTTGATGTTTGCCTCGATACCATGCCCCCCGATTGCATTAAACTGCTCGGGATCAAATAGCTTGATCTCCTTCTCTTTCGCACTTTTTATAAGTGCCTCAGCAAGCGGGTGCTCAGAGTTCTTCTCAGCGCTTGCCGCATACTTCAAGATTTCTTCCTCGGAAAAACCATTGACGGCAATAATATCCGTAACCTCCGGTTCCCCTTTGGTCAATGTTCCTGTTTTGTCAAAAACGATTGTATCCAATTTATGAGCAGTTTCTAAGCTTTCTCCTCCCTTGATTAAAATTCCGTTCTCAGCGCCTTTTCCCGTCCCAACCATAACAGCCGTTGGTGTGGCCAATCCCAACGCACAGGGACAGGCGATAATCATTACCGCCACGAAATTCAGCAGAGCGAAGGTAAGAGACGGGATCGGACCGAAGTTAAACCATATAATGAAAGTGGCAATGGCAATCGAAATGACTATGGGTACAAAATATCCGGAAATGACGTCTGCCAATCTTTGTATAGGGGCCTTTGAACCTTGAGCATCCTGGACCAGCTTTATTATTTGAGCAAGTGCGGTATTTTTTCCTACTTTTGTGGCCTGAAACTTGAAACTTCCTGTTTTATTAATTGTGGCTCCGATGACTTCGCTGCCAGGGCTCTTTTTGACCGGTATGCTTTCTCCTGTTATCATGGACTCATCCACGGCAGACTTCCCTTCCCGGATAATTCCATCTACCGGTATTTTCTCTCCAGGCCTCACGGTGACAATATCACTGACAAGAACCTCTTCAACATGAATGTCCATTTCTTTTCCATCTCTGATGACTCGAGCTGTTTTTGGCTGTAAACCCATGAGCTTCTTGATGGCATCAGAAGTCTGCCCTTTAGCTCTTGCTTCAAGGAGTCTTCCCAACAATATGAGAACGATAATCAATGCAGAAGTATCGAAATAAACATGTGCCTTAATACCGCCTACCTTAAAAAAAGAGGGGAATACAGTGGCTGTCACGCTGTATAAATAGGCCGCAGAGGTTCCAACCACAATTAAGGTGTTCATATCCGCGCTTCTGTGCTTGAAGGCACCCCAAGCCCCCTTGTAAAATTGCCAGCCGATCACGAATTGAACCGGCGTAGCAAGAGCCCAAAGCACATAAAAATTGCCAAAAATTTCTGGGATCCAGGGAAACCAGTGCCGCGAACTTCCCAGAAACACGATAAGACCAAGGCTAAGCCCCACCATAAATTTTGTTTTTAGCTTCTTGTATTCTCTTTCACGAATGGCCTTTTCTGGATCTAAGCCTTCATCTGAAGGAGATAGTTCAAGCACTTTATAACCCGTAGATTCTATGGCGCGTTTTATTTCCTCCAAGTTTATTTCAGTGGGCAGATATTCAACTTTTGCTCTTTCGGTTGCTAAATTTACTACGGCTTTTGTGACACCCCTGGTTTGCATAAGAGCTCTCTCAATTTTTTGAACACATGATGCACATTGAATTCCTTTAATAGGAAGTTCAACTGTAACGGTTCCTACTTCATAGCCACTTTTCCGAATTGAGGTGATAAAATCTTCAGGCTTAATATCCTGTGGCTGGAAAAATATCGTGGCCTTAGAGGTTGCAAAATTAACATTAGCTTTTTCCACTCCCTTGAGATGGGATAAATTCCGTTGGATAGTCGAGGCACAACTGGCACAGCTCATCCCAACAATGGGGAGGTCAATTCTTTCCGTCATTGCTCCGTGCTTATTCTCAGGCTTTGGAAGACTTTTTTCTTGAGAAGTTTGACTGCCAAAATTAACATCACATCCCTTATTCTCACTAGCCTTCAGATATTTTTCCGGATTCTCATCGAATTTTGTTTTGCACACAGGAGAACAAAAATAGTACTTTTTACCTTTATATAAAGATGAGGCCGCTGCTTCATCTTTGTTTACTTCCATGCCACAGACTAGGTCTTTAGCCATCAAAATTGCTCCTTAAAATTAACGATACTTTAGAGGTGATTAACCATGTTCTTTAATTTTTCTTGGACTTGCGTTGCAATCCCAAAAAGTTCTTGATTATCGATGGCTTTCATCGAAGCGATCGGATCAACCGCGGCAACTTCAACCTCATTCTCCGCTATCTCTTGCACTATGACATTGCAGGGGAGCATGGTTCCTATCTTATCTTCGGCTTGAAGGGCTTTATAGGCAAAAGGCGGATTGCAAGCCCCAAGAATTTTATATTTTCTGAAATTGACATCCATTTTTTTCTTTAGGATTTCTTTCACATCTATCGCTGTTAGAATTCCGAATCCTTCATTATTAAGAGATGCCGTCACCTTTTCAATCACCTTTTCAAACGATCCCTTAATTGTTTTATTGAAATAATAGCTCATTTTTTTCCTTTCAATACCTTCTAAACTTTTTCAAGACGTCTACAACTTCATTTATTTTCCTTGCTTTGTCCTCTTTGCTTCCCTTTATGAAAGATTGATGTACACAACCCTTCAGGTGTCTTTCCAAGATATTCTCCTCAACACTCTTTATCGCGCCTACGATCGATGTAAGCTGTGTCAGTATATCAACACAGTACCTTTTCTCCTCGATCATTTTCTGAATTCCACGAATCTGTCCTTCTATTCTTCTGAGCCTGACGAGTTCTTCTTCGTGGGTTGTTATCTGATCATTCATTAAAACCTCCTTTAAACTCAGAGACCAATTTTCTTTTTCTTCTCACTACAATAGCATACCCCCCTAAAGTATGTCAAATGAGGACCGACACGATCCATGGTGCCGACCCTCCATTGACCGGCTACTTTTTCTCTTTCTGCATTTCTGAGGCTTTTTCTGTCATCTTCTGCATGGTCTCCATGACTTTCTGCATGGAATTGCTCATTGTCTGCATGTGTTCCTGAATCGTATCCATGTAACTCTTCATCATGTCATTATTCTTGTATTCTTCATCCATCATCAGAGAATTCATATGCTCCATCATGGCTTTGGTTTGCTGGGACATATTTTTCATGTTCATCATCATGCCCATCATCGCAGGACACTGCTTCATCAGCATTTTATCCATGTTCATCATCATCTGGCTGCAACTTCCCATCATTTTGTCCATCTTCCCCATCATTTCCTTCTGGTGCATCATGCCTGTTTGCTGGCTCGTAAAACCGATGGCTGCCGCTGCAAGAACGAGGACTGCGATAAAAGAAAAAGCACCTGCTTTTTTCAAGTTCTTACCCATTCTTGTCACCTCCTTTCTTAATAATCTGTCCTTTTTAAAAATGATTGATCTTCTTATTTAGGACATGCTCATTTTTCCTCTTGAACAATATACTTCTCGGGATATTGAGCAAATTTATCCTTACATCCTAGGCTGCAAAAATAATAGGTTTTTCCTTTGTACTCGAATGAGCCGCTTGCAGTCTCTTTTTCAAACTCCATGCCACACACTAAATCTTTCACTCTTTCTGTCATCTTTCTCACCTCCTTTCGATATTTTTATTTTTTATATCGGTTTTTTCCAAAATGAGAATGTTCTCTCCACCCACTTTTACGCCTCTAAAAAATATAAAACCTTCCTTTATAAAAGATCTCTCTTTTTCTGCTCAAACTCATTTCTATCGATATCTCCTCTAGCATATCTCTGTTTCAATACCTCAACTGCACCAGCTTGATTTTTAACTTCATCCTCTCTTTTGCTCTGAAAGCGCTCTTTAAACAAAAAAGCAATACCTACTAATTCAGAATCCATAGGATTCCCATGCCTCCCATCAACATTTTTGTCTCCTTATATTTTTGCCTCCTTATATTGAATTTACCTTCATGTTCATTACCATACCCGGCTATGGTATTATTGTTGCCTAAAAATTTTTTCCTTGCGTAATACAACTCTTACAATCCCGGGCATTTCCTTTAGGATCATCACAACATGATGATAATGGAGCATTTAGATTATCCAATTCATTCTGTTCAGTGAATTTGGCCATTCCTCTTTTACATCTTTGGAAAAACTTCTGAGACAACTTCAAGCCCAATTCTTTTATTGATTTCTCTATAACCTCAAATTTTATTTTTCTCAGGTCATATTCCAATTTGAGAACATTTTTTTGAACATCTGCATCTACGGAAATCATCCCGGTTATCTTCATCAAGCTCTCTTTAATCCGATTGATGTCTGAAACCTGGGCCAAACTTACCACAGCAACCTTTCTTTTTCTCACAATCGGATCTTTCATTCTTATTCACCTTCTGTATAAAATTTATTAAGCTTGTATGTAATTTCCTACTCTGAAAATGGTAAAACTCCATTCTTCCCAGTCCTTATGCTTATGGCCTCATCTACATGCGAAATGGCAATTAAACCATCGCCCTTATATCCCGTTCTTGCATACTTCAGAATTGTTTCCTTTACTCTCTCCACACATTCATCCGTGCAGACAATTTCAATCTTTACCATAGTGGTGTACGTCGAGCTTAATTCTGCGGAAATTTTAAGATCACCTGGGTCAATCTCGTCTCCAAGTGCTTTTACATCAATAGCCGTAATCCTCGGTGCCTTAAGATCTTTCAAGGCATTAATGACATCATCGGCCATAAATGTCCTGATATAGGCCTTTACTAACTTCATGATAATAAATCCTTTTTTTTCTGCTCGAACTCATCTTTATCGATCTCACCTTTTGCATATCTCTTTTTTAATACATCCAGAGCATTTTCCTCAGGTTTTTGATAGCCAGGTTTTTGTTGGACTATCCATTTGATAAAGAAGAATAGTGCCACGAGCACCCCAATCCAAAATATCCACATAAAACCCCCAAACATCCAATGATTTCCCCACATTTTCTTTACCTCCTTACGTTTAATTTACTTCTTCTAAACAATCTTGAATCTCCTTTCAATTATAATATACCATACCCCCCTATGCCTTGTCAACTTTTTTATTACATTTTCTTGTTTATACTAAGCGCTACATAAAGCGGACAGAAACCGACCAGACTTATCAGCAAGAAAATGACCGCGATGTCAATCTGTCTCCTCATGATTTTTTAAAAAGCCGAAATTTTTTACTCTTCTCTTGATTCTCTCCAGATCTCAAGGCCTTCCCTCATTAAAAATAAAACAATGATCAATCCCGTAATGGCATCCGCCTGCCAGAATCCGAAGAGAACATTCAATCCCAGCCCTATAAGTAACGCCAGGGAAAGGAAGGCGCAAGCCAGAGTTTCTTTCGAGTCGGCAATCAAGGCTTCGCTCCGGATCTGTTTACCCGTCCTGTGTTTTTGATGGCTCAACACAGGCATCACAATTAACGATACGAGAGCAATGATTATTCCAGGAATAGAAGGATCGGGGATATCCTTGAAGACTAACTTTTTGACAGATTGGAAGAGGACATAGAGACCCAGCGTAAAGAAGGTCAGGGCTACAAATTTCTGGGCTTTTTTCTCGATCCTCTCCTCTTCCTCTTCGGGGATCTTCCCGTGCTTGCGCAACCTCCAGATCAAGATCATCCCGGATAGGGATTCGACGATACTGTCCAGCCCGAATCCAACAAGAGCGATACTCTTGGCCAAACTCCCGAAGAGGATAGACAAGACAGCCTCCACGATGTTATAGGCGATAGTAAAATATTCGAGATAGAGTCCCTTATTATAAAGTTTGTTCTGTGAAATATCTGGATTGGAATCCATTGATTCAGACAACCTTGTTATTCTTTTTTAATACTTGACCGAAATGAAAGGGGACGCATTATCTACCACCCAAAGCCATTTTTTTAGGTTTCAACGCTGCTCTAATATATACTCGATATATCGGAATTTTCAAGAGGTCCCTCACAAAAGAAGCTTGCTTTTAATATTTTGATGTATGTGTTACAATTTCCTGGAACAACGTCAGAGGAGAGAACATGTCAGGGCATTCAAAATGGCATTCGATCAAGTATAAAAAAGCTGCTCAGGATGCCAAAAGAGGGAAGATGTTCACCAAGATCATCCGTGAACTGGTTGTTGCCGCACGGACTGGCGGGGGTGAACCAGATGCTAATCCCCGGCTAAGGAAAGCCATTGCGGACGCCAAAGCTGTGAACATGCCCTCTGATAACATCAAAAGAGCCATCTTGAAGGGTACGGGTCAGCTTGAAGGCACGACCTATGAGGAACTCTCATACGAGGGTTACGGCGCAGGTGGGGTGGCTATTTATGTGGAAACACTGACCGACAACAAAAACAGAACTGTATCCGAGATCAGGCGGATCTTCTCCAAAAATGGAGGAAATATGGGTGAGTCCGGCTGTGTCGCCTGGATGTTCAACCGGAAGGGCTATATCGTGGTCGAAAAATCCAAGGCCTCCGAAAACACGCTGCTGGATCTGATCTTAGAGGCCGGTGCGGAAGACTTGGAGGAAGACGGGAGCAACTATGAGATATTCACAGCTCCAGATGACTACGAAGCCGTGGTTAGTGCCCTTGAAGAAAACAACATCGAGATCGCCGCGTCCAACCTGGGATACGTCCCCCAAAACTATGTGAAACTCGAAGGCAAACAAGCACAGCAACTGCTGCGCCTTATGGAAGAACTGGAAGACCACGATGACGTTCAACATGTCTGGGCGAATTTTGACATCGACGAAGAAGAGATCGCCAAGTACTCCGAATAAATTAAACGAAGTGTGTATTAAACCCTCTCAAACTTCTGGCCTTTTAATTTTGGCCTGTCATTCAAGATGATCGTTCTAGGCATCGACCCGAGCGTTAAATCCACAGGCTTCGGCATTATCGAATACACAGACAACAACTATTCTGTCCAAAGTTATGGCTGCATAAAACCGTCGCGAAGCTTATCGTTCCATGACAAGTTGAATAATATTCGCTGCCGTGTGGAGGACCTGATCAAAAGTCACGATCCCGATGAAGTGGCCATCGAGAATCCCTTTTATGCGCAGAATATCCAGACAGCCATCACATTGGGCCAGGTGAGAGGGGCGACTTTGGTCGCAATTGCTTCCCAGGATCGCCCATTATTTGAATACTCACCCCTCGAGGTCAAGAAGGCCGTGACCGGTTACGGGCGGGCGGATAAAGATCAGATGATAACTATGGTCAAAGCTCTGTTGGCCATTCAGGACGACGGCCTGGAGACAGATGCAGCCGACGCTCTGGCTGTTGCCTTCTGCCACATCAACACGCGCTCGTTTAGGTCCCAACTGTCTGAATAAAGA
>Ga0307425_1000473_pt1 | contig 25349 bp, 17 predicted proteins | sample SalMarWE160330MG_FD_202152 | JGI IMG/M metagenome (GOLD analysis project Ga0307425, IMG submission 202152) | Salt marsh sediment microbial communities from the Plum Island Ecosystem LTER, Massachusetts, United States - WE1603-30 | ecosystem: Environmental > Aquatic > Marine > Intertidal zone >...
TAAGAAACAGGGACAAGGAAGAGGTCGATTTCCTGATTTCAAACGATCACAACCCTTTCCTCCTTATTGAAGCCAAATTATCTGATGATCATGCATCAAAAAGCCTGATAAAATTTCAAAAGGCCCTCAATATCCCGGCAGTCCAGCTTGTCAATAGAGGTGGTATTTGCAAACTTATTTCCAACAATGATTTGAAAATAATGATCATCAGCGCAGATCACTGGCTGTCATTACTGCCGTAACGGAATTTGTAAACATCGAGGCTTTGTCAAAAAGGGGTCTGCCTTTGACTCTTGTTCTATTTTTTCGGGTTGAGGGACGGTCAAAATAAATAACAACGTTAGGGTAAAGAAAGGAAGATATGTTTCGATTCATTCATGCGGCGGATATCCATTTAGACAGCCCCCTGCGAGGGTTGGAGAGTTACGAGGATGCCCCTGTGGAGGAAATCAGGGGGGCAAATCGGAGGGCCTTTGACAATCTGGTGGAGCTTGCGATTGAAGAGGATGTCAGCTTTGTCCTATTAGCCGGGGACCTCTACGATGGAGAGTGGAAGGATTATAATACCGGTCTCTTTTTTGCAGAGAGGATGGGGCGGCTGAGACGGCAGGATATTCGGGTTTTCATGGTCTCGGGGAACCATGACGCGGCGAGCCAGATCACCCGCACCCTCCAACTGCCTGATAATGTCCAGGTTTTATCGACCAAACAACCTCAGACCATTTTGTTGGATATAGGAGTTGCCATTCACGGGCAGGGATACCAGTCGAGGGCCATGTCAAAGAACCTGGCGGAGCAATATCCCCAGTATAACCCCGGATATTTCAACATTGGGATCCTTCACACGGCTTTAAACGGCAGAGAGGGACATGAGCCATATGCCCCCTGCACCTTAGACGACCTGAGGCAAAAGGGCTATGACTACTGGGCCCTCGGCCATGTCCACAAACGGGAAGAGGTCTCGATGGATCCGTGGATTGTTTTTTCGGGCAACATCCAGGGACGGCATATCCGTGAAACAGGGGCAAAGGGGGCATCTCTCGTGACGGTGGAGAACGGAGAGGTCATCGGAGTTGAGCATCGTGAGTTAGACGTACTGCGCTGGAGTGTCTGCCGGGTTGACCTTTCAGACTGTGAGGTGATTGAGGTGGTCCACGATCATGTGCGACAGGCCTTGGAGAGAGAACAGGAGCACGCTGAAGGACGGATACTTGCAGTGAGATTAGTGTTGATCGGAGAGTGTCCTGTTCATCCCCGGCTTCTCGAAGATAGCGCACATCTGAGGGAATCGTTCCGGAGTACGGCGGCCGGCTTAGGTGATATGTGGTTGGAAAAGGTGCTTTTCAAGACAGACCGCAAAGGAAGCCTAAAGGATGTCATGGGTGAAGAAACGCCATTGGCAGGCCTGATGACGGCGGTTGAACGGTTCGAGCTCGATGCAGGACGGCTACTGGACCTGGTCCCGGAGGTGGCAGCCCTGAAAAGCAAGCTACCCCCGGACCTCATCGGTGGAGACGATCCTTTGCTGCCGACCGCGCCCGATCAGATTTCGGTTTTTCTCGATGATGTGAGAGAACTGCTAACGGCCAAGTTGATTAGCCATGGGGATAAGGGATGAAAATCAAACAGCTCGACCTGAAGGCCTTTGGCCCCTTTACAGACCGCACTCTTCAATTCAATTCAGGCCGTCCCGCCCTCCACATTATCTTCGGTCCTAACGAAACCGGGAAAAGCAGCGCCCTAAGGGCGCTTAAGGCCCTCCTTTACGGGTTTCCTGAACGAACTCCTGACAATTTTCTGCACGCCAACGACCAGCTCCTTGTGGGCGGCTCTCTGCAGGACGAGGTGGGAAAGGAGATTTCCTTTTTGCGCCGGAAGAGGAGAAAGACCGACATCTTTGATCTTGATGAAAACCCTTTGGATGACGGTGTTCTTGGGCCGTTTCTGCACGGGATAGAGCAGGGGGTATTCGAGACCCTTTACGGAATCGATCACGAGATACTGGTCAGGGGAGGCAGAGACATCCTCGCTCAGAAAGGCGAGATCGGGCAGGCCCTTTTTTCCGCAGGGGCCGGCATTTCATCCCTCAGGGAGATTTTAGATTCCTTGGACGCAGAAGCTGGTGATCTGTTTAAGGCTCGCGGTTCCAAGCAGGAAATCAACCGGGCACTGTCTGAATATAAGAAGTTACAAAAGGAGGTCAGGGAGGCCATACTGCCTGGGTGGCAATGGAAAGAGGTGGCGGAAGCCCTGAAGAGGACGGAGGGGGAATTAGTCGCCACTGAGCGGGAAAAAAAGGAAAAGGATACGCAGAGGCGTCAGCTTGAGCGGCTGAAACAGGCCCTGCCCCAGTTGGCCTTGCGCCGCGATTTGATGGCCCGGCTTGCACTCCTTGGGGAAACGGTCCTCTTGCCTGACGATTTTGCTGTTCGCAGGCGCGCTGCGGAGAAGGCGCTTTACGCTGTCGGGCAGAAACAGGCTATTGCGGCTAATCGTCTTGAAGCACTTAGGGGAAAACAAAAAGCCATTTTTTTTCAGCAGTCGATTTTGGACAACAGCGAATTGATAGAAGACCTGCACCAAAGGTTAGGCAGCTATAGGAAGGCGATGGAGGACCGCCCCAGGCTCGAAGGGATGCGCATAGGCTGTCGGACTGAAGCAGCAACTCTTTTGAAGCAGGTCTCCACTGATCTGACCTTAGAAAGTGTGGAATCTCTCCGACCTGTTATGGGCAGGAGAAAAGTAATTCAACGATTAGCCGCAAACCACGAGGCCCTTGAGCAGGGCATGATACAGGTCCGGAAACAACGCCGGGAAATCAATCAGAATCTGGAAAAGACCGATAAGGCATTGGTTCAGCTTCCCCCTGTCAAGGATGTGATGAACCTGGATCGGGCTGTGAAGTTAGCCAGGAAATCGGGTGATATTGACACCATGATAGCCGAGAAGAAAAACAGTCTTGAAGAGCTCAAAAGGAGTTGTTTGGAAGAGCTTGGCCGGTTAGGGCTCTGGAGCGGGGAGCTTGCCCGGATCGGGAGTCTGCCCATCCCCTTGCGCGAAACCATAATCCGGTTTGACAGGGATTTCAGAGAATATGAAGATAGAAAGGGCGAGATTCTGAAAGATCAGAAAATGGGACGGGATGATCTGGCTCGGGTAGCCGCGGAGGTCAGGGAAATTGAATATTCGGGTGAGGTGCCTACAGAAGAGGATTTGGCAAAGGTAAGGGAAACAAGGGAGGGGGGATGGCAACTGATCCGGCGTCAGTGGCTGAATGGAGAAGATGTGAGCGCTGAGAGCAGGTCGTATGACAGGGAACTCCCTCTGTCCGATGCATATGAAAAACAGGTGGAACAGGCGGACAGGATTGCGGACAGGCTGCGCAGGGAAGCGGATCGGGTCCACAAGTTTGCAGCATTAAAGGCGGACCGCCATACCCTTGAGGAATCTATCGAAGATTTGGGCGAGAAGGAGAAACAATTAGACATCGGTTTTGAGGCTGTCTCCAAGGCCTGGCAAGAGGCCTGGCAGGCCTCCGCCATTCAGCCGCTCCCCCCCAAGGAGATGTTGGACTGGTTGAACGGGTTCGAAAAAATTCGTTTTAAGGCCGAAGAGATTGAAAGAGTAGAAAAGGAGATCTCTCTGAAGAGCGTGGAAAGGGAAAAACTGCGGAGCGGGATGTTGGAGGAGATAAAAGATCTTGGGGAGGTCCGGGGGTTCAAGGGAAATTCTCTTGACCCTGTCCTCATTTCCTGTGAAACGATCTTGGACGATCTCAGGAAAGTGAAGGGGAAGAGGGAGACGCTCATAGAGAAAAAGGAGGAACTCCTTCGCGGGCTTGAAGAGGCCCGCAACGATCAGCAGGCGGCAGAGGAGAGATTAGGGGAGTGGCAGGAGAGGTGGAAGGGGTCTGCCGCCATGCCGGGGAGCAGCAGGGAAATCCTGCCCGAAGAGGCCAATGATATCCTCGACGCCCTCCAGAGATGTTTCACCAAACTGAAAGAGGCAGACGATTTAAAAAAACGGATAGAGGGGATTGACCGGGACGCAGAAAATCTCGCCAAATCGGTTGAGTTACTCCTTGAAGATACTGCTCCTGAACTGAAAACCCAGCCGCCGGAGCAGGCCGTGATGCAGCTTCAGGCCCTCCTGAAGCAAACATTAGAGAACAAGACCCTTCTCGACAAATACACAAGGGAGATTCAAGAGTCTGAAGATGAAATAATCGGGGCATCTACGGCCATAAAGGCGACAGAGGAGCAGATCGCCGGACTCAGGCGTATTGCGGGGTGCGGAAAAGATGAGGATCTTGAGGCGGCTGAGCTCGCTGCCAAGGAATACCAGGATATCAAAACCCAGCTCTCTGAAACTGAGGCTCTCTTGCTGAAAAGTGCCGAAGGGTTCCGGATCGACGAGCTTGAGGCAGAGGCAGAGGGCGTAAACCCAGACGAATTGCCTGGGAAAATCGAATCACTCACAAGGGAAATTGAACAGGGTCTGGATCTGGAAATCAAGCGTCTCTCAGAGTATATGGGGGAAAAGAAGAAAGATCTCCAGCAGATGGACGGCAGCGCAAAGGCCGCCGATGCGGCGGAGGCGGCCCAACAGGTCTTGGCTAAGATACGCCGCTTGTCAGATCACTTCATACGGCTTAAAGTGGCCTCGAAAATATTGAACCAGGAGATCGAACGCTTTAGGGCCGAGAACCAGGACCCGGTGCTGAGAATTGCCTCTAAATATTTCCAGCAGTTGACCTTAAGTTCTTTTGAGTCTCTGCGGACTGATGAGGACGACCACGGCAGACCGGTGCTCGTGGGCCTGCGTCCCGATAATTCCATGGTCAGAGTGGAGGGGATGAGTTCCGGGACAAGGGACCAGCTTTATCTTGCCCTGCGGTTAGCTTCATTGGAGAGGCGCTTAGAGCGAAGCGAGCCGATGCCCTTCATTGTTGACGATATTCTCATTAATTTTGATGACGACCGTTCCAAGGCCACCCTGAAGGCCCTGGCAGATCTTGCCGCCAAGACCCAGGTAATCCTTTTTACTCATCATAGCAGGATTAGAGAAGAGGCAGAGAAAATGGGCGGAGAAGGGTATGTTCAGGTGCACGTGCTTTAAGTGTAACCTTTCACCAAAATATCGACTTATGAAAAAATCTATCTGGCGCATCAAAGATCTCATTGACCTGGAATACTTCCTTCAGCGTGATGAAGGCAAGGAGGATGAATCCGCGCAGAAATCCGTGTTGAGACGGGATCGGTATATCTATCTGAACAAAATTATGCCTCTCGAAAAAGAAGATGCTTCAACTCCTCGAAGCGCTATCCGGGCGTGGTTAGAACAAAGAAAAAAAATGGAAAAATCGGATACTGAAACAATGGGGGTGTTGCCGGGAGAGGCCTTTGATGAGGGATACCGTCTATTAAGATATGGTTTCCTGATCGTGGGCCTTTTGTCAGGATCAAGCCTGGCCTTTTCGTTCTTGAACTACCGGGGAACCGAGCCTCTGAACATTTCATCTTATCTTGCACTCTTTGTTTTCACACAATGCCTCGCGCTTCTGCTCCTTATGGGGATCTCTGTTGCCCGCAGGGTTAGACGTGCTCCCTTTCGCTCATCAATAATCTACACCCTGATCAGCGGGCTTATGGTTAGCCTGATTATGAAGATCAAACATCGTGCCCTAAAAACCCTTACAGGATCGAAGCGGGGCAGCCTTGAGGCGGTTATGGGTCTGGTCAGGGGAAAGAGACAGATTTACGGATCACTGTTTTACTGGCCTGTGTTCATTTTGGCCCAGATCTTCGGAGTCGGGTTTAATTTAGGCGTGCTCGGGGCCACCCTTATGAAGGTGTTAGGATCGGATGTGGCCTTTGGATGGCAATCGACAGTGCAATTCAGCGCTCAGGCGGTATTTAAACTGGTCCAGGCCATCGCTCTTCCCTGGTCTTGGTTAGTGCCGGCTGATTTTGCCCACCCGACTTTCTACCAGGTCGAAGGAAGCCATATGGTCTTGAAAGACGGTATTTACCACCTTGCGACCAAGGATCTGGTCTCCTGGTGGCCCTTTCTATGTTTCGTTGTCCTGACCTACAGTCTGCTGCCAAGGTTGATACTTCTTGTTATGGGGATCATGGTTCAAAAAAGGGCGCTTTTAAGGATTGACTTCGGCCACAGGGCCTGTGAGAGGCTTCTGAATAGGATGCTGACACCTCTGGTCAGCACAGGAGGTCGTTCCGTAAGTCCGGAGGACCTTCGCAACGGTGACACAAAAGCCCCCGAGGCAAAGGCATCAGATCCTCGGGACGTTTTAACGGGAAAAAGCATGATCGCGCTTATTCCCGATGATATCTTTGAGGCATGCACGGATGATGAGCTTGAAAGTGTTATTTTCAAGACCTTTGGATATCCAATCCAACGGAGGCTCAGGTTCGGCGTAGATGAGGAAGGGGATAAGCGGGTCCTCGATGAGCTTTCCACTATAAAGAGGGAGGATGCTGCCACGAATTTTTTAATCCTCCAGGAAGGATGGCAACCGCCCATCAGGGAAAACCTGCTTTTTATCCAGGAGCTGAGAATGGCTTCAGGGGAGACCTCAATGATCTGGGTGGGCCTTATCGGTCGGCCCAAACAGGGCGCTATCTTCACCCGGGTGAAAGAGGAAGAGTGGGATGTATGGTATCAGAAACTGAAGGCCGTGGGGGATCCCTATTTAGGTCTGGAGAGGTTAGTGGCCAATGGCGAATGATATGATCCCTGAATTTGCCATTGTCGGTCATCCCAACGAAGGGAAATCGGCCGTCGTATCCACATTGGCCGAAGATGACAGCGTCCGGGTCACACCCTATCCCGGAGAGACCGTGGAGTGTCAACCCTTTCCGGTCGTCATTGACGGGCAGGAGATTATCCGTTTTATAGATACCCCCGGTTTCCAGAACCCGAGAAAAACACTGGTCTGGATAAAAAATTACCAGGAAACCGATGACAGCATGCTTCAGGCCTATATAGAAACCCATGCCGGGAAACCGGACTTCAGAGACGACGCCAGGCTCTTAGAACCGATTGCCCGAGGCGCCGGGATCATCTATGTGGTGGACGGATCGAGGCCGGTCCGAAAATGGGATCTGGCGGAGATGGAGATCCTCCGACTGACCGGTCGCCCACGCATGGCGATTATCAACTGCAAAGAGGATGAAACCGCCTACTTAGAACAGTGGAAGATGGAATTCCGCAAACATTTTAACGCCATTCGGGTCTTTGACGCCAATAAGGCGACCTATGCCGAACGGATTGAACTCTTAGAGAATCTGAAGGGGATTGACCAGGACTGGGGAACGGTCTTAGAGACGGTGATCTCGGCCTTTGAAAAGGACTGGGAGCAGCGTAACAGCGAGACTGCTGAAATCATTTGCGACCTATTGGAGGAATGTCTGGGTTATTCCATTACCAAGATTTACACAAGAAACAGAGACGAAAAGTCCCTGAAAAGGGGCCTTCGGCAAGAGTATAATCGGACCATTGAAAGAATGGAGAAAAGGGCGCATCGGAAAATTCGAAAGCTCTTTAAGCATAATATCTTCAACTTCCCCCTTCCCGCCCATTCCATTCTGAGTGAAGAGCTGTTTAGCAAAAAAACCTGGCAATTATTAGGCCTGACCCCGAAGCAACTGATTGCTGCCGCCGGGATGGCAGGGGGCGCTATCGGTGCGGCCCTTGACCTTGCGGCGGCCGGCCTGACATTCGGTATCTTTACCACCGCGGGCGGGCTCTTAGGGGCCGGATGGGCGGCCTTTGGCGGCGGGAAACGTTTAGCCAGGGCAAAGGTGGTGGGGCTGAATTTGGGTGGTCAGCAGATTCGAATCGGCCCCATAGAGAACATCCAGTTCATCTACATCCTTCTGGATCGTGGGCTGATCTTCTACTCACACATCATCAACTGGGCCCACGGACGCCGGGATTATCCCATTGAAGAATCCTCCGCTAAAGGAGTGGTCAAGGCCGGGTTCACATTTGAATGGGATGATAAAAAGAAGAGGATATGCCAATCATTTTATACCGCTGTTCGCAGCGATGACGAATGGAAAAAAACATTGTCTCGGAAGGCCCTTAAAGAGATGCTCCAGGAGATATTGCTCAGCATCTCCCAAACTTAGCCTTCCACCTTTTCAACCCGGCACTCTAACTCCCCTTTGCCTAAAAGGACCTGAACCTGATCCCCTTTTCCCACAGCTGAAACATCCTTCAAGACCCGTTTTTCAGGCAGCTTCAGGGTAATGCTGTATCCCCGTTTCAAGACTGATAAAGGGTTTAAATCATTTATCCTCTTCTCCAGAAGGGAGCGGCTCATCCGTATCTCCCCGAGCCGCCTTTGCGTGACCCTGACAAGGGTTGCCCTTTGAAAATCGAGGTTTTGCCTGATGGCAGTTATCCTGTTAACCGGAGAGTAGAGACGCAGCGCCCGTATTTCTGCGCTAAGCCCCTTCCTTTTGTCTATGATAATTAGATCCATAACCCTGATCAGCCTGAGATGAATCTCGTCAAGCCTCATCAATAAATTCGCTAAGTCTTTCCTCGGGTCTTGAATCCTGTTTCTCAGGCGGTTCAATTTATCGGCCAGACTCCTTACTTTTAGCCCCATGCCCGTTATGATCCGAGTCTTAGCCTGATCCAAACGATTGATGAGGGTTTCTTTTTCCACCACTAAGAGTTCGGCGGCAGCGGAAGGGGTAGGCGCCCTGAAATCGGCCGCAAGGTCAGAGATCGTCAGATCGATTTCATGACCCACTGCAGAGACGACCGGTATTCCGGACTTCCTAATACTCAGGGCAAGATCCTCCTGGTTAAAGGCCCACAGATCTTCGAGGGACCCACCTCCCCGTGTCAGGACAATAACGTCTACCTTTAACTCCCGGTTAATTAGATCAAGGGCATTCACCATCTCTTCACAGGCCTGATCTCCCTGAACCCTGACCGGGACGATGAGTATTTCCATATTGGCAAATCGCCTGCGGATAATGTTGAGGAAATCACGGATGGCAGCCCCGGTGGGGGATGTTATGACGGCAACCCTCTTGGGCAGAAAGGGTAATGGCTTTTTGATATCCTTGTCAAAAACACCCATGCCTGCTAATTTCTTTTTAACCTGTTCAAAGGCTAAGGCCAGGGCCCCCACCCCCATCGGTTCCAAGTAATCGAGGATAATCTGGTATTCCCCTCTTGGGGCATAAACACCGATTCTACCCTGGACGATGACCTTCATTCCGTCTTCGGGGAGGAATTTGAGATAGCGGGCCTGAAGACGGAACATTACCGCCCTGATCTGGGCCTTTTCGTCTTTGATTACCATGTAGTAATGGCCCGAAACAGGAGATCTGAAATTGGATATCTCCCCCTCAACCCACACAAAATCAAAACGCTCATCAAGGAGATCCTGGATTGCAGCGGTAAGATCGCTTACGGTATAGACCTTGGGACTCTGGATTAGATCGGACAAAATAGAATATGACCTCCTCTCGACGTATTCTGAAGGGATAATTCCCGAAGAATATTGAGTAGCCTTTGGTCAATTTTGGCTTCTTTCATAAATCAACCTCCATTCATAATTCTGATTGAATCCCTCTAAACTGTCTTAATTTATACTCTACTTGATGGCATTGTGCAAGCTAATGTGAACACAAACAGGGCCAGCGCACTTGACTCCTGGTTTGAATAGAGCCGGAAAGGCACCCTTAAAATGATCCGATACTCCTGTCTGGTAAGCATTTAACTTGACAAAATAAAAGGATTATTGTTGATTATCCTCAGTGGCATTTTTGACCTGGTAAATCGCACAATAGATAACAGCCTTATTTTGGGCATCTGAAGTGATTGATGAAAACCTCTTGTCGAAAGATGCCCCTGATCGAACCTCAGACGACTTCTTTTCTGCCCAAATGCTGTCTGTTTCCTCTCTTGACCTTATGGCTTAGAAGGTTCATCCCTTGAGCGCAGAACGTTTTAGAAGAAAACTCAGAGCCATCCTCAGCGCCGACGTAAAGGGCTACAGCCGTCTTATGGGTGAGGATGAGGACGCGACCATCCGCACCTTAGGGAACTACCGGCAGGTTATGACCGGGCTGATTGAGAAGCACCGGGGCCGGGTGGTAGATGCAATCGGAGACAACCTATTAGCTGAATTTGCCAGTGCGGCGGATGCGGTCCAGTGTGCTGTAGAAATCCAGGAAGAGCTGAGAGCCAGAAATTCTGTTCTTCTCGTGAGCCACAGGATGGAGTTTCGGATCGGCGTCAACCTCGGGGATGTGGTCGAAGAAGGAGACCGGATCTACGGTGACGGAATCAATATCGCTGCCCGCATAGAGGCCCTCGCCGACGCGGGTGGCATTTCTATATCAGGGACCGTATATGACAGCGTAGCCGACAAGCTGGGATTGAAATACGAGTACTCAGGGGAACAGACCGTCAAGAATATCACCAAGCCGATTCGTGTCTATAAGGTGGTGCTTTCTCCAGTGCCCCCGGGGCAGGCTGCTGTCACGCCAAAAGAACGGATTCGCCGGCCATGGCTGAAGACCGCCCTGATCGTAAGCGCTGTTCTGGTACTGGGATTGACGGCTGTGGCAATCTGGCGGTTCACCCTTCACCCCTCACCTTCGGAGACCAAACCCAAGCTGCCAGACAAACCTTCTATTGCCGTCCTCCCATTTGTCAACATGAGTGCCGATCCGCAGCAGGAATATTTCAGCGACGGGCTGACTGAGGACATCATCACCGGTCTTTCCAAAATCCCGAGGCTGTTTGTGATTGCCCGGAATTCGAGCTTTATCTACAAAGGGAAGCCGGTGAAGATCCAGCAGGTGGGACGGGACCTCGGGGTGCGGTATGTTCTGGAAGGGAGCGTTCGCAAGGCCGGAGAGCGTATACGCATTACGGCCCAGTTGATAGATGCCGGCACCGGGCACCACCTCTGGGCGGAGCATTATGACCGGGACCTTAAAGATATCTTTACGGTTCAGGATGAGATTACGGAAAAGATCCTGACCTCTATGGAGGTAAATCTAACCGAAGGGGAACAGGCCCGCCTGTGGCGCAAAGGCACAGTCAACCGAAAGGCCTACGAAAAGGTCCTGAAGGCACTTGAGTATTACGGGCGAATGACCAAAGAAGACAATGCCCAGGCCCGTCAGGCGTATAAGGAAGCCATGGCCCTCGACCCGAAATATGCCGTTCCCTTGGTGGGCCTCTCTTATACTCACTGGATGGACGTGATAAATGGCTGGAGCCGGTCTCCGCGCAAGTCTATGAAGGAGGCTGCCATGTTGGCTCAAAAGGCCCTCAATCTGGACGATTCTTTGGCAGACACCCATGTCCTGTTAGGCAACATATACTTAATGAAGGGGCAATACCAGCAGGCCATGGACGCAGGAGAGAAGGCCCTCACCCTTGAGCCCAACGGGGCCGATGTCAATGCCCTCTTAGGGCTCATGCTCAGATATCTGGGCAGGCCGGAAGAGGCTATATCGGTGCTTGAAAAGGCAATTCGTCTCAACCCTATTCCACCTGCCTGGTATTTATATAATATGGGTGACGCATATCGGCTGGCCGGACTTTATGACAAGGCGATTGAGTCATTCAAGAAGGCGCTTAAGCAGAGCCCCGATCACTTTCTTGCAAAGGTTTATTTGGCTGCCACTTATGGCGAAACAGGACAAAAGGAAGAGGGGCAAAGAGTTGCCGACGAAGTGCTGCGAATAAATCCCAAATTTTCGGTAGAGCTCTATGCCAAAAGACTCCCTTACAGAAATGGAAATGACATCAAGCAAATCATTGAGGGCCTGCACAAGGCAGGGTTGGAGTGAGGAAAGGAATCAGATGCATTCAATTCGACAACTAAGTACCGGCTTTCTATCAGCAGACAGGATGATCTCGGTCTTGAGCAGTCTGATGCTGGGCGCGTTAATGGGCTTTGTTCTACTGTTCATCTCCGAATCAGGGGCAGTGGCTGAACCACAAAACCAGGGCGGAAACCCTGATGCAAACGTCATCGCCTTTGATGGCCGCTTTATTGCCTATGACAACGGGATAGTAAAGGATGGGAAGACGGGCCTTATGTGGGCGGCCAGAGACGGTGGGAAGGCTATTGACGAAGCTGATCTCAAGACCTATTTTAACAATTACCGGGCAGGCGGGTACGCTGACTGGCGTATGCCTACCATTGACGAACTGGAAGAAATCTATGATGAGGGCACAGAGAATAAACACGGGTATCACCTGACGAAACTGATCGATCTTGCCGGTGAGTGGGTCTGGGGATTGGACGGACGGGATTTGGCGACCCGTTTCGGCTTTATCGAGGGCTCAACGGCCGTTGCCTTCTTTGACGGGCCTGGATCAGGGGCCTGGTACCAGGCAAAAAAGGCCGGGGGAGGCGGCGCCAGACCTTTGCCGGTACGGGCCACGGGAAAATTCCAAACGAAAAAGCAAGAAGCGGGGGACGATCGCTTTATTGCACATGACAACGGGACCGTGTCAGACAAAAAAACGGGCCTCATGTGGGCGGCTAAGGACGACGGTAAAGGGATCAATAAGCGTGATTTAAAAGCATATTTTAAAAATTACCGGGCCGGCGGGTACGATGACTGGCGTGTTCCGACTGTTGACGAACTCAAGACAATCTATGATCCCATAGGAAAGAAGCACATTTCGTGCGTTACCGACCTTATTCATGTGAGCGATGAATGGGTTTGGGCCTTAGGTGACAAGGAATTTGCCCTTGGGTACAGTTTCTTTCATGGCGGCAGTGAAGGTTACGCTGGGAAAGATGATCCCGGTAATCTCGGAAGGTTGGATTATTTGTTAGTTTGCAGGGCCTTGCCGGTACGTGGTGGTAGATAGTGTCTATTGAACGGATAGGTTTTTCCGGCTCATTGCACGGAATTAGGCACCAAGTCCTTGTATCAACTGATTTTCTCTGCGGTCCATTTGCCTTGCTGGATGATATTACCTCTAAGTTTAGTGGTACCTGAAGCCCGCCTCTTTGAAAAGGTTCCTTTTACTGTTCCATGGACCGAGGAGGATGATGGGCTGCCACCACTTCCAAGGCGAGTCCAAATACCATCAATATTACACATCATCGCACCATTTCTTATTTCTCCCTTCCATTCCTCAAAAACGCGGAACCCTCCCCATCTTTCAGACTCCCCTTTCGTGTCTATGGTAGCTGTTACATGGAAAACGTCCTTTTCTGTTTCTGATGGTTTTAGCACCAATGTCTGGTCTTTAATCTCCACCCCGCTGTCATAAATAATATTCAACTTCCAGATCTGCACACCGGGGCCGGCAAATGTAATCGGTTTTTCTGCACAACCGTAAATCGACCCAATGGCAAAGGCAAAAAAGAGTGTTAGCGCAAAATTCCGGCTTAATGACTTCATGGTCGCACCTCCATTTGCTTTGATAAGATTTGATAAGAACTCGCTTTTCCAGGAGCGAATTTATTTATTAGGCACAGCACGTGTTGTGTGTCAAGCCAAATTCAACCTGTCCGCCTGAGATAGGCGGGAGCTTGGGGCCAACTCGCAGGCTAAAAATGGGGGTTGGTGGTTTTTCCAGCCAAAGATGGCAGGTTTTTGTTGAATATCCAGCATTCCCGCTGAAGACGGGATTTACGCTTCGCTACAACCAGCATCAAGTATCCGGTATCCAGGAACGCGAAGCTTCTTCACAATACCATGACGCATCGGGCAAGGCAATCCGGTTTCTATTCAAAATCGAAATGAATTCCCTTGAATTCCCTTGACCCTTTGGTTGTAGTTACTCTATATTTCATCACAGTTATGGTCTGGCACAACATAAACTAAGGTGGGCACCATTTAAGCGCCCCCTGACATAATCGTTAACCACAAATATAAGGAGATTTAACATGGATGTTTTTTTAGAAGACGGGCCCAAAAACCCGCTTAAAGTTCAGGACAATACTTTCAGAGACGGCCATCAGTCATTATTGGCCACAAGGATGAGGACCGAGGACATGATCCCAATCGCCGAAAAGATGGACAGCGTGGGGTTCTGGGCCATGGAGGTATGGGGAGGGGCAACTTTCGATACCATGCACCGTTTTTTGGGTGAAGATCCCTTTGAACGGATAAGGACCTTGAAAAAATACATAAAGAAAACACCCTTTTCTATGCTGTTAAGAGGGCAAAACCTTGTGGGGTATCGGAATTACGCGGACGATGTAGCCAGGTTATTCGTGGATAAGTCGTGTGAGGCCGGTATGGATGTTTTTCGGGTCTTCGATGCTCTCAATGATTTCCGCAATTTCGAGACCGTTGTGGAGCGGATCAAGGCCAATGGCAAGCACTTCCAGGGGACCATCTGCTACTCGTTAACCGAAAGACGTATGGGTGGCGATGTGTTTAACCTGGAATTTTATGTCAAAAAGGGGAAAGAAATCCAGGAGATGGGGGCCGACAGCCTATGTCTGAAGGATATGGCCGGTATCATGGCCCCCTTCGATATAGCCAAGATTATTATGGCCCTCAAGAAAGAGATTACCATCCCGATTCACCTCCACACCCACTATACCAGCGGCATGGCCTCAATGATCTATTTGGAGGCCATAAAGGCGGGGGTGGACATCGTGGATACCTGCCTGGCCCCCTTTGCGCTGAGGACGTCACAGCCCGCTATTGAGCCCATCGCTGCAACCCTGTACGGGACCACACGGGATACGGGATTTGACCTGAGTCTCCTGCTGGAATTGGGGGATTATATGGAGAGCATTGCCCCCAAGTACCGGGACTATCTGGCAAAGAATAAGATGTCGGTGATCGATACAAGGGTACTGGCCCACCAGGTCCCCGGAGGGATGATCTCCAATTTGGTGAGCCAGCTTACCCAGGCAAAGGCCTTAGACAGGTTGGCGGAAGTTTATAAAGATGTAGCGGTGACCCGGAAGGAATTAGGCATGCCTCCTTTGGTTACTCCCACCAGCCAGATCGTAGGGGTTCAGGCCGTGTTGAACGTTCTGTTTGGGAGATACAAGATGGTTACAAACGAGGTCAAAGACCTGGCCTATGGCCTCTATGGCAAGACTCCTGTGCCGGTAGACCCGGAGGTCCGGAAAAAGGTGCTGAAAGGTTATAAGCGTGGTGAAACGCCGGTAACCGGCCGTGCTGCCGATTACTTAGAGCCTGAATTAGAAGAAGACAGAAAGAAGATAGGAGACTTGGCCAAAGACGATTTTGACCTGCTCATCTATGCCCTCTATCCAACCTCGGGAGAGCAGTTCCTTAAATGGAAGTATGGCTTGGAAGAGAGACCGCCCGAGGTCAAGCCAAAGACATTGGAGGATATCCGGAAAGAGGATGAGGCCATGGCCGCGGCGATAGAGCAGGTGTGCAAGACCATGTAACCGCTGTAACAGTTCAAAGGTTTCGGTGGGTTGGCAGCAAAGGAGAACGATTGTTTGTAACGCTTGAAGGGATAGAGGGGTGCGGGAAGTCTACCCAGGCCAGGCGGCTTGTGGATCGACTTGAGGGGGCAGGAATTTCATCCATCCTTACCTTAGAGCCGGGTGGTACCCCCATCGGGAAGGAGATCCGGCGTATTCTTCTGGACTCCAAAAATCAGGATCTCTCTCCTTTATCGGAACTCTTGCTCTATGAGGCGGACAGGGTGTTGCACATGGAAAGGGTAATCAAACCGGCCCTGGATAAAGGGAAGTGGGTGGTGTGTGACCGGTTTTTTGATGCAACGACTGCTTACCAGGGTTATGCCCGGGGGCAGGACAGTGAGCTTATCAAATTGCTGAATGAAAAGGCCTCTCTCGGTATCCGGCCTGACATTACATTCCTGATTGATTGCCCCGTAGAGGTTGGGCTGGATCGTGCCCTGAAACGAAACAAAATCATGAAACAGGATGATCAGGACCGGTTTGAAAAGGAGGAGATGAATTTCCACGCGGCTGTGCGGGAAGGGTATCTCTCTATCGCAAAAAACGAACCTGCACGATTTGTGGTAGTGGATGGCACCCTTGGGGAGAATGAGTTAGAAGAGGCAATTTTCACGCACTTAACCGAGCATAACCTATGCTTTTTTCAGAGATAATAGGCCAGGAAAAGGCCAAGCGGTTTTTGAAACGTGTAATGTCTGAGGAAAGGATTCCCCATGCCTATCTTTTTACAGGGATTCCGGGGATAGGGAAAACAAGCATGGCTAAGGCCTTGACAATGGCCCTGAATTGCCATGAACCAACAGATTTTGATGGTTGCGGCGGGTGTCCCTCCTGTCGTCGGTTATTGGGAGGAAACTTCCCAGACTTCATACACATAAAGCCGGATGGTCAAAATATAAAAATTGAGCAGATTCGAGAGTTAAACCGGAGACTCAGCTTTGCCCCGGTGTCAGCCAAGCACAGGGTGTGTGTGCTTCAGCAGGCCGAGGCAATGACCGGTGAGGCAGCCAATTCCTTTCTGAAAACATTGGAAGAACCTCCTCCCGGCAATATCCTGATCCTTAATGCGAGAGAGCCGCTCGATTTATTGCCCACGATCGTATCCCGCTGCCAGAGGGTCCCTTTTCAGCCTCTGCCCGTTCAGGCGATGACTGATTGGCTCGTCAAGGAAAAGGATATAGATAGGCAAAGAGCGAAAATTGCAGCAAAGGGATCTTCCGGGAGTTTAGGAAGCGCCCTCAGAATGTGCGAGGAGATTTTTTTAAAAATGAGGGAGGAGTGGCTCTCAGTGCTCCTGAAATTGCCTCGGTTTTCAAAGGGAGAAGCGCTGGAAATGGCCTTTGAATCGGCAAGCAGAAATAAGCGGGGAGGAATAGGTGGCTTTGACGCAGAGGAACCTGGCCTGTTGGAGATGCTCGCCGTCTGGGGGTGCTGGTACAGGGATCTTCTGTTAGTAAAAGTTGGAGGACCCGCACGCCTGATCATTAATGTGGATTTTTCAGATAAGTTTAAAAACTTCGCTGAAAACTTTAGGAGAGCCGATCTGATAGAGAGCCTTTTTGTGGTGAACCAGGCCATAAAGGATCTGCGCAGGATGCGTAATGCTGCACTGGTAATGGAGCATGCGGTCCTTAGACTCCAGAGACTTGCGGGGACTGGGTATTAGGTATTGGGTATTGGGAGATTGTTCGATCAGAAGTATGTCTTAGAAACATCTATATTCTGTTGCCTTTTGTGAAGGTTGCTTAAGATGAGCAAAATAGTTGGTATTCAATTCAGGGTCCGTGGAAAAGTGTATGACTTTGCGTCGGGCCACTTTGTTCTTAAGGAAGGGGACAAGGTAATGGTGGTAACCGAGAACGGACCTGCCATCGGCTCCGTTTGTACAAAACCTCGAAACAGGGCGGAGGGCGGCCCAAATCGGAAACTTAAAACAATATTTCGTCTCGCTACCAAAGAAGAGATTGATAGGTATGAAAAAAGCTGCAACTTAGAAAGGGAGGTAAGTGAATATTGTTACCAAAAAGTAAAGGAACGATCTCTGCCCATGTGTCTTGTTTCGGTGGAAAGGCGCTTTGACGGCAGCAAAGTTATTATCTATTTTACCGCAGATGGAAGGGTGGATTTCCGGCAATTAGTAAAGGATTTGGTAGGCAAATTCAGGACCAGGATTGAGATGAGACAGATCGGGGTCCGCCACCAGGCAAAGATGGTAGGTGGGTTAGGGAGTTGTGGACGTCCCTTATGTTGTTCTGCCTTTCTGAACAGCTTTGACCCGGTAACCATAAAGATGGCCAAAAAACAAAACATCTCCCTCAATCCTAACAAAATATCCGGGATGTGCGGCAGGCTTATGTGTTGCCTCACCTACGAATATGAGTATTATGCCAAGATCAAGAAAAAGCTCCCCAAGATCGGCAAGAGGGTTATGACAGAAGGGGGAGAAGGGAAGATAATCCGTCAGAACGTACTAAAAGAAACATTGACAGTGGTGCTCGATTCAGAAAATGAAATTGAGGTCCAGGCTAAAGATATAACCCGGAGCCCCGGGTTATCGAGGGAGAGAGTTGGTTCAAAAAGGGGTACCCATTCTCGAATTCAGGATAAAAAGTAGTATAAAAGGAGTAACCATTAAAACATTGTCTAAACAATTCTACGTAACAACACCCATATATTATGTGAATGCGGAACCTCATATAGGGCATGCCTATTCGACCATCGTAGCTGATGTCTTAAACAGGTTTCATATGATTTCCCCCATGGAAACGTTCTTTCTCACAGGGACGGATGAACATGGGGACAAGATCGTTGCGGCCGCTGAAAAGTCCGGCCAATCTCCCAAGGAATACGTTGATCGGATCAGCGGAATGTTCAAGAGCCTATGGCCCAAATTGAACATTTCATACAACGAGTTCATTCGAACCACGGATCAGTATCACCAGGAAACTGTGAGATTGATTCTGAGCCGGGTCAAAGAAAAGGGGGACATCTACTTCAGCGAGTATGAGGGGCGCTATTGCCTTGGCTGCGAACGTTTTTATACGGATAGAGAGTTGGTGGACGGGAAGTGTCCCGACCACCAGACCGAACCTCAAGTAATCAAGGAAGCCAACTATTTCTTTCGGATGAGCAACTATCAAGATTGGCTTATCGAGCATATCAACCAGCATCCTGATTTCATAAGACCGGAAAGATACAGGAACGAAGTCCTCTCATTCTTAGCCGAGCCCCTGGAAGACCTTTGCATATCCCGGCCCAAATCCAGGCTTACATGGGGGATTACCCTTCCATTTGATGATGATTTTGTTACCTATGTCTGGTTTGACGCGCTCATCAACTATGTGTCGGCGTTAGGATATCCGGAAGGCGATCGGTTCAGAAAGTTCTGGCCCTGCGCCCAACATGTTATTGCCAAAGATATTTTAAAGCCTCATGGCATCTACTGGCCCTGTATGCTCAAATCGGCGGGGATCGAACCTTATCAGCATCTCAACGTCCATGGATACTGGAACGTGAGTCAGGGAAAGATGTCCAAAAGTTTGGGGAATGTTGTCAGTCCCCTCGAGTTGGTAGATGTTTACGGCCTTGACCCATTCAGATATTTCCTCTTGAGAGACATGGCCTTCGGGCTTGATTCCGCTTTTAGTGAAGAGGCATTAGTGTCACGGCTCAATGCTGACCTTGCAAATGATCTCGGGAACCTGATCAGCCGGAGTCTCACTATGGCGCAACAATATTTCAAAGGAGACCTGCCTGAACCAGGCCCTTCCCAGGAGGCGGATGAAGAGCTGAAGAGAAGTGCCCTTGAACTAATTGACATATATGAGGGATTGATGAAGGACCTGGCCTTACACAAGGCCCTGATGGCGATATGGGAGGTCATCGGCAGGGTAAACAGATACATCGATTCCATGGCACCCTGGGTGCTGGCAAAGTCTGACAGGGAACGACTTGCAACTGTAATCTGTCATATCTTTGAAACCCTGAGGATTATCGCCGCGCTCCTCTGGCCCTTCATGCCCGGGTCTGCTGAAAAGATCCAGGAGCAGTTAGGCCTTTCGAAGAAAGGGAAGGATTTTATCCTGGAAGAAATCAGGAGATGGGGCATAGAAAGACCTGTGCGGAAGATTACCAAGGCGCCTGCCCTGTTTCCACGCATTGAGAAAGAGAAGAAAGAGAAGGAATCAAAGCAGTCGGCGCCTCTTAAGAGAAAAGCCCCGAGCCTTCCCTTAATTTCATTTGAGGACTTTCAAAAAATCGACCTCCGGATTGGGAAAATCAAGGAGGCCGAGGCCATACCGGGTTCCAAGAAACTTATCAAATTGAGGGTGGATATAGATATAGGTGAGGAACGGACTGTTGTGGCCGGTCTGAAGGGCCACTATACTGAAGAGGACCTCATCGGGACAGAGATATTGTTAGTGGCTAACCTTGCCCCGGTTAAATTAATGGGTGTTGAGTCTCACGGTATGCTGTTGGCTGCCAGCGACGGGGCCGGCCTCCATCTTCTAATTCCGGATGCCAGCGCCGTACCGGGGAGCAAAGTGAGGTAGTAGCTCAACCCTTCTCGATTTCATGGCGGATGACCGCATTATCGTAAGCAGTAAGCACATCCTTTTCTCTCAGGGTTGCAATTACCTTTTTCCCGTTGTCTCCTGCAACCACCGGAAGTTGGGAGATCCCCCGTTCGCTCATGATATGCAAGGCGTGCTGGATGTTATCCTCCGGGCTGATAGTGGTCAGGTCTGTCGTGGCTACATCTTTGGCAATAATGAGATAGTGTGCCTCTTCTTCTCCTAAGAGGGGCCGGATGTCCCTAAAGGAGATGATCCCGGTCAATTCGCGGTTTTCATTGACCACATGGAGATAGGCAACATCCTTAATCTTAAAGGTGTTGATCAGGTTTATCAGGGCCATCCCCTCGGGCACAGTGGTAACGTCCCCTTCCATGATCTGTTTGACTTTCAAGGCCTTCAGTATATTCTGTTCCAACCCGCCGGAAATATCGATGCCCCTTCTCAGCAGCTTGACCGTATAGATTGAGCCGTTTTTCAATGATATGGCCACGACTGTACTCAGGATGCAGGTAATCATCATCGGAAGAATGATCTTATAGTTGCCTGTCATCTCAAAAATAATCAGAATGGCCGTAATCGGGGCATGGGTTGTGCCTGCTACGAGCGCACCCATACCGACAAGGGCATAGGCAGCGGGTGAAGCAGTAATACCCGGAAACAGGATATTTACAACCCATCCAAAAAACCCGCCGGCCATGGCCCCCATAAAGAGGGACGGCGCAAAGATACCGCCAGAGCCTCCTGAGCCAAGCGTTATCGAGGTCGCGCCCATTTTGGCAAATATCAGGGTAAAGAGCAATAACCCTGACATCTCGTTAAGAAGGGATTCGTTGATGGCCCCATACCCGACCCCGAAGACCTGGGGCCATTTCAACAGGAGGAGACCAAGCAGAATACCCCCTAAGGCCGGTTTGATCCACTCAGGAATCTTGCTGGCATCAAAGAGGTCTTCAGCCTTGTACAATACCACAATGAACAGTATGGCCAGTAGCCCGGCCAACAATCCCAGAAAGGGGTAGATGGCAAATTCCCAGAGGGATGCAAGTTCATAGGATGGGATAACAAAGGCCGGGAAGTCACCGAAGTAGTGTCTGGAGATGGTAGTGGCCATCACCGAGGAAAGAACCACCGGTGAAAACGCGGCCAAACCGAAATCCTCTAAGATTACCTCCAAGGCAAAGAGCACCCCCGCAATAGGGGCATTGAATGTGGCGGCAATCCCGGCCGCGGCCCCGCATCCGACCATGGTTCTCTGTTGAGGCACGGAGGTCTTTAATATCTGGGAGATGCTGGAGCCTATGGACGAACCGATCTGGACAATCGGCCCTTCCCGGCCCACTGAACCCCCTGAACCGATACATACGGCCGAGGCAATGATCTTTACAAGGGCCACCCTCTTGCGAATACGGCCGCCGCTAAGAGACACGGCCTCCATAACCTCAGGGACTCCATGCCCTTTGGCCTCCCTTGCCCCGAAGCGGACGAGCAGACCGACGACCAACCCCCCGAGGGCGGGCAGGCCTATCAGGCAGTAGACAGGTACGGTGCTGACAAAGGTCAGGATATCTTCGGTGTTTTGATAAAAGGCATATTGGGCGCCCTGGATCACAAAACGGAAGAGCACTGCCCCGTACCCGCTGAGGATACCGATCGCAATGGCCATTAACAGGCTGGAGATGTGCCGGTCAAGGCGATGTCTGCGCAACCCACCGAGGGTTCTTAGCCGCTTCATCAATTGCGCGCTGATTTTTCTTCCCCTGAGACTTTTCTCACCCTGAGTTGAACATCGTTATCCACAACCCTCTCTGACAAAACTTCTCCCTGGTTGTGGAAGACCACTTTCCTGATATTTTCAAGTTTTTCCCTCTCGAGGATAAACTCAAATGTTTCCCCCGGAGGTAGTATCCTTAGACATAGGCCTACGTCCTGATAGGCCTTTCAGCAATCTCCCCGGTAATCTATCAGCTCATACTTCATTCCTGTCTTCCTCTTTTTCAGATGCGGTAAATAAGAAGTCGATCAAGGCCTGGCAGAGGGGAGACGCAATTCTCCTTCTGTCCCTGATCAGGTAAAAACTGCGGGTCATGGGGAGATTCCTTACCTTCAAGGTCTTGAGGATGCCAGTTCTCAATTCAGTATCTAAGGCCCTCGATGAGAGGATCGATACACCAAGCCCTCCCTTTATCCCCTCCTTGATGGCCGTGGATGTGCCAAACCATGCAACCGGTTTGAGGCCAGCCAGTCCCTTTGCCCCGGTGGACCGGAGATAATCATCGAGGATCTTGAATGTGCCCGAGCCAGCCTCTCTAAAGATAAAAGGCTCTTCACAAAGCTCTTCCGTGGAGATCTCACTTTTCTCTGCCCACCGATGTTTGGCAGGGACGGCTAAGACAAGTTCATCCTTCCACAGTTCATGAAGAATAAGGCTTGGCTGAGAGCCCTTGGAACCGACCACACCCAACTCAAGGTCGCCGGTTAAAACGCGGTTTTCGATTCCGCCTGTGTCTCCAACAGTCAGCGTTACTGATAGAGAAGGGTATTGCCGGCAAAATTGCCCGATGACATTTGGGAGGATATATTCGCCAGGGATGGTGCTCCCGCCCAGGTGAATTTCACCCCGCTTGATCCCAAGAAAACTCTCCATCTCCAAGGATGCGGTTCTCTTCATCTCTAAGAGGAGCACTGCGTGTTTGTAAAGAAGTTCGCCCGCCTTGGTGGGAACCACCTCCCTGCCCAAACGGTTCAAGAGCTTTGTCCCAACCATATTTTCGAGTGTGGCAATCCTCTCGCTGACAGAGGCCTGAGCACGAAAGACCTCTTTGGCGGCCCTGGAAAAGCTCTTCAGGTCAACCACCTTGCGAAAAATCTCTAACTGTCGCAGGTCAAAATCTATGGATGGCGTATGATGCGACATGGTATTTCTATAATCGTTAACGGGTTCAAAGGTTTCCCGCTTTCAGCGGGATTCAAGGGTTGCGTTATCATCACCCTAAGTCAAATATACCCAAACCAGAAATCCTCAATTGCCTTAAAATTCTGTTTTACGGCCTCCTTGCCTGTCACAATATCGCCGTGACCTGTGAGCAGATAGTCCACATCAAGCCGGGAGATTTTCCGGATGCTCTCCTTGAGTTTTTCTCCGTCACCGCCGGGGAGGTCGGTTCTCCCGATCCCCTGGTCAAAGACGACATCGCCTGTGAAAAGCGTTTTTCTGTCAGGCCAATAGAGGCACACGGAGCCTGGTGAGTGTCCCGGAGTATGGATGACCTCAAAATTCAGATTGCCGATTTTCAAGTCCCCCTCTTGAAGCAGGATGCCCGGCTCAAAATCGGGAATACCAAGGATTTTTCCGTAATGAGGGGCAACGGTTTTTATAAATTGCATTTCCTCTGATGAGACTGCAATTAGTGCATCTGTCTCTTGAAAAATCTTTACGCCTTCCATATGATCGGGATGACCATGGGTGATGATTACCATCTCGATATTCTCGGGGGAAAGGGAAAGGCCGGAGAGCTCGTCCCGTACGTGATCGAAGAGGTGGTAGTGGCCGGGATCCACCAGTATCCTTTTTTCGCCGTCAATAAAATAGGTGTTACAATTATTTGCGCTCATGCTATTCCACGGAAAGAAATAGAGATTATCAAATATTTTCATCGGAATCCTCTTTCATCATTCGTTAAATGGTTGATGAATTCACAAAAAGTCGGGGCTATGATAGGAAGCCATCCTTATGATGTCAAGGGATTAGACAGGTAACAGCAGAGATTCAAAGGTTCCCTCTGCACAGGTAGGGGAGCTTCGACAGGGTCAAAAGGGTTTAGCGGGGGAAAAGAGGTCTTATGAAAATATTGATTATTGCAACCGGAGGCCTGAAAGACACGGTCATTGATCCCGAGGAAAAAAAGGGTCAGGGCACAGGCTTTAAGTTTGATCGGTTTCAGGCAGAGGATCTGGTGGAGGGGGTAAAACGTGCTGTCAAGATTTTCGAACTGCCTGATGTGTGGCAAGGAATGATGTGGAAGGCAATGGATCAGGATTTCTCCTGGCATCGTTCGGCGAAAGAATATCTAAGGCTCTTTGAGAGGACCCTTGCAGGCGGTGATAACTGAGGCGGGACTCAACCGCTCAACGAGGTCTGCATTCATATCGTTTGCATAATAATCAAATGCTTGATATAATAGAGGAGCTGGTTTCGTCGGGGATCAACTATTTGACCATCTCTGAAGAAGGAGGGGAAATGAAAGAAAAAGTGGTTATTTACGGGAAGGCAGGATGACCCTTTACAACGAATGCCAGGTCGGCATACAGCAACGCTGTTTATGTGGATGTCAGGGCAGAAGAGGGTAAACTCGAAGAAATGCTCCGGCTGTCAAAGGGCGCCCGGAAAGTACCGGTTATTGTAGAGGGAGATAAGGTAAAGATCGGCTACGGTGGATCATGAGGGGTGTAAAGTCTCATCGTTGATGAGACATGGTATAGCCTTCCAGATAAAGATTTTGGACTGCGTTATCGGTCAGAATCCTCGACGACGTACTAATATGTACGACTTACTCGGATTCCTTCCTCTGGCCTTGCCAAAATCATTATCTGAAACGCTATAAAAGGGATCTGAATGCCCTATACTGATTTGCTTATACTCCCTCAAAGAAACAGACCGGGAGTTGATCCGCCACGAGGAACCCTTCCCTCGTCGGGATTATCTTTCCATCAATAACCTTTACGAGCCCGGAGGTCTGAAGACTTGAGAGCACCATTTTTGATTGAGGGATACTATTGACAGTCCCGAGATCAATCCCTGAGCTGGTCCTTAATCCGAGGGATAGAGCCTCAAGCCATAACTGTTCATCGGTCAGGGTTTCGCACCCCTCAACCGGTGGCCGGCCCTTTTCTACTGCATTACAATATTTCTTGATGGACCGGACATTCCACCAACGCTTCTTTCCATGAAATGAATGGGCTGACGGACCGAGACCCAAGTACGGGATATGCCGCCAGTATTTTTGGTTGTGGCGGGAGCGGCAGAGATCGTCCTTTGCAAAATTTGAGATTTCGTAATGTATATAGCCCTTATTTTCAAGATGTTGTGATGTCGCCAGGAAATGGGCTGCCTCTTCCGATTCCATCAGGGGTTCGATTTGGCCTTTATCCCTGAGCCTTCCAAAAACCGTTTTTTTCTCAAAAGTTAGTTGGTAGCATGAAATGTGTTCCGGCTGAAAAGAAAGCGCATTGTCAAGCGTGTTTAGCCATCCCTTCAGACCCTGTTCCCTAAATCCGTATATAAGATCGATACCCACATTTTTAAATCTGAAGCGTCTCAG
>Ga0307425_1000474_pt1 | contig 25331 bp, 22 predicted proteins | sample SalMarWE160330MG_FD_202152 | JGI IMG/M metagenome (GOLD analysis project Ga0307425, IMG submission 202152) | Salt marsh sediment microbial communities from the Plum Island Ecosystem LTER, Massachusetts, United States - WE1603-30 | ecosystem: Environmental > Aquatic > Marine > Intertidal zone >...
TCTGTTAATTATGAAATCAGAGTAACTCCTGGTTTCCCCTGGGAGGAAATCCTGAGATGGACAAGAGAGGCAGGTACAGATCTGATTGTGTTAGGCTCTCATTCTACAAGGGCTGAAGAGAAAGGTGTGGTTAGAGTCGTCGGAAAGATTGGCAGCACTGTAGAAGGTGTTATCATGCATGAAAATTGTCCGGTATTAATTGTTAACCCCTCAATCCGAAAGGAAATCTTGAAGTTTAAAAGGATTTTGGTGAGTATCGACTTCTCAAAATCCTGTGAATGTGCATTATGTTTTGCAGTAAAATTAGCCCAGAAATACGGTTCAAAACTTTTCCCATTTCACATGATACCTGTCCCTCCGATTCCCAAATACTCCAAGGCTGAATATGAGGCAGATACTGTTACGGCGAAAAAAAGACTCAAAGAATTTTGCCATGAGTTTCTCAGAGAAACTGATCATGAGTATATTGTTTGGGGAGGTGCGTTGCCCCATCTGGAAATATTAAAATGCGCCGAAAAAAAAGATGCGGACCTAATTACGATGGGGTCTCATACAAAAGAAAAGGCTGGAAAATGGTATGCCGGCAGTGTGGTGGAACGCGTTAGCTTCCGGTCAAAATGTGCAGTCGTAGTAGTCACCGATCCTGAAGTTTTATTAACATGGGAAGACAGTCTAACAGAAAAAATAAAGACAGAAAAGGATACGGATAGGTCAATTCGTGTTTTTACCAAGAAATGATTGACTAACAAAAGAAATACATCTTCCTATTTCGTAATTTCTTAATAACTAATTAAAATAATGCTGAATGTATTTGATTGGGATTTAAGGAAATTAAGGGCAATTCATCCGGCGGCACTTATCTTGTTCAGCTATTTGTTCGCTATGGGCGCTGGAACATTTATGCTGTTGACGCCTTATGCTACTGTTGAAGAGGATATCTCCTTCATAGAAGCTTTGTATACTGCTACTTCCGCAGTGTGTGTCACCGGATTGACCGTCGTTGACACGGGGACCTATTTTTCCCTTTTTGGGCAGTTGACTATTCTGTTGCTAATCCAGTTGGGCGGTTTAGGGATCATGACTGTTTCGGTAACGATATTTCACTTAGTCGGTAGAAAGGTTTCTTTCCATCAGCGTATGGCAATGCAGCAAACCTTTGCAAAAACACCACGTGGGGACCTCTATAACCTACTCAAATCGATCTTTTTATTTACTGGAATTGCAGAACTCTCCGGCACAATCCTGTTATTCATCCATTGGAGCAGGGAATACGCTTTCGGCGAGGCGCTCTATCTGGCCGCTTTTCATTCGGTTTCAGCGTTTTGTAACGCCGGATTTTCACTTTTCAGTAACAGCTTTATGGACTACCGATGTGCTTTGCTACTGAATTTAACAATTTGTGGCTTGATCGTTTTCGGCGGCATTGGGTTCCCAGTGGTTTACGAAATCTACGGGCGGATATTTCGCGAAAAGAGAAGAGGTTTTAAACTGTCTGTCCAAACCAAAACTGTTTTGATCACCACTGCTGTATTGATTATTTCCGGAATGTTTCTATTTCTATTTCTTGAATCTCATAAGACGCTTAAAGAATGTTTGCCGGGTGAAAGTTGGCAGGCTGCCCTGTTCCAATCAATTACTTGCCGAACCGCGGGTTTCAACACGATTGAGATGGCTGATCTGGGTAATGCAACAGTTGCTTTGATGATATTTTTGATGTTTATTGGCGCTTCTCCGGGTTCATGCGGCGGCGGGATAAAGACGACCACTATCGCAGTATTGGGGATGTTTATTTTAAGCCGGTTAAGAAGCAGAATTCGGGTCAATATGTTTAAAAAGAGTATTCCAAAAGAAACCATTTCAAAAAGCCTTTCGCTTGTTGTTTTAGCCGTCGGCGTTATCTCCATGATGTTCTTCTTGCTGCTTATAAGTCAACGGAGTGAATTGATCAATACTGCAACAAATAATGAGTTCCAATCCTACCTGTTTGAAGTGGTTTCAGCATTTTCGACGGTGGGGCTCTCCATGGGCGTGACAGCGGATATTAATAAATGGGGTAAGTTGTTGATTATGATGACGATGCTCATCGGCAGAGTGGGTGTGTTAACATTCTCTTATGTCATTGCCGGAGCGGCTCCCCTCAAGGGTATTGAATATGCCGAAGAGAATATAATGCTCGGATAATAGGAGTTATTAATGAAAAAATTTGCAGTAATTGGAATTGGTACATTTGGCTTTTATTTGACCAAAACTCTTTTTGAGGAAGGTCATGAAGTGGTTGCCATTGACCTGGATCGAAACCGGGTTCAGGCCATCAGCAACTTCTGTACAGAAGCTATTGTCATGGATGCTACCGAAACAGAAGGATTAAAAGCCCTTGGTCTTGAAGAGATGAACTGTATCGTTGTTAGCACAGGTTCCAACATCAGCAGCAGCATATTAATCTGTCTTCATTTACAGGAATTCGGCGTCAAAAAAATTCTGGCCAAAGCATTAAATGAAGATCATAATAAAATACTAATAAAGATGGGCGCCACAAAAACCATAAATCCCGAAATGGCCATAGCTATCCGAGCTGCTATGGAGCTGTCGAAACCCAATATTATCGATTTCATTCCTTTAGCGGAAGGCTATAGCCTTATTCAGGTTGGTCCGCCGCGGGCATTTATCGGGAAAACGTTCCGACAACTTGATCTTAGAGCCAAATATGGTGTTTATATCATCGCCATCAAAGAAGTCTTGCAGGAAAATTTTGTACTGGTTCCCCCGGCGGATTTTGTTATCAAAGATAGTGACATTCTGATTATGCTAGGCATGGATAAGGATATAAAACGAATTAGGGACTTGAAATGACATTCGTAATGAGGTTATTTTATTTTAAACAAAAACTTTTCATTCGAAGAGCTCGGAGAACCGATTTTTTATAAATCCTAATTTTCCAAGTGTCTAAATAATTTTACGGAAATCGTTGAATTATTAAAGTTCAGCAATTTTGATTAAATAGGAAAATATCTATGAAACGCATTCTCACATACCAGATCTATCCCTCTATACCAAAGCCGCTGGCCTTTTTGGAAGTGTTGTCTCGAAATCTCTGGTGGTGTTGGAAACAGGATGCAATAACGTTGTTTCGACGCGTTGAACCGCAACTTTGGATAGAATCCAGAGGAAACCCGATTCATCTATTGTCCAATGTTAGCCAGAAGCGTTTGGAGGAGCTGGCCGGGGATGACAGTTTTTTGAACCATCTGCAACGGGTCAAAGATCGCCACAAAAAGCGGGTTGCCGATAATTCGGAGCCTTCACGGTCTATTTATGAAAAAATGGGGCCGGTGGCCTATTTTTCAATGGAATTCGGTGTCAATGAAAATATTCCCATTTTCGCCGGCGGACTGGGTGTCCTTGCCGGAGACTATTTGAAGGCTGCTTCCAACATGGCGTTGCCCCTTGTCGGAGTCGGACTGCTGTATCGTAAGGGCTATTTCCGTCAATATCTTGATCAAGAGGGATTGCAACAGGAAGAATATCCGGAAATAGAATTTTATTATCTTCCGTTGGAGCGCGCCCGGGATCCACAGGGCAATGAAATCACAATTTCAATTACCGGGCCCGAAGGTGAGATTCACGCGTTTGTCTGGAAAATCCAGGTGGGCCGCACCCCACTGTTTTTGCTCGATACGAATCTACCTGAAAATACCCCGGAAGCTCGGGAAATTACGGCCCGCCTTTATGTAGCTGAGCCCAAAATCCGGCTTGCACAGGAAATGCTGCTTGGCATCGGGGGTATGCGGGCGCTGGCAGCCATGAACATCTTTCCTCCCGTTTGCCACATGAATGAAGGCCATTCGGCCTTCTTAGCACTGGAACGTCTTGCAATGTTCATGGAGCGTTATCACGTCGATTTAAAGACTGCCTTGCAAATTATTCCTCGTTGTACAATGTTTACCACTCACACCCCGGTTGCTGCCGGCCATGATTTCTTCCCCGCCGATTTGGTCAAACCCTGGATTCGGCCTTTGCAAGAACGTCTGGGGGCCGGTGAAGAAGAAATTTTATCTTGGGGGCAAACTGAGGGTTTCAATAAAGACGAGCCGTTTTACATGTGTATTCTGGGTCTGCGAATGTCTCAGTATCGTAACGGTGTCAGCCGCCTTCATGGCCGCACCGCCAGAAAGATGTGGGCTCATCTTTGGCCGGGCTGGCCGGAAGACGAGATCCCGATTTCTCACGTGACCAACGGAATGCATGTTTCCACTTTTATTTCTCAGGAAATCTGGCCGTTGTTTGAACGTTATCTGGGGCCGGAATGGTACATGAGTTCACGGCGACCGGAAAACATTGACCGTATTGACGAGATTTACGACGACGAGCTCTGGCGGGCCCATGAGATGAGCCGTTCCCGGTTGATCCGCACCTGCCGGGGACTATTAAAACAACAATACGAAAGACGCAATGCACCCAAGAGCGTCATCGAAAAAATCGAAGCTGTCCTGAATCCTGAAGTTTTCACCATCGCCTTCGCCCGGAGGTTTGCTGCTTACAAACGGGCTCATCTGCTGCTTCAGGACCCTGAGCGGCTGGCGACCATTCTCAATAACGAAACCCGTCCAGTGCAGATCATTTTCGCCGGCAAAGCCCACCCTACAGATAAAAAAGGCAAAGAAATCATCAAACGCGTGATTGAATTTATCCGCCGACCGGAAATTCGTCAGCGCGTAGTATTTATTGAGGGTTACGACATGGCCTTGGCACGATCTTTGGTTCAGGGCGCCGATATCTGGTTAAGCACTCCACGCAGAACTTTGGAGGCCTGTGGTACATCCGGTATGAAAGCCGCCATTAATGGTGTGCTCAATGTCAGTATTTTGGATGGATGGTGGTGTGAAGGCTATTCCGAAGAACGAGGATGGCGGATCGGAAGCGGTGAAGAATTTATCGATCCCACTTTTCAGGATGCCACTGAGAGCCAGGCCTTGTACAATGTGTTGGAAAATGCAGTAATCCCATGTTTCTATGAAGAGCGCGAAGGCGAACTTCCCACGCGCTGGATTCGAATGATGAAGGCCTCCATGAAAATGGTCATGAAGGATTTCTGCAGCCTGCGGATGGTTGGAGAATATGAAGAACGCTATTATATTCCTATCATCCGCCGGCTGAAAACGCTGCTGAAGAAAAACGGCCTGGAAGCCCGCAACCTGGCGTTCCAGGAAAAGCGGCTGAACAACCTGTGGAAAAACATCCGCATCGGGCTGCCGGTCCAGACGCGAAAAGGACCGTTTCGCGTCGGTGACAGCTTCGAAGTCGTGGCTGAAGTCAGTTTGGGAGAACTCAATCCCGAAGAAGTCAGTGTGGAACTTTACAATGGGCACATGAAAGCGGTGGATGCGCTGGAAGGTATCAGTACGACCCCTATGACCGTCGTTGAACATTTCGGTAATGGAAATTATCGTTACGGCTGCCAGGTTCCTTGTCGACTGTCCGGCCGGTATGGATTTACGGTCAGGGCCACGCCCGCAGGTGACGATTATTTTAAATTTCTCCCCCGATTGATCACCTGGTCTTAGCAGGTATTTATGATGAAGAATCAGTTTTTATCTCTAGAAAGTTTTGTAAATAAAACATATTGGTGGGGGTTTTAAGTGGGTTCGTATCCATTCTTCATTTTATCCAATCTTGTATAATTGTCGCAGGCATGATAGAATTTTTACGATTTGCTTTAAAATCATTAAGCTGAACACCTTTGATATCTGGTACTCTGCAATGACGTCCAAGTATCAAGTGCTTGAATTTTTAGTGATACCTTAATACCATATCACCAACGATAGTTGTTTCGATTCTACTATCGACATTTAAACATCCTAATTTGTGATATGGTCAAAAAGCGGAAAAAAGGTTAGCGGTGATATCTAATGTAGATCACACAAATCAGGCCTGTTTTAATTCATGTGCTAACTCCAACTACATAGTATCTTCGTAAAGCCACGATCATTACTATTTTCTGTATTTTAAAGTCGGTCCAGTATTTGTGATATCATCATCTGGGCAGGTCGCCATAAACTTGTGATACTATTAAGTGACCGGGAGATTGTAAGGTTTTATAGAAGCTAAGATTTTAAAGTGTAAGATCAAATTTCAATTATGAATTCGTATAATTCAGTTCGGGTAAATCTTCAAACCGGTTTGATCGACGGGCATGTTCATTTGAGCGAAATGGAACATCCGGGACGGGCTGTTGAAAACGCCGTAAAGGCGGGAGTCCAACGGATGATTGCCGTTGCGATGAATCTGGATTCTTGCAGAAAAACCCTGGCACTTGCCGATAGATTTCCGAATACCGTTCTACCTGCCATTGGTTATCATCCCTGGTCCATCAAGGCAGAAGATGTGGAAGATACCCTCCTTTTTATAACCCAAAACATCCATCGCTGTGTTGCATTGGGCGAAGTAGGGCTCGATTATAAGGTGAAAGTAAAGAAAAAACTTCAAAAGGCGGTTTTTTCAAAGCTGTTGAACCTTGCCGTTCAAACCGATAAACTGGTTATCATCCATTCCAGGTTTTCATATCAAAGAACCTATGAAATGGCAGTAGAAGCAGGCGTTGAAAAGGCTGTTTTTCACTGGTACAGTGGTCCTGTGGATATTCTCGACAACATCATCGCAAGAGGGTATCATGTGTCTGCCACGCCGGCCCTGGCTTATAGCCCGTATCATCAGGCGGCAATGGCAAGGGCGCCTATGGAAAGGATCTTAATAGAAACGGATGCTCCGGTTCAATATGGTGATCACTTTTCAGAACCGGCAGATCTCAAAGACACCCTGTTTCATCTTTCGCGGATAAAAAAGATACCCGAAGATAAGCTTGCCGGTATAGTAACGAAAAATTCGGAAAGATTTTTTGGGTTATAAATTGTAAAATGAGGATGTATTACACCAGGTTTTTTCGATCAGGGTATATACCGAACCGCTTCATCCTGTTCCAGATGGTCACCCTTGTAACTCCAAGAATTCTGGCTGCTTCCGACTGATTCCCATTTGTTTTTTTAAGGGTTTCTATTAGTTCTATTTTCTTTATTTCTTCCCTGTTAAGAGACGGTTGCGGGCTAACTCTCAGTGATGTTTTCTTATGAATGATGTTTAGCGGCAGGTGGTGTGGTTTGATCATGGTTTCCTGACAGGTGACAAACGCATATTCAAAAGCACTTTTTAATTCTCTTACATTACCGGGCCACCAGTAACTCACCAAAGCATCCATCGTATCATTGTTTATTCCCTGGATATTTTTACCACCTTTCAGTTGGTTTTTGCGAAAAAAGAATTCAGCTAAAAGGGGGATGTCCTCTATTCTTTCTCTCAAAGGCGGCAGATTGATGGGAATGACATTAATTCTAAAATAAAAATCTTTTCGAATAGCGCCTTCATTGACTAGGTTCGTCAAACTCCTGTTGGTTGCTGAAATAATACGAACATCAACAGGGATGGATTGACTGTCACCCACGCGCTCAATCATTTTGTCTTCAATCACTCGTAAAAGTTTTACCTGGGTAGAAAGGGGAAGATCTCCGATTTCATCAAGAAAAATATTGCCGGCATGGGCCTTCTCAAATCGGCCTTCTCTGTTTTTATATGCACCCGTAAATGCGCCCTTAACGTGTCCAAAAAGCTCACTTTCAAGAAGAGACTCCGTTAAGGCTGCGCAATTGACCTTGACAAAGGCTTCTTTTTTGCGATCGCTAATCTCGTGGATCGCTTTACTCACCAGTTCTTTCCCGGTCCCGCTTTCACCATATATAATCACCGGCGCATCAGATTGAGCGGCATTTTCAATCAAATCAAACACCTGGCGCATGGAATGTGAAACGCCGATGATTCCATGAAATCCGTCTTTTGATCTGAGCTCCCGGCGAAAGGCTGCAATCTGGTTATCTTTTTTAATAATTTCCGTAATATCGGCGATGGTTTCAACCGCCCCCATTATCTTTCCTTTGGCGTTATGAAGAATAGAGGCATTTTTTAACGCATGTATGAGGGTGCCGTCTTTTTTTATTAGCGTGCACCTTCGCCGATCCATACTTCCGGTGTCAAACAATACGCACCACTGATCACCTTTCTTTTTACGGGCCAATTCAAACAAATTACAGTTTAACACATCACAGGTTTTTCCGATAAGGTCATCTTTTGAATAGCCGGTAATCATTTCAAAGGCTTTATTAACGGAAATGATACGACCATGGGTATCTACAATCATGATACCGTCTTGGATCGTGTTCACAACCGTTTTCCAATATCTGTCCAACTCCTCTTCGACCATCAAATTCCCTCTGTTAAAATTTAATAGGTGTTAAATTTACTTTTTTAGCATTTTAACAGATTGATGGCAAGGGTCATTTACATGAGATATTTTCTGAAACAGTTGCAAATCAAGATATTATCATAGAAGCGATGTCAAGGAACTCATCCCTTTTAGTCTGGCATAAATTTTGCTGTAGATCTTGACCATTTGCGATTAGACGTTGACCATCAAAATTAAAGGGAGTATTCGAAGTTTGAAACATAAAGCGGATTATATCCTTGATTTTAGAGGATCGATCACGGATATTTCTCTATTGAAGTTTGTACAGACATTTAGAGAAATGAAACCGAATGAAGTTTTAGAAATACTCGGAAGCAATTTAGATACTCGCAGTGATCTATTCAAAGTTTTACCGAATGATTCCTATGAGTTGATTTTTTTAGATGTTGTTGAGGAAGGGGATTATTTTTATCGAATTCAATTAAAAAAGAAAAGTTAGGATGAAACGATGCCAGGAGAACCCATTGTAATCAAAGGTAAAAAGAAAAGCGGCTTTTTAGAAAAGGTAAAAGAACTTCTTCCGGAAGGCGGAAATCTCAATCTCTGTTTGACCTGTGGTGCCTGTTCTTCAGGATGCCCGGCCACTGGCCTGGAAGATATGGATCCTAGAAAGTTTCTTAGGATGGCGGCTTTGGGCATGGACGAAGAGATTTTAAGTACCCCCTGGGTATGGATGTGTACCATGTGCCAGCGGTGTATTTATGTCTGCCCCATGCAAATTGACATTCCCCAACTGGTCTATAATGCCAGGGCAGCCTGGCCCAGGGAAGAGCGTCCCAAGGGTATTCTGGGCTCCTGTGACATGGCATTGAGAAATGACAGTTGCAGCGCCATGGGGACGTCCGAAGAAGATTTCAAGTTTGTCGTTGAAGACGTTCTTGAGGAATACCAGGAGGCGCAGCCGGAGTTTAAGGATATGAAAGCGCCCATCGACAAACAGGGCGCCGAATTCTTTCTGAACCAGAATTCCAGAGAGCCGGTGACCGAACCGGACGAGTTGGTTCCATTATGGAAGATTCTTCACCTGGCAGGTGTAGACTGGACCTACGGGAATAAAGGATGGGCCGCAGAAAACTATTGCATGTTTTTGGCGGATGACGAGGCCTGGGAACACATTACCCGAACCTCGGCCAAACAGGCGGATGACCTGGGGTGTAAAACCTTTCTCAATACCGAGTGAGGTCATGTGACTTTCTCAGTCCGGGCCGGACTGAAAAAATTCAACATCGACCATAATTTTGAGGTTAAGAACATCTATGAGTATTATGCAAAATGGATCCGGGAAGGAAGACTGAAGGTCAATTCAGACTGGAACAAAGATTTGAAAATCAAATTTACGGTTCAGGATCCGTGTCAGATCATACGCAAAAGTTATGGCGACCCCATCGCAGAAGATCTAAGGTTTATCGTCAAATCGGTTGTGGGTGAAGAGAATTTCATTGATATGATTCCCAACAGGTCGAACAATTACTGCTGTGGCGGCGGCGGCGGTTTTCTGCAATCAGGATATACCGACGCCCGTCGTGCGTACGGCAAGATCAAAGCTGACCAAATTCTGGCCACAAAAGCCGATTATTGCATTGCGCCGTGCCACAACTGCCATGCTCAAATTCATGATTTATCGGATGAGCGCGATCATGCCTGGCAGACCGTTCATTTGTGGACGTTGATATGCCTTTCCTTGGGGATTCTCGGTCCAAACGAAAGAGAATACTTAGGAGATGATCTCAAAGACGTTCTGGTCTTTCACCCGGAATCGGCGATGTAGGCAGTGGTCCGACAAAAGAAACGAAGGACCTTTTAACTATTTAACGACATCTGAATAATGACAAAAGAGGAAGGAATCTTATGAGTTTTCAGAAACGATTAACATCAGGTGAATTTGTTGTGCTGGCTGAGATGAATACACCCAAGGGAGTGGATATATCTGAGTTCGTTACCAATGCACGACATATTAAAGGACGTGTGGATGCCGTCATTGTTCCTGATATGGACAATGGCATCATGCGGATGAGTGCGTTGGCCGGTGGTGTTCTCATGCATCAGCAAGGCGTTGAATCCATCATTCATGTCTATTGCCGGGACCGTAACCGGATGGCGCTTCAAGGCGACATCCTTGCCGCCCATGTGCTTGGCATTCAGAATCTTGTTGTCGTTCAAAGTGAAGAGATGGCCAAGGGTGATCATCGAGATGCAAAAACAGTAAATGATCTGGATGAACTATCGCTCTTGGGCGCCATTCAAACCTTACAGAAAGGGGTCGACATCGCAGGTTTCGACCTGAGAGGAAAACCCTCTTTTACCGTGGGATGTACCATGGCTTCGTGCGTTGACGATGCGGCATTTGAAAAGGAATTGTCACTGGTAAGAAAAAAAATCGAGGCCGGCGCTCAGTTTATAATTACGCCTCCTGTCTATGATTTAGACCGCTTTTCCGCGACGATGGATGCGCTTAAAACGTTAGGGGTGCCGATTATCCCCACGGTTTTTCTCATAAAGTCCGTGGGAATCGCCAGATATATCTCAACCTACGAACCGGGCGCCCATATTTCAGAGGATGTGATCAAGCGTATTCGGAAAGCGTCAGATACGGAAATGGAGTGTCTACGGATTGCCGGAGAAACCGTTGCAGGCCTGAAAGAAATTGCCCAGGGCGTGCATATCATTACCCTCGGCTGGGAATACCGGCTTCCGGAGATTCTGGATTATGCCGGAATTTGACGGTTGTTTTTGTCATTTTATGGGTTGGATCAATAACGGATTCAAAAGTAAAAATGATTTCAAACAGACTACAAACATAAAATAAGGGTACACATGCAAGATCAAAATACACTCAAACAAAATCATACGGTACTTGTAATTGGCGGGGGGGTTGGTGGTATTCGTGCTGCTATGGATCTGGCTGAATCGAACCGGGATGTGGTGTTGATCGATAAGGCATATTCCATTGGCGGCCTGATGACCCAACTGGATCGTACGTTTCCCACCAACAATTGCGATTTGTGCACCCTGTCTCCCAATCTATCCGAAAGTGGTCGCCAGTTGCATATCGAGCTTCTGGCGATGACGCAGGTTGCCGAAGTCAAAGGGGAGGCAGGTGATTTTAATTTAAAATTAATTACGGAACCCAGATATATCGACCTGGATAAGTGTACGGCATGCGGTGATTGTTTTAAAAAATTTCCGGAATGTGTTCGTTTTACCCCGGGTCTCGATCACCGGGCGCCGACCTGTATGCGGTATCCCCAGGCAATCCCCCATGCCTTTTCCATTGATATAGAAAAGTGCAATGATATTGATGCACTGGTCAAGGTTTGCAAGGCGGATGCCATCATCCCTGAAGATACCCAAAAGATTCGGGAAGTAGAAGCCGGCGCCATTATATTGGCACCAGGTGCCGAGGTGTTTGACCCTGATAAATTGGATAGTTTGGGTCATGCAATAAACCCTGATGTGGTGACCAGTCTGGAGTATGAACGCATATTATCTGCTTCCGGACCCACCCAGGGGGAACTTGTTCGTCCTTCAGACGGAAAACAACCCAAGAAAATAGCCTGGATTCAATGTGTGGGATCACGCAGTCTCCATGAAGGTGCTGCTTCCTATTGTTCCAGCGCTTGTTGTATGTTCGCCCTCAAAGAGGCCATCGTTACCAAGGAGCGCTTTCAGGACAGTATCGAAGCCACTATCTTTTATATGGACATGAGAACATTCGGGAAAGACTATGAATTGTATTTAAATCGGGCCAAAGACGATTACGGTATCCGTCTTGTTAGAAGCCGTCCCCATAGTGTTCTCCATGATCCGAAAACAACGTCCCTGTCCATTATATATACGCCGGATGACGGCATTAGCAACATAACGGAAGATTTCGATATGGTGGTACTATCCACCGGCTTCAAGATTTCCAGGGACGTTCAGGAACTGGCTGAAAAACTGGGGGTCGAGTTGAATGAACACCATTTTGCAAAAACAAATGGTTTCAGCCCGGTGGCCACTTCAAAGCCCGGCATTTATGCCTGTGGGATGTTCGAAAGTCCCAAGGACATTCCCGAAACCATGGTTCAGGCCAGTGCAGCAGCATTTTGTGCGTCAAAAGATTTACCTGTGGTTTCTGAATCTTCTGAAGTTGTGGAAGAATTTCCACCGGAGCGTGATGTTAGCCAAGAACCCCTTAAAATAGGTGTTTTTATATGTGACTGCGGGTTAAACATCGGTGGTGTAATTAATGCACAGGGTTTGGCGGATTATACAGGAACACTTTCTGATGTGAAGGTATCGGAAATGATCGGCCATGGATGCAGCCGGGAATCCTTGGCACATGTTGAAAACGTTATTATCGAAAAGAAACTGAATCGGGTGGTCATCGGTGGATGTTCTCCGAGAACTCACGAAACCAAGTTTCAGGATACCCTTCGCAGGGCAGGCCTCAATAAATACCTTGTAGAAATCGCCAACATACGGGATCAGGATACATGGGTTCACTTCGATCAACCCGATGATGCATCCATTAAGGCCCAAGAGTTGATTCGTATGGCGACGACCAGTGTGGCACTGTCTCGACCACTTACGGACAATATTTTTCCGATGAACAAAGATGTTTTAGTGGTGGGCGGCGGAGTGACCGGAATGAACGCTGCTTTGAGTATGGCCGATATGGGGTTTAAGGTGTATCTGGTAGAACGGTCCGGCGAATTGGGAGGTGTTGCACAAAAAATCCATAAGACCATCGAAGGGGATGATGTGCAAGGCTATATGGCGGATCTGATTGATAGAACCACCCAACATGATCGGATCGAGGTCATCACCAGCGCCTTCATAGTCGATCATACAGGGATGCCGGGTATGTTCAAAACCGGTTTCCAAGTCGCACCGCAGATGTTTTACCGGCAGATCACACACGGCGTAACCATTTTGGCCACCGGGGCTCTACCGAACCGACCCAAGGAATATCTTTTGGGGGAACATAAAAAGGTTATTACCCAACTCGAAATGGATGAGATGCTTGAAAATCATCCGAATGAAATCAAGGATTTTTCAAATGTTGTCATGATCCAGTGCGTGGGGTCCCGGTGTCCGGATAATCCTAACTGTTCACGTGTCTGTTGCCAATCTGCGGTTAAAAATGCGCTCAGGATAGTGGAACTCAATCCAACGGCTCGAATCTTTGTTTTGTATCGAGATATGCGAACCTATGGATTTTATGAAGATTACTATAAAAAGGCTCGTGAAAAGGGTGTTGTTTTTGTCCGATATGGGGCGGATGAACCACCCGAAGTTCAAGCTGTTGATGAACAGTTGGAAGTGACATTTTATGATCCGATTCTCAGACAAAAGGTATCGGTTTATTCAGATTGTTTATGCTTGAGCACGGGGCTCATTGCCGACGAGGAATCCACGGAAGATCTCGGCAGGATATTTCATATTCCGAAAACTATTGACAACTATTTTCTTGAGGATCATATCAAACTCAGGCCCATAGATCTGCCGGTCCCGGGATTTTTTGTGGCCGGCACGGCTCATGCGCCCAAGACCATCCGTGAGTGTATTGCCCAGGCCCAGGCTGCGGCAAGCAGGGCCCATTCCATGTTGGCCAGAGATACGCTAAATCTCGGCGCTGCAATTGCACGGGTAGAGAAAGAGAAATGTGCGGCCTGTTTGATCTGTGTTCGGGCCTGTCCTTTTAACATACCATTTATTAATGCGGACGGATATTCTGAAATCGATCCGGCCCAGTGCCATGGATGCGGAATATGTGCCGCTGAATGTCCGGCCAAGGCCATTCAACTCATGCAATATGAAGACGATCAGATCATAGCCAAACTGATCGGGCTTTTGGAAAGGGTAAACTAATGGAAAATTTTGAACCGACTATTGTGGCTTTTTGTTGCCACTATTGTGCGTATACGGCGGCGGATATGGCAGGGAGTAAACGACTTTGCTATCCTCCCAATGTAAAGATTATAAAGGTGCCCTGCTCCGGCAAGGTCGATGCCATTCACATTATGAAAGCCCTTGAAAAGGGGGCTGACGGTGTCTATGTCGCAGGTTGCCTGGAGGGAGACTGTCATTTTAAAAGCGGTAATATCGAAGCGTCAAAACGGGTGACTTATATCAAAAAGTTGCTTGACGAAATTGGCATTGGCGGAGAACGGGTGGAAATGATATTAATGTCGGCCGGCATGGGGGAACGTTTTGCACAGACGGCCGCCGATATGACGGAAAAAATCCGCAAGCTGGGACCCAACCCGGTTAAATTCTCCCCCAAAGCAGATAACGCAGCATAATTATAACTTTTATATAAAAGGAGAGTGAACAACAATGATCACTGCTGAACGTAAACCAATGGAAGAACTCATTGAATGCCTGAGACCGTACAATCGCATTCTTCTTGTCGGTTGTAACGAATGTGTGACGGTTTGTGCGGCAGGGGGGAGGAAGGAGGTTGGAATTTTATCTTCCGCCCTCCAGATGGCATTTATGAAAGAAGGAAAGACGCTGGAAGTTAAAGAGATGACCCTCGAAAGGCAATGCGATCCAGAATATGTGGAAGAGCTCGTCACCCACATTGATCAAGCGGAAGCGGTTATGTCCATGGCTTGCGGCTGCGGGGTTCAGGAAATTGCCAGACGGTTTAAAACAAAACCGGTTTTTCCGGCGGTAAACACAACGTTCATGGGCGCTTCGGAACGACAGGGCGTCTGGGCTGAAAGATGCCAGGGATGTGGAGAATGCGTTTTGGGATTGACCGGGGGGGTTTGCCCCATTGCACGATGCTCCAAGCGGTTGTTGAACGGCCCTTGCGGTGGATCCACAAACGGCAAATGTGAAGTAGATCCGGATATGGATTGCGCCTGGCAGCTCATCTGGGATCGCTTGAAGGCGTTGGGGATAGAAGATCGATACGAAGATAATATAGCGGCAAAAGACTGGCGGACAGGTCGCGGTGGCGGACCCCGTAAGATAATAAGAGAGGATTTGGTGAAATGAAAACTGAAAGTGTACTGGAAAAAGTTTTTGCTTCAGGTGAGTTGGCGGTGACCTCCGAATGTGGACCTCCACGAGGCGCCGTGCCGGAAAAGATCATCGAAAAAGCCAAGATGCTTAAAGGATATGTGGATGCGGTCAACGTTACGGACAACCAGACAGCCATGGTCCGGATGTCCAGTTTTGCCGCTTGTGTGTTTATTAAACAATTGGGAATGAGCCCTATTCTTCAAATGGTGACCAGAGACCGTAACCGGCTGGCCATGCAGGCGGACATTCTAGGCGCCTATTCACATGGCATCGATAACATACTTTGTTTATCCGGTGATCACCCCCACTTTGGCGATCACCCCATGGCTGCCAATGTGCATGACATTGATTCCGTTCAGTTTGTTCAGATGATCAGAGATATGCGGGATAAGGGGAAATTTCAGGGCGGAGACGATATTCTGAATCCTCCCAAAATGTTTATCGGTGCGGCAGCCAATCCGTTTGCCGACCCCTTTGAACTTCGGGTGGCTCGCCTGGCCAAAAAGATTAAGGCAGGGACGGATTTTATTCAAACCCAATGTATTTACAATCTGGATAAGTTCGAGAAATGGATGGAAGGTGTCCGTGACCGAGGTCTCCATGAAAAGGTCAATATTATGGCCGGAATTACGCCTATGAAAACCGTAGGCATGGCCAAGTACATGAAAAATAGGGTGCCTGGAATGGATGTGCCGGATGAAATTATCAAACGTATGGCCGGTGTTCCCAAAGAAAAACAACCCGAGGAAGGAATCAAGATCAGTGTGGAAGCCATCGAGCGGTTAAAAACCGTGGAAGGTGTTAAAGGTTTTCATATTATGGCCATTGAGTGGGAAGAGAAGGTGCCGGAGATTGCCGAAAAGGCAGGACTTCTTCCGAGACCGAAAATTGATCTTTAATATACTTGTTGATTATATGGAAAAAATATGCTGATTATATAAAAGAAGCAGACGGTCTATTATACAAAAAGGAGGAGGTAAGTTAATGAGTGACAAGCAACTCATATTAGTTGTAGATGATGACCCCGATTTGGTTGAATCCGTTGCCATGAAGGTGGAGAGCGAAAACTTTAGGGTAGCCAAAGCTTACGACGGCATTGAAGCCTGGGAAAAAATTAAGGAAGAACGGCCGGACCTGATTATTCTAGATGTCATGATGCCGAGAAAAAACGGGTATGAGCTGTGTGATGAGCTTAAAAAGGACGATCAATATAAAGATATTGTCGTGGTGCTTCTTACCGCAGTGGGAGATGCTGTAACAACGACCAAATATACCCATTTTGGCGGCAAAACAACCCTGGCTGACGATTTTATTCCAAAACCCATCGATCTGGACAAGCTGATGGAAATTGTGAAAGAAAACCTCGAATAGGAGGTCAACGTCTTCCGATATTGAAACAAAGTTTTTTAATATGGATGGTTCCGATTAAAGGGGAAGATTTTTCTTCCCCTTTCTTTAACATTTTAATTCCTTATGAGCATCATCCAGACAGATCTTAACAAAAAAATACGAATCAATGGTATTAAGCTCAGTACCAAACTGGTACAGATAAATCTTTTGAACGGTTCCCTTCCTGAGAATTCTTGGCCTCTATTTTTTCGACTTCTATCTCAAAATCAAATAAACATCCCATTTATTTTGCTCACCGGCATGGGAGAAAATATTCTGGGATCATGCTGTGTTGAATCTGAAGATATCAACCGGGTAAAAAAAATGATTGATAAGGAACCTACCCTGAAGGAAAATATAGAATTTATATCGTCTGTAGGTGCTTTGTCCATATTTCCGCATCATTCGAAACTGAAACTGCTGGGTCTGTCCTTTTATCTCTTAGGCAAGCAACACCTGCCATTATACGGTATGGCCTCATCCATATCTTCCCTGACATTTATCACGGATTATTCACAATTGGACAATGCTGTTTCAATTTTACTTGAATATATGGATCTGCCGCCGAATCATGCACCGTTTAGACCGGAGATTCATGTGATACAAAAGAAAAGATAACAATTCAGCCACAAAGACTCTAAGGCACCAAAATAATAATTTAATAGTATAGGGATTTTCTTTTTGGACACAGATGAACACAGATTATCAAGATTCTTAAATTGCAAAATAACAATACTATCTGTGTATATCTGCGAAAATCTGTGTCCTATTTAACTTGAGGAAAAAGCAGTGGAGACGATTGCCGTTTATTGGGAACCTAAGCCTAAAACATACGGTTTTAGGGAAGTTATTGATTTGTCTTTAATGAATATTGAAATTAAACCAGAGGAAATGTCCCAATGGGGTCTTTGGCTTATGGAATTGGCAGATCTTGATATCGGTTTTCATCTGATTTTGGCCAAATATTCGACGTATCAGAAATTACGATTGTATATTTTACTTGAGAAGTTTGTTGCCGATATCGTATTATCTCATATTGATAAAAGGCTTGATCCGGAATCTGAAAAATATTTCCATCTAACCTCTCCGGTAGAACTCATAAGCTTTCAGGGTCCTCATTTTGGGGACCGATACGGAATTGCTGATTCGGCTTTTAAAGCTTTGGACGGGCAAGGAGTTCCGGTTTTAATAACGGTATGCTCCGGGGCCGCCGTTTACATTGTACTGCCTGAAAACAAGTTGCATGAGGCCAGACCGTTGCTGACCGAAGCGTTTGAGGTCCCATAACTTGAGTTAAGGATTTAAAAACTTTCGAAACGTTCAAATATCGGCATCAACTCATGAATATGAAATTGTTTACGGTTACTGAGGAATTCGACTGGAGGATGAAGGTTTTTGATACCATCCCTATTTCTGCACTTATTCTTACACCGGATAAAATTATCGTCTCAGCGAACCGAGCCTTTTTAGAGAAAAAACAAACCGAGTTAGAAAATGTTGTCGGCCAAACATGCCATCAGGTTTTTTATAATACGGATGAACCCTGTTCTCCGGCGATCTGTCCTTTTTCCAAGGTGATCGCCGAAAAAAAACCGCAGTCCATACTCAGACGAACGGAATTTGATGGAAACGAGGAAGTATGGGTAGACCGAATGTTTTCACCTGTTTTGGATGAAAATGGTGATGTCAAATTTATAATGGAGTGCGTTCGCGATGCATCACGGGTGATCACTTTGGAGAAACGATCCATTCATATCAGACAATTTATGGATAAAGTCATACAAAGCTCGCCCAATGCAATTATCTCTGCTGATAGAGATGGAAATATTTTATTAATGAATCAGGCGGCGGAAGATTTATTCGGCTATCCTATGGAAGAAGCCATTCGCACAAAAAACGCGGAGGACTTTTACCCATTCGGAAAAGCCAGGGAAATCATGAAAAAATTGAAGAACAAAAATTTTGGGGGAGAAGGAAAGTTAACTGCCACGCGAGTTGATGTCGTTAACGCTGCCGGTGAGGTTATCCCTGTTGAAATGACAGCCAACCTTATATACGAAGGTGATAGGGAAGTGGCCAGCACAGGAATTTTTTATGACCTCAGAGAAAAAATTACTGCGGAAAAGAAATTTAAGGAGATGTTAATCCAGGTCGCCCAGTCGGAAAAAATGGCGTCTTTAGGTCAACTGGCGGCAGGGGTCGCCCATGAAATCAATAATCCGCTAACCGGGATTCTTCTATATGCAAACCTGGCGTTGGAACGTTTTGATAATCAAAATCCGATTCGTAAATATTTAAAATCCGTGATCGATGATGCGGGCCGGTGCAGGGATATTGTGAAAAACCTTCTGGCTTATAGTCGCCAGGCAAGCCCGACCAAAGAAATATTTCAAGTTAATTCGCTGGTGTCACATAGCTTGGATCTTATAAGAGATCAGGAACTTTTATTGAATATAACGCTCGTTAAAGAAATGTCTGAGGACATGATGCTGATTCATGCAGACAAAAATCAACTCAGCCAGGTTTTTATAAATCTGATAATGAATGCCGTCGACGCCATGGACAAGAAGGGGACCCTTACCTTCCGGACATATCGGGAAAAAACCGCCAAAAAGGTATACATCGAAGTTTCGGATACGGGATGCGGTATCTCTGAAGAACAATTATCAAAAATATTCGATCCGTTTTTTACGACAAAAAAGACAGGAAAAGGCACCGGCCTTGGTCTGAGTACCTCCTATGGAATCATAAAAGAGAACGGCGGCCAAATTTCAATCAAAGAAACGAGTCCCAGAGGGACAACTTTTTTGATCCAACTTCCACTATTTACACCTGATAAACAAATACCGGCTTCATAAAACAAATAAGGGGAGGCGGCCAGAATCATGACAGAAAGACAATCCATTGGCATTTTATTTAAGCCCAAAATCCTGGTGGTCGATGACGAAAAGGTGATTCGAAAGGGCTGCCGTGAAGTTCTCACCCTGGAGGGATTTGAGGTCGTCTTGGCCGAAAACGGAGAGCAGGGGTTGGAAATGATTGAAAAAGTGCATTTTGATGTTGTCCTGCTGGACCTCATGATGCCGGGCTTATCGGGTTTTGATGTTTTGTCTCATGTTAAAGCACTCCACCCGGACACCGCCATTATTATTATTACCGGCTACGCTACGATTGAACATTCTATTGAAGCCATGAAAAACGGTGCCTTTGATTTTATTCCAAAGCCTTTTTCTCCGGATCAGCTCAGAGTGGTGGTCTCTAAAGCCATCGAACACACCGGAGCGCTTAAAGATATTGCAAACGAAAAATCCAGAATGCGGGTGCTTATTAATCTTTTGGCCAATGGGGTCATGGTTGCGGATGCTGAAAAAAAGGTGGTACTGGCCAACCCGGCATTTATGAAAATAATGGGCTTTCAAGGAGATGATATCATTGGGCGTCCGTTTACGATGCTGATTAAAAATGAACAACTCCAACAAATGATTGAGAATGCCCTTTCCATGACCGAAGATGTCCTCACCGAACTGACCGAAGAACTGGACATCGGAGAGGGCGAAGAAGATAAAAAGGCCATATATGTTGCCAAGTGCCGCCCTTTCAGAGACCGAATCGGCCGGAATTTAGGCACCATTACCGTTTTGAGCGATATTACCTATTTAAAGGAAATCAATCAGCGCCAGTCTGATTTCGTGTCCATGGTGGCACACGAAATTCGAAGTCCCATGAACTCTGTTATGGCGCAGATCAAAGTCATTCAAGATGGACTGGCCGGTGACGTTACGCAAAAACAAAATGAAATTTTGGGCAGGGCCTCGGAGAAAATGAACGGACTCGTTTCACTTTCTTCTGAGCTTTTGAATATGGCCTCGAGAGAGGCCGGATTGATAGTCTTAGAAAGAACCGAATGTGATATGGCTGAAGTTATAAAGGACCAGGTCGATTTTCATCAACCCAAAGCACAAGCTAAAGGGATTCAGCTCAAACTGGACCCGTTACCGGATTTTCCGCCGGTACTTGCCAACAAACAAAACATGGAAGAGGTCCTTTCCAATCTGATTGCCAACGCCATCAACTATACCCCCGAAGGAGGGAAGACCACCATCGCCGCCCATCCGGAAAAGCATCATTTGTGCATCAGCGTCAGCGATACCGGTCTGGGAATTGCGGAGGAAGAGTTGGGACGAATTTTCGACCGATTCTATCGCGTAAAAAATGAAAAAACCCGATATATTATCGGTACCGGTTTGGGGTTGCCCATCGTTAAAAGTATTGTCGAAGCCCATGACGGAATGATCCGGGTCGAAAGCAAGCTTGATCACGGAAGTACGTTTTATGTATATATTCCCTTCGTAACGTCATAAAATTGAGACCTTTGAAAAAAGGGATCGTCCAAAGAACACCTCAACCAAACTCTCCGAACCCTGAAATTGATCGGCCCTGTGAAATTGTCAACAGGGCCGATCAAAAGAGAAAGGGGTAATATGACAATGGAGGTAAGGCCAAGTTAAACCCCATCAATACAGAAAGCAAATTTTATACCACGAAAGCAAATTTTGCAGCACTTTTTTTAGGATGAATCTTCGGCGAATTTTCGAACCGGTCTTATCCGGTATTTATTCATCCGGTTCCAAACGGTGATACGAGAAACCCCTAAGATGCGGGCGGCTTTGGTTTGATTGCCATCGGTCTGTTTAAGCGCTTCTATTAACTGGCGTTTTTGAATCTCATCACGGTTAAGGCTGATTTTTTCCTTGGGTGACATTTGGATATTGTTTTGAAAAACATCCGGAGGCAGGTGTTGAGGTTCGATCACAGAACCGTTACAGGTGACAAAACCATATTCCAATGCGCTTTTTAATTCCCTGACATTTCCCGGCCACGAATAGTTCATTAAGGCTTCCATGGCCGGATTGCTGACAGCATTGATTCTTTTCTCGTTTTTAAGCCGTATCCTTCGAAAAAAAGATTCGGCCAGAAGAGGGATGTCGTTGCGTCTCTCCCGCAAGGGGGGAATAACGATGGGAATGACATTGATTCTGTAAAACAAATCTTCTCTAAACGAACCGGATTCCACGAGCTTTTTTAAATTTCGATTGGTGCCGGATATGATGCGGACGTCGATATGAACCGGTCGATTATCCCCTACACGCTCAATGACTTTTTCTTCGAGCACCCGCAGCAGTTTGATCTGGGTTGAAAGAGGCAAGTCTCCGATTTCATCTAAAAATATATTTCCGCCTTGAGCGGCTTCAAACCGTCCCTGCCGGTTTTGAAAGGCACCGGTAAATGCGCCTTTCACATGACCGAACAACTCGCTTTCCAGTAAAGACTCATTGAGTGCAGCACAGTTCACTTTAAGATAGGGTTTATTTTTTCTGGCACCGGTATTGTGGATGGCTGCGGCGACAAGCTCTTTCCCGGTGCCGCTTTCACCAAAAATAATCACCGGTGCATCGGAGCGTGCCGCATTAGTAATCAAGTCAAATACCTGCTGCATAGGACCCGAATTGCCTAAAATACCATGGAAACCGTCTCTGGAACTCAACTCTCTGCGAAACGCTTCGATCTGGGTATCCTTTTTTAAAAGCTCAGAAATATCGGTCAGGGTCTCCACGGCGCCAATGACTTTACCACGGGTATCGTAAAGCAGAGCGGCATTTTTTAATACATGGATATAATTGCCATCTGCCTTCTTTATGATACATTTATTCATTTTTACCGAACCGGTTCGAAATAAAACGCACCAGTGGTCTCCCCGTTTCTCTCTGGCGGCTTCACACGTATTACAATTCAGTGTGCTGCATGGCTCTCCAATGATTTCAGCCTGGGTATAGCCGGTTATATTTTCAAAGCCTTTGTTTGCCGAAACAATAGTTCCGGCTTTATCCACGATCATGATGCCGTCCTGGATGGTGTCCACCACGGTCTTCCAGTATTCGTTCAATTCTTTTTCAAACATGTTAATTTCTCCTGTTAAATCTTAACAAATGTTAAGAGCGTATATTAACAACTTAACATTTATTGCGCAAGTGAAAATTTTTATACCCTGGTATGAGCGGTTCAACGTTCAAGGTTTCGGGTTGATGAGCCATGCCCAGCTCAATCCGAAATAATTACAACTCATTATAATGTTTTTTGTGTCTTCGTTCTTTCGTGTTTTTCGTGAGTAAAAATCTTTTAGTAGTTCCACTTTCCCAGGCCTATCTTAAAACGGATGTTTTTTTTCATTAATTGGCACCCCCTTTGCAAATAAGGGACATAAAAACAATCAGGATGATCGACAGAAAATGAAAATATTGCATAAATTTGATCTTAGGGAAGCCATTACCCCCTTTGCTTTTTTAAAAGTCACACAGGCATTCAGAGAAATGAAACCTGGAGAGATATTGCAGGTAACGGGAGATGATCCCAAGACCCGAGAAGAGATTTTTAAGGTTCTTCAAACTGTCAATTACACGGTGGTGGATACAGAAGAAGATGATAATCTTTATTGTATCTGTTTTAAAAAGGAAAATTAAAAAGTCGCTTTATGCGATTAAATTACAACTTTATAGATAAGGAGGAAATCATGTCTGAACTCGATTTAAGCACCATTGAAGCTGCAAGTATGGTAGATGCCCGGGGAAGTGCCTGCCCGGGACCGCTTTTGGAAGCCAAAAAAGGAATTGGAAAAGTAAAAGTTGGAGAAACTCTGGAAATATATTCCAATGACTCAGGGACGCGAACCGACATTCCTGCGTGGGCCAAAAAAGTCGGGCATGAGTATCTCGGTTTTTTTGAAGCCGACGGATACGATAAGCACTTTGTGATCAGAAAAAAATAGGCAGATATATTATGACGACCCAGAAAAATAGTAACGGCGAAGGAAAAATTCTAATTTTGGCGACGGAAAATTGTGCTTATCCAGGAGCCAATTCAGTGGGACAGGCGCACTCCAGCTATCCGGCCAACACCTATATTTTAAGGGTTCGTGCGCCTGTTCTTTTCCCGGAACAGTTTTATCTGGATTGTTTTAAAAAAGGAATCAGTGGAATTATCATTATGTCCTGTGGTGAAGAATGCCCTTACGAAGGGGCGTACCACGCACTGGCCAAGCGTTTGGATCGTGTTTACAAGATGATGAAAGAAAGGAATCTGGATCTCCGAAGACTTCGGCTGACTGCGATTTGTACGGTTTGCAACCGGGCATTCTTAAAAGAAGTCAATGATATGAATACGCTGATCCAGGAGATAGGCCCACCTGAATATGAAGAGGTGGCTTAACCCGAATATTTCATGAAAATTTTCGAGAGACTTTTTTATTAGCAATAAAAACAATTTGTTATTTACGATATTGCTTATAGTTGTGAGGTGACAATTTGTATCGAATATTTTATAGCTCAAATCTCAAAAAATTTCACCCTTCAGGCGTATCCGAGACGCTCATTTGCAGCGTTATCAAGGACTTGCAGTAGTCTACTACGGCTGCGCCCTTGAATGCCTTGCAAATGAACTTCTCGAACACGTGAAATATACGGGGTTAACTGCTGCTCTGGATTCTCTGAGCCAATGACAAAGAACAGAAATTAAGAAAGTGAGAAGATCAGAAATTCGGCAACTCTCAAAATTGCCTACCTTCTCACTTTCTGATCTTCTCACCTTCTGGTGTTTAGTTGCCAATGTCGAATAACGAATGACAATTGGGAGAAATTTATGGAATCGAGTCAAGTAATAAATTTTGATGCACTTGTTTTGGGCGGTGGAATTGCCGGGCTTCAAGCCGCCCTCGATTTGGCGGATCAAAATTTTAAAGTGGCAGTGGTAGAAAAAGACGCTTCCATCGGAGGTAAAATGATCCGGCTTTCCAAAGTCTTCCCGACACTGGATTGCGCCAGTTGTATTACGACCCCCAAAATGGCGGCGGCTGCCCATCACGAAAATATTACATTATTCACGTATTGTGATCTCAAATTGTTAACGCGAAATGGCAGTGACATCACTGCATCTGTCACCCAGCGACCGCGGTATGTGGATCTTGACAAGTGCATCGGTTGTCGACAATGTGAATATGGATGTCCGGTGTATGTGTCTGACGAAGAGCAAGGGGGATTTAATATGCGAAAAGCCATTTATATCCCCTTTTCAAATGCCATTCCTCAGATTGCGTTGATGGATGTCGAGAATTGTTCCCTTTGCGGAAAATGTGCCAAGGTTTGTCCCACCAAAGCTGTAGATTATTTTCAAAAGCCTTTGGATTTTACGATTCAGGCACGGACGGCTGTACTGGCCACGGGCTTTAACCTGACTCCCATACAGCAGAAAAAAGAGTACGGTCAGGGAATGCTGGAAAATGTCATTACATCCATGCAAATGGAACGACTTCTGGCGCCTCATGGACCCTATCAGCGGGTCATACGTCCTTCCGACGGCAAAGAGCCGGATTCCATTGCCTATGTTCAATGCGCCGGTTCCAGAGATAAAAGTCTTGGTATTCCTTACTGCTCAAGGGTTTGTTGTATGTATGCCATCAAGCAGGCCATGTTGCTTTCAGGGGCTCTGCCTCTGGCGGATATCACGATTTATTATATGGATATCCGGG
>Ga0307425_1000478_pt1 | contig 25274 bp, 23 predicted proteins | sample SalMarWE160330MG_FD_202152 | JGI IMG/M metagenome (GOLD analysis project Ga0307425, IMG submission 202152) | Salt marsh sediment microbial communities from the Plum Island Ecosystem LTER, Massachusetts, United States - WE1603-30 | ecosystem: Environmental > Aquatic > Marine > Intertidal zone >...
ATATTGTCGTCGATGGCGGAAATACGTATTATAAAGACGATATACGCAGATCAAAATACCTGGAAGATCAAAATATCTGGTACATGGATGTGGGGGTCAGCGGAGGGATTTGGGGCCTTCGGATCGGTTACTGCCTGATGATCGGCGGTGATAAAAAGACATACCAGCTGCTGGAACCCATATTTAAAACCCTGGCTCCTGAAGAAGGTTACCTTTACTGTGGGCCAACAGGTGCCGGTCATTTTGTTAAAATGGTGCATAACGGTATCGAATACGGGATGATGCAGGCCTATGGCGAAGGGTTTGAAATCTTGGAGGCATCCGACTATGCAACATCATTCAAATACGCAGATATTGCGCATTTATGGAATCAGGGGAGCGTCGTTCGCTCATGGCTGCTGGAACTTGCTGAGGATGCCTTTAGAAAAGATGAAAAACTCTCTGATATCAAAGGATATGTGGAAGATTCCGGAGAGGGGAGATGGACCATCCAGCAGGCCCTGGAAACCGGCGTACCGGCGCAGGTCATCACCCTTTCCCTGTTGCGGCGTTTTCGCTCCCGGCAGGATAATCCTTTTTCAGACCGAGTCCTGGCGGCCCTTCGGCGGGAATTCGGCGGACATGCCGTGATCCCGAAAAATAAAAAAGTTTAACACTTTTGCTTTTTGAGAATAGATCGTTTGAAGTAATAAAACAAATCGATTTCATTGGTCCCCGCTTTCAGCTATGCCCAACATGAAGCGGAAGCGTTTTCTAAAGGCTAACGTGTTACGATCCTTTTGAGTAGTGAAAAGAGTGAATACCATGAATCATCATGATAAAAATAATTATGGTTCCCAAAGTATAACCATCAACGCCAAGGCGCCGGACCTGGGACTTGAAGACTGCATAGGGGTTGAGCATGGCGAACCCTGCACCATCGTTATTTTTGGAGCCACAGGTGATTTGGCCGCCAGAAAACTGGTCCCCGCCCTTTTCAATCTGTATGTCAATGATGGACTGCCCGAACCATTTCAGATTGTGGGATGCGGACGTACAAAAATGAGCGAACAACAGTTCAAAGACCGGATGAAAAAAGCGTTAGGTGCCATCAATATTCTAAACCATAATAAATGGCCCGGTTTTTGCGATGCTCTGACATATCGGCCCGTCGATTATGATCAGCCGGATTCTTTTTTTGATCTTTCTGAATTTTTGAAAGATTTGGATCAAAAAAGCGGCACTCGAGGAAACAAAATTTTTTATCTGGCCCTTCCGCCGACCCTATATCAGCCGGTGGCTAAACTGTTGGGACAGGCGGGCCTGGGTAATGAAAGAAAAAATGATAACGGCTGGTCACGGGTGGTGATCGAAAAACCCTTTGGCCGTGATTTGAAAACCGCCGTTGAACTGAACCAGAGCATCGGCAGGTATTTTAAAGAACACCAGGTGTTTCGGATAGACCATTACCTGGCAAAAGAAACGGTCCAGAACATACTGATGTTTCGTTTTGCCAATGCTATTTTCGAACCCATCTGGAACAGAAGATATATTGATCGTGTCAACATCCTTGCTTCAGAGACCTTAGGCGTGGAACATCGGGCGGGCTATTATGAACAGGCGGGCGTCATTAGAGACATGTTTCAAAATCATATGATGCAAATTCTGGCCCTTACCGCTATGGAAGCGCCGTCACAATTTGAACCGAACCGTGTCAGAGATGAGAAGTTAAAAGTATTTCGTTCTCTAAGGCCGTTTCCCATTGAAAGGCTCCAGGAGCACATTGTACTCGGTCAATATGGCCGGGGTGAAGTTGATGAAAAGCCGGTTTTGGCGTATCGAGAAGAACCGGGTATCAATCCTGACTCTCTGACGCCGACCTATGCGAAAATGAAAATTTTTATCGACAACTGGCGATGGCAGGGTGTTCCTTTTTATCTCACATCCGGTAAGCGTCTGGCTGAGAAGATAACACAGATCGTCATTGGGTTCAAAGAGGTGCCTCATTCCCTTTTTCGGAAAACCCTTGGAAAGACCATTGATGCCAACCGACTCACACTCGGGATTTACCCGGATGAGAAAGTCACCCTTACATTCCAGACAAAGAATCCAGGTGCGAGGGTGTGTTTGCGGTCCGTTACCATGGATTTTTCGTATCATCAAAATTATGCCGGGCCTGTTCTGGAAGCCTATGAAAAAGTGCTCATCGATTGCATGCTGGGGGATCAGATGCTCTTCTGGCGACAAGACGGTATCGAACGTTGCTGGTCGTTCTTGACGCCGATTTTAAATGAATGTGAAACATGCGGCAATCGAACGGAAATGCTTCAGTTTTACGAATCCGGAAGTTGGGGACCTAGGTTATCATTAAAGGAACAAGATAATGGAAAAAACATTGGAAAAACCCACAAAAAAAGCATCGAAACCAATATTTAAGGCCATTGTTTTCGTGGCGTTTATTATTGGCGCCATTTTTTTAATCCGTTTTACACCGGTCAAAAATTATCTTACGGTCGAAGCCCTGGGTAGTTTTCTCGACACGGTAGGTCTGTGGGCGCCGGTGGTATATATGATCATCTATGCCGTGGGTGTTTGTCTGTTTGTTCCGGGCACCTTGCTGACCGGTTTAGGGGCCGCCATATTTGGGGCTTACTGGGGATTTTTATATGTCTGGATCGGCGCTATGGTGGGTGCCGGCGCTGCTTTTTTTATTGGACGGACCCTGGGAAGGGATTTTGCCGCCTCATTGATCGGCGATAAACTGAAAAAATACGACGATGCCATCGAGCGCAACGGATTTGCGACGGTTTTATATCTTCGGCTGGTTTATTTTCCGTTTACGCCCATGAACTTCGGCATGGGATTGACCAAGGTACGATTTTGGGATTATGTTGCCGGAACCGGACTGGGCATCATCGTGGGAACGTTTATCTTCACTTTTTTCATCGGGACACTCAAAGACGTGTGGGTTTCCGGCAATTGGAAAGAGCTGATATCCTTTAAGGTTTTCTTCTCAATAGGGCTCTTTATCTTTTCGTTTTTCATTCCCAAGATCCTCAAAAAGATTAAAGGGGAAAAATAGAAATCAAGAGGAAGAAGTGAAAGAAAAGGTTGCAATATGTCGGATAATATACAACGGATCATCGTATCGAATTCAAATCAACTGGCCGAAAAGGGAGCCGAAATGTTTTGTGAAATTGCAAAGAAAAGTATTTCGGATCGCGGTCGGTTTGTGGTTGCCGTTTCCGGAGGATCCACCCCCAGAGCCATGCATGAGCGCTTGTCTCAGGACCCGTATATTTCGGATGCTTTTTGGCAAAACACACATATTTTCTGGGTGGATGAACGAATGGTAGACGTTGATCATCCGGACAGCAACTTCGGTACCGCCCGAAAGGATTTGTTGGAAAAAATTCCGATCCCCGTTAATCACATATACCCCATGCCTGTAATGACACATCCGGAAGACGGGGCCGAACTTTACCAGACGACACTCAAGACCTTCTTTCAAGGTATCGGAAGCGATGATCCGGTGTTTGACCTTATCTTGCTCGGTATCGGTAAAGACGGGCATACCGCCTCATTGTTCCCGGAACAAGCGTTCACTTATCCGGATCAATCATGGGTGATCAGCGTTAAAGGTGGAAACCCGAATGTCTTTCGTTTAACGCTTACTTATTTGGTTTTGAACAGCGCCAGGCATACCTTGTTTTTGGTTTCCGGAAAGGATAAAGCATTGATTGTTCAAACGCTGTTGGAAAACAGCACCATCGATCTGCCGGCCAAAAACATTAAGCCCTTAAATGGCACATTGACATGGCTCCTGGATCAAGGAGCGGCATCTCTGCTGTTCTGATATAACGCTTGAAGAGTAACCGATAATCAAATTTAATGATGATACCATGCCCTTGATATCTAAAGAACGTCTCATCATATTCACCCGTTATCCTAAAGCAGGAACCACCAAAACCCGGCTGATTCCGCTTCTCGGAGCCAAAGGTGCTGCAAAACTTCAGCGCAAAATGACGGAACACACCCTGTCACGGATGATGGGGTTGACAGCCTCAAACGATTTAACCCTAGAGATCCGTTATGACGGCGGAAATGAAGATCTCATGCGGCGATGGCTTGGATCCAAATTCGAGTATGCTTCACAGGGAGGCGGAGACATCGGAGAACGCATGCAACGGGCTTTTGAGGATGCCTTTACATCCGGGGCAGCGGCTGCGGTCATTATCGGCACGGATATTCCTGATTTGAGCGCCTTGGATATAACAGAAGCATTTGCTGCTTTGAAACAAAAAAAGATAGTGCTGGGCCCGGCAAAAGACGGCGGCTACTATTTGATCGGGTTACAGAAAAATGCCTTTTTACAGGCTGTCGGTGATCTGTTTGCCGGAATAAAATGGGGAGAACATGATGTTTTGAAAAAAACCTTAAACATTTCAAATCGTATAGGGTTAGACTATTCTTTGCTCAAAGAGATGGATGACGTGGACCGGCCCGAAGATATTTTCATCTGGGAACGCCACCAAAATACGAAACATCATAATGTCACAGCCAATGGCATTTCGGTGATCATACCGACTTTGAACGAAGCCCGTAACATTGCCGGAACCATAACAAACACCGGTCAAGGGAATAACGCAGAAATTATTGTCGTGGACGGTGGAAGTATAGACAATACGGTTTTCATTGCAAAAAAACTGGGTGCAACCGTCATTGAAAGTTCTCCTCCCCGCTCACGACAAATGAACCAGGGGGCTGAGGCAGCATCCAAAGATATCCTTCTTTTTCTCCATGCAGACACGCTTTTGCCTGAAAATTTTAACCGGCATGTCCTTGGTGCACTTAGTCAAGCGGGTGTTGTTGCCGGCGCATTCGAGCTTGGTATCGATTCCACTGTTCCATTGCTCAGGTTCATCGCGCGCATGGCAAACTGGCGTTCCCGATGCCTTCACTTGCCTTACGGTGATCAGGGGATTTTTATGCTATCAAACGTTTTTCATCAAATGGGGGGATTTCCGAATATGCCGATTATGGAAGATTTTGAATTGATCCGGCGATTGCGAAAAAAAGGGGACGTGGTGACATTACATCAGCCGGTGATCACATCCCCGCGTCGATGGCTGAACCATGGTATTCTGAAAACCACCCTCATCAATCAACTGGTTGTTCTGTCGTATTTCATGGGCATAACACCGAACACCATTTCCCGACGGTACTGCCGGGGCAAGGGAATATCTGTGAAAAGTCAATAACCCCTTGAAATGCCTAAATTTCCCCATTTACCTCCTCATTAAGTTGTATCCTTGTTAACCATTTGGATTTATTTCTTAATTTATTTTTAATACCTGCCGATATAATTATAAATCAATATAATTATAAATATAGATTCAAACCAACACTTCTTGGTATTGCTTGAGCCATGATGCGCCTAACTGGCCAAATTTTAAAAACATATGAATGATCCAATGAAAAATCCGTCTTTGGGCGGCGAGAACTGCGTAAACGGTTTCCCATGCTCGAAGTATTTTAATCGGAGCGGCTGCAATAGAGGTTTTACGCTTATTGAAATCATGATTGTCATTGCGATTATCGGCACTTTATCGGCCATCGCGCTGCCCAATTATATACGATATAGAAATGAAGCTTTGATCGTGTCGGCCATCACAGATATTCGAATGATAGAAGAACGGATCTCCATTTTTGCTTTCGAAAATGATGGCCAGCCTCCTGACAGTCTCAACGATTTACCCAATTATGTCAACCATAATGACCCCTGGGGGAATCCTTATCAGTACTTGAGGATAGCTGGTGTCAGCTTAAAGGGAAAGGACAAGATAAAGCCGCGAAAAGACCATAATACGCATCCGGTCAATTCCGATTATGATCTTTGCAGCATGGGTAAAGACGGCCAGACTCATGTGAATTTCACAGTAGGTGTTAGTCAGGACGATATTGTTCGTGCCAATAACGGCGGCTATGTGGGGCTTGTTTCCAATTATTAACATAGGCTTATCTGAATGAAGTATCATACCAAAATATTTCAAAGCAAAATCGCCCGGCGAATTTTTCTGATGTTTGTTTCCTGTGCACTTTTTCCTGTTTTTTGCCTCTCAATCGTTTCTTATGGGAGTGTCACGAAACAATTCCATAAACAAAGCTATAAGTGGCTTCATCAATCGGTCAAAGGGTATGGGCTGTCCCTTTATGAAAGGTTAATGTTTCTCGAATCAGATTTACAACTCTTTGCATCATCCTCAAGAAAAACTTCGGAAAAGGCCACGCAAACACCTTTCAAAGATTTTAATGAACGATTTGTGAGTCGTTTTAGATCTGTCGCTCTTTTCGGAAATTTAAATGAATATAAGCCTATTTTCAAGACAATAAACCATTTCAAAAAACCAAATGAGGAAGAATATAAGCACTTAAATGCTGGCAAGACAGTCATCTCAATTGTGAATCATTCGGGGTCTTCACCTCAAATAATGATGATTATACCGGCAGATCCTGAAAATTTGGATGCGGGATATTTGATAGGCGAAATCAATCCGAATTATTTGTGGGGAATCGATCAAGGAAATACACTCCCGCCGAATACAGAATTTTGTGTTTTAGATGATTCGAAACATGTGCTTTTCAGTTCGATGTCATATCCGGATTCATTTTATCGGCAGGTGTATTCTAATCTCAGCCATTCGAGCTCAGGCCAATTTGAGTTTGCTTTAAAAAATCAAAAATACTTGGTAAGTTACTGGACGGCTTTTATGAAGTTCCGCTTCTTGGTTCGCGGGTGGACTTCGGTTATTAGCCAATCCAAAGACAATGTGCTTGCACCCATGTTGCATTTTAAAATCATCTTTCCTCTTGTTGTTCTTTTGTCTCTGTGGGTGGTGTTGCTTTTTAGCATGTATTCTATCCGAAAGAGCCTTGTGCCTCTTGATCTGCTTAAAAAGGGAACACGCCGGATTGCCATGAAAAATTTTGACTTCCGGATGAACGTGACCAGCGGTGATGAATTCGAAGAGCTGGCCATGGATTTTAATGAAATGGCCGCACAGTTGAACAGACAATTCAAAACCTTAGAAACCAAAGCAGAAATCGATTGCGCCATTTTGTCATCACTGGATACCAAGATCATCGTTGATACCGTAATTCACAGAATGTACGATTGGTTTGTCTGTGACAGCGTCGCCATATATTTGATGGATTCAAGAAAAGATCATACTTTTCGGGCATATTTCAGTTATTATTCCCAGCGAGATACGTTGCTGGAAAAATCCGTCGAGTTCAGCGCATACGATCTTGAAACATTACATGCCCATCCGAAATATATGATAATCGGCCAGGACAAAAACCGACCGTCCTTTGTTTCGACGTTTGTAGAATACGGTATCAAATCTTTTTTTATTCTTCCCATTTTTCTAAATGAAAAACTGACGGCAGTGATAACCATAGGACGATCTCCTTCGGAAGTCTATGACACCGAAGACATTACCCAAGCCCGCCAGATGGCCGATCAGGTGGCTGTCGCTCTCTCAAATGCAACTCTCATCGAAGAGTTGGAACGCCTGAATTTAGGAACCGTAAGTGCCCTTGCGCGTGCCGTTGATGCCAAGTCATCTTGGACCGCCGGTCACTCGACACGCGTAATGGAAATGGCATTAAAGATTGGCTCTGTTTTAGGGCTGTCACTCAAAGAGTTGGATGACTTGCATCGCGCTGCCCTGCTTCATGATATCGGAAAAGTCGGCATTCCCTTGAGCATTCTCGATAAACCCGGGGCACTCGACGACGACGAGTACAATATAATTAAAAAGCATCCTTCTATGGGTGCACGAATTCTTGAACCGATTGCGTCATATAAGGATATCATCCCTATGGTTTTACAGCATCATGAACGATACGATGGTAAAGGATATCCCGGCGGCCTTTCCGGAGATGAAATAGACATCGGCGCCAGGATTCTTGCCGTGGCCGATGTTTTTGATGCACTGAAATCGGATCGGCCTTATCGGGAAGGATGGGCCCTTGATCGCGTTATTGATTTAATAACCGAAGAATCAGGCCGTCAGTTCGACCCGGATGTTGTAGAAGCCTTTTTAGAAATTATGAGTCCCGAAAAAACAAAAGTGGCATAAAAAATATGGTTCAACATGACAAAGAAAAGGGAAAAAAATGAAACTTAAATGGGTCGTCATCCCGGCTGTTATCGCTGCTGTGGCAATAACCATGTTTTACCCTAAAAAAAACAGGGATATTCCTGTAAATTTGATTGGTAAATGGACAACCTCAGCACCCGGATACCAGGATTATTTTTTTGAACTGACAAAGGAAACAATTATCTATGGTCGCGATGGAGACGAACAAAATGCCTACATTATCTCAAGTTTAGGAAAAAATCAGGAAGGGAAAAATATCGTATATACCATTAATTACAAAAGTACAGATGTAAAGTTCACCCGATCCTTTTATTATGACCCGGCAAATGAAGGGAAAATACAATTTAAGCACCAAGAACATATCGAGTGGCACAAAACAAAGGATTCTGATTTAAAAGAAAATTCAGAAACAGATCAAAATTAAAAGGCAGGGCAAAATGAAACGAACAGCTAATCAGCGACAGTTGAAAAACTATTTGGTCGCCAGTAAAATTCATTTCAAAATGATGCTCTTTAACCTGATACTTATGTTGCTGATCTTTGCTATCGTCATTGGAGCGGTGTTATATCCATTCTATCACGAAATTTATCGGATCGACGATATATATGCTCAACATTATTCGGCAAAGTTTTTTGTTGTTTTATTGGACCGTTTATCCCTTGCATCTGTTGCCATCCTTTTGATTGGCTTAATATATCAGATGATCATCAATCATAAATTTTGCGGCCCATTGGTCAACTTTTCACATACGTTTAAGAAAATTGCTCAGGGCGACTTAACCCGAAAAATTTATTTGCGACAATATGATTTTCTTAAAAATGAAGCGGCCCAGGTTAATGACATGATCGATTTTCTGTCTGACCATATCATGACCCTTAAAAAAGACAACGATCACTTACTCTCTGCCATAGAAGACAGGTCTGGGGTCGAAATTGAACAAGGCGATTATCAAAAAACCCTTGAGACGTTAAAAAAACAGGCCGATATTTGCCAAGAACACTTATCCGTATTCAAAATTGAAGGTAACAGCGAATGAGAAAATAAGCACCGGTCTGACATGTAAAACATACCAGTTTCGCACCCTTTATATCTAATTGCCAAACATTCCTTTAACTTTTTTGCCGACGTCTTTGAGCCCTTCTTCGACGTTACCGGAACCACTTCCCAATTGTTTTATGGCATCTTTTCCAAGGGAATCTAAATTAGCGCCCATTGAAGAGAGCTCTTTGTTCAATACATCGGTTACAGCAGGAGAGGTGATTGTTCCATACAAAGCTGCAAATATTTCTTTAAACACTTCAGTCGGTGATGCACCATTATTCTTTTTTCCAATATCTTTAAGGTGGATGTCCGGTAAGGTGGCACTGACGTGTTTATCTCCAATTCCGTATATCGATAATTCCAGGTTAACCTTTCCTTGCGTTACAATAAAATTTCGAACGATGAGTTTTTTCCCGGCGCCTTTATTTTCAGATTCTTTTTTTGAAGCTTTCTCCGAGTTTGAGGTTTTGGTGATATTTTTTAAAATCGTGTTGAAATTATCGCTTTTATCCTTTTTTTCATATGTGATTTCGGGCCTTATCACCTCGATCCGATCAACAACAATCGTGTCGCTTGTTAAGGATTTCTCGTCAACATTCACAAGAACCGAACCAACGTTCATGGCACTCGGTGTTTTGAATCCAACAGGATTTCCAAGGAAAAATTGTTTGATTTTGGCTTCTGCTGAAAAAACAGAAACGCTCACATCAGCCACATGCAATTCTGTTTTTGTTATTTTGGGTCCGTATGAATTAACGGCTTTTTTTATGATGGGTCCGAGGTTTGAAAGTCCGAAAATAATAATAGCGATCACAACAACTATCGCGCTGATTCCGATGTAAATCCATTTTTTCATGATTGTCCTCCTTTACGAAGCGTTCTTGGTTATTGAAACTGTCGCTTTGTTTGCTTATCTATCTGCCGCAGCATTTTTTATACTTCTTTCCGCTTCCACAGGGGCAAGGATCGTTACGTCCGACTTTCATTTCGGCTTCCTTGGGTTCCGGCCAATTTAACAAAATTTCTAAATCGGCAATGTCCTCCGGTTTATCTTGTTCTAATTCAATTCTATATTTCCAGTCGTTTTCTTTAAAAATCTTTTCAACTTCTTTCATTCTTTTTTTTGTTTTGACATGGACGATAGCGGGATTCTTTTCGGTACCCAATTTTGCCGGTTTTTTACCGTTAAATATTTTTTTCATCGTTTCACCTTTAGAATATTATACAGAAAAAAAGATTATTTCGAGAGCAATATTTTTCCTACTCCGGCAGATAAAGCTTGCTGATTCTGCGGAAGGATTCTATTTGCTCTTTTTCCCATTTGTGATCGTTCCCTAGTTCTTTGGCCATGATCGAAGCGACTTTGGGTGCCGCTTCACTTGCGGCACGGGCATTTAGTAAAAGACTTCGGGTCCGGCGGGCCAGGACATCGTCAACAGTTCGGGCCGCTTCGAATCGGACGGCCCAGATGACCTCTCCGACACGGGCCGGCAGTGCAGGATGCAGTCGTTCCTTACAGGTTGGATCCGCACGCATGAGATCTTGAATGGCCGGTGCATCGGACCCGTAAAGTGCGAAATCTCCGAATTTTTCCGGCGTCTTATGAAAACCGTGAATATTGAGCTGCTTGGTGACGCAGGGTTTCGATTCGAGGCCCGCAAGGGAGAGCGCATAATTGACGCAGATTTTCGCCATCAGGCGATAAGTGGTCCATTTACCGCCCGCAATGGTGAGCAGTCCCGAATTAGAGATATGGACGATGTGCTCCCTGGACAAAGCGGCGGTGTTTTTTTCGTCGCCGGTTTTGACGAGCGGACGTATCCCCGTAAATACGCTGAGAATATCTTCCCGGGACGGGACCTTCTCGAGGTATTCTCCCGCGGTTTCGAGGATGAAATCGATTTCTTCTGCCATGGGACAAGGTTCGAGATCGATGTTAAAGATGGGGGTATCGGTGGTGCCAACCAACGTGACCCCCAGATAGGGAATAGCAAACATCACACGGCCGTCTTTGGTATGCGGCACCATTATGGCGGATCCGCCGGGCAGAAAGGACTTATCGAAGACCAGATGAATGCCCTGGCTGGGTGAGATCAGCGGCAATGCGTTCGGATCATCCATTCGGCAGATATGATCAGCGAACGGACCGGTTGCGTTAATGACCACCCTGGATTTCGCCCTGTGTTCCGTGCCGGCCTCAAGATCCTCAAAAATTACGCCGTTTATGAAGCCGTCGCCGCCCCTGGTCAGCGAGACAACGCGGGCGTAGTTCAACAAAACGGCGCCCTGATGCGATGCAGTGCGGGCAAGGTTGATGAGGAGTCGGGCATCGTCAAACTGACCGTCGTAGTATATGATTCCGCCACGCAAGCCGTTGCGTTTAATTGTGGGAATTCGTTCCAGCGTTTCATCTTTTGTGAGAATTTTAGAGGGCCCGAAACCGTAGCGGCCTGCCAGCATGTCGTAAACCTTGAGCCCAATGCCGTAAAAAGGCGCTTCCCACCAATCGTAGTTGGGGACAATAAAAGCCAGGTCATGTACCAGATGGGGCGCATTATTCCGCAAGATGCCGCGTTCTCTCAGCGCTTCCATAACTAAAGAGACATTCCCTTGCTGGAGATAACGAACGCCGCCGTGAATGAGCTTTGTACTTCGGGAGGATGTTCCTTTCCCAAAATCATTTTGTTCCAGGAGCAAAACGTCATATCCCCGGGAAGCGGCATCCACCGCAATGCCCACCCCGGTTGCGCCGCCGCCGATAATCAGCATCTCCCACGGGTCGGTTCGATCCGATATCCTGCCCAGCATTTCTTCGCGATTCACGATGAGCCTCTATGTTTTTCGGTTTCTGGTTATTGCCTGAATTTTATCACCTGAATCTTGCAAGTGCCGATTTCACCACATCTGCTGCGTTGCAAGGCATTTGCGGTAGTATACTACAGCTGCATACCCTGCGCCTTGCATATGCGGCAAACTCGACGCCTGCAAAATTCAGGTATCATCACAACGATCTGCCGCGTTTGACGCCATCAATCTGGATGTTTTTAAAAATTCAGGCATACTATTTTGAATGTGCTGTCGGGTGAACGGCGGTCAGGGCCATCCGGCGGCGTCCGTGACCGTGTTGTTTTTAAGCACTCTCTCCGGGTAGTTGGTGAAAACGCCGTCAACCCCAAGGTCTTTCATCTTTTCTATATCCTCTGGGTGATCGACTGTAAACACAAATACGCGAAGACCCCGATTGTGGGCATCTTTTACGAACCTATGGTCGATAAATTCAAGGGAAAGATGAACTGAATAGGCACCCAGAGATTCGGCAAATGCCGCATCATCCACGGGAAGGCCGACTATCATGGCGCCGAGTTTTATTCTCGGATCGAGCCGGCGAACCAGCGACAGTTCCCGATGATTAAACGATGATACCAATAGAAGATCATCATTCCAACCTGTTTCCCGCATTCTGGAGATAAATTCCGCCACCGGTCCGGCGGTATTGGGACCCTTCAACTCGATATTCACCCCTGCTTTCAAATTGATCGCTTCAAATGCCTCTTTCAGGGTCGGAATCTTTTCGCCGTTACCGGCGTCCAGTTTTCGAAGGTCATCGAACCTTTGATCAAGCAAATACCCCGTGCCGTTGGTCGTGCGTTCGAGCCGGCGATCATGAAAAACAACCAGGTGTCCGTCAACGCTGTAGACATCTATTTCCAAGCAAGGCGTACCCAATGCCAGCGCCTTACGAATAGATAAAAGCGTATTCTCCGGCGCATGCCCCATCGCGCCTCTGTGTCCTATGCAAAGCAGTTCTTTGGTATGCATTTTTCTGTTGTCAATAGGTTTCACACCGCCGATATTGCTGAAAACGGCAAACTCGATAAGACACGGCAATGTCTTCTAAAGCATATAGAGAGCGTCATGTGCGGTAGTTCTCTGAAATCTTCGGGTAAGCCGTCATTAGGTTCAGAGTCATTTTTTCGCTATTCCTACAACGCCGCAGGCCACTCGCGATCCCGCTGCACCTGTAGGCTGAGACGTAAGATCATCTTTGCCGGCATGCACAATAACACCGCGTCCGATAATACTGTGTTCGCCATCAAAAGCCAACAGTGGATCGACCTGTTCGAGGTGGGCTTTTCCACTCCGTTGGGCGGTAATATTGCCCAGATCTCCGACATGGCGGAATCTGGCCGGCGCTGTTGGCGCACCATGGGGGGTTGCTTCCGGGTTGAAATGTCCGCCGGCAGATGTGCCGTCAGAAGCCGTGCAATTGCCAAATTCATGGATATGAAAGCCGTGCTCTCCGGGAGTCAATCCATCGATATCGGCCACCACTTTTACCCCATTTTTGACTTTCGTAAACGTCACCACCCCGTGTACCTGATTACCCGCAGTGGGATATAACACCGCAACAGCTTTTTCCGGGGCTCCGGAGGATTTTCCGGCTTGTGTTGCATGCTGAATGCCAATAAGAAGTCCGGTTACAACAAGTACAAGAACTGAAACTTTAATTATATGGTATGTTTTGTCCATAAGGATCCTCCTATGTCTTTTTTAAAAAGCGTGTAATGCGTCTTTTGCGGCAATTGGTTAGTCGGTTTCATCCATTAATCTGATTCTTGTTTTCAGTTCGGGGTTTTTCCCTCGAATGCCTTTAAAAAAATCTCGAATGCGGTCCATGTCCTTTTTAATATCACCGGTAGGCACAAAAGAAAGACCAAGACACGCCTTTTTACGACTGTAGTCTAAATATCCACAGAGTATGGGAACTTTTGCGTTGTATGCAATCCAGTAAAACCCCGATTTCCATTGATCTCTCTTTTTTCGTGTTCCTGAAGGCGCTATGGTAACCACAAGTTTCCGGGATTCATTGAATTGGTTGACGATCTGATCAACCACGCCGTGCTCGCTGCTTCGATCAATGGGAATTCCTCCTAACCACCTCATGATTTTTCCAAAAGGCTTTTTGAACAGGGTATCTTTTCCCATCCAAGAGATTTTTAGTCGAAATATGTATAATGTGGCCAAGGTAAAAGGAAAATCCCAGTTACTGGTATGGGGGGCACCAACGAGAACAAATTTTCCACCATGGGGAACCCGACCGATAACATCCCACCCAAATATCCACATCCATACACGACCGATACAGTATGGAATAAGCCCGGAAATTGGACCATTATGTGTTATTTTGTAATCGTACATATCCAGTATTTCAAAGGCTTTTGAGCAATATCGTGGTGCGAATTTCAGCTATGGAATCTATTTGCGTCTAACCGCTTCCAGAGAAATCAAAATATCAACATCTTTTCCCACCACTCCCATTTTGTGGAATTTGCCGTCTCCCACATGATAGTCCAATCGGTTAATTTTAAATAGGGTGTCAAAACCGGCGACCATCTCATTCTTTTTAAAAGGATTTTCTTTTTGTCCCCAATAGATGAATTCCAGCACCATGTCCTTGGTGACATCCTTAATGGTCATCTTGCCTTCGAGAACATATTTATTTCCACCGGCATGAGAGATACGGGAAGATTTAAACGTCATCACCGGATATTTCCCTGAAGCAAAAAAATCGTTGGATCGAAGATGATTGTCCCTTTTTGAATTGTTGGTATTGATGCTGTCTACCTTAACAACAAAATCGAACTTGCTTTTTTCAAGATGGTCGGGATCAAAAAACACATCTCCGGTAAAATCAGAAAAATGACCCCTGACGGTGGAGTAAATATGTTTTATTTCAAACAGAATACCGGTATGAATTGGATCTGTTTTCCACTCATATGCCATTACATGAGTTTGCCCTAATAAAAGGAGAGAAAGTCCGATATATATAATTTTTTTCATGATGTGATTCCTTTTTAACATAAATTAGTTTTATTTTGTCTTGAAAAACCTGGTCCTTTGGGCCAGGTCAGAGTTCTTTGGCTCTGCCTGAAGAATCGCTGCAAGAGTTTGAAGTGAACTAAAGTTTAAAGTGAGCTAAAGTTAAGGAATTCTGTCAATTTTATAAAAACATTGGAGCGAAGCGACACTATAACTTTAGACACTTTTAACTTGTACGGCTTTGAGCCCCTTTTAGGGGCAAAACCAAAGCCTGGTCCTTTGGGCCAGGATTATTTACTCGTTGTATTATATTCCACGTTAGTGAAACCTAGAGCTTAAATTCTTCTTTGTAAACCCTGGCGGATGAAAAACCTGTTTTTTTAACCGCACGGTTCATTTCTTTCATCATCTTAAAAGGCCCGCAAATAAATACGTTTGATTCTTGACTCCACCCTTTTAGCAACTCTTCGAGTCTTGTCTGATCCAGCCGACCGACTTTGTTATTATTTTCGCTGTTACGTGTTATAATATGAATAATATTAAGGTTTTGTAAGCGATATCTCAGGGTATCGAATTCTTCCGGGAACACGATATGTTCTTTTGTTTTGTTGCTCCAGATTAGCAAGATTCGCCTTGGGTCATCCACATCTGCCATATATCTGAGCATACTCAACATGGGGGTGATACCGATGCCTCCTGCAATCATAATGATGGACTTGTTCGTCGTTGAAACCATGTGGCTGAACAGGCCATATGGACCGTCAATGAACATTGTTTCTCCAGCTTTGAGACGGTGTATTTTGCTTGTCCAGTCACCTGTTGACCGAATGACGAATTGCAAAGCGCCTGGTTGGGACGGCGCAGACGATATGGTAAACGGGTGTTCTTCCTTTGGCACATTTTCGGATATTGGTGTGATAAAGGCAAATTGGCCGGGAATATAGTCTAATACTTGGCCGACGGAGGGCTGAAGACCTATAGAATAAGCATCTTTGCCAACCGGTTCGATATTGGAAACGACAAACCGCCTTTTGCCGGGGAAAAATCGGCGATACCAAAGCCGTGATATCAACATAAGGTTCATACCGGCAGCCATAAGAATAAGTGTATGAGGAATGCCGGATTTAAATGTTTCACTGACAAAAAGGATGTGGATGATCATTAGAACGATTGCCGATACAGTTGCCAACCGGTGAAAGCGAAGCCATTGGTCATAAGCAAAATTAAACATCGAACGCCAGTTGGCAGTTGTTACGAGCACCAGAATAAAGATCAATACGCCGACGCCCAAAAATTCAGGCCAATATCTTTTTTCAAAAGGAAAGAGGGTGAAATTTTCCGCGGCGATAATCAGTATGGGATGGAAAAGGGCCAGAAGAGCAATGGCAATGCCGTTCATCCGGTGAAGGAAGACGAGTCGGTTTAAAGAAAAAATTCGATCCAAAAATTTTAAACGGGAAACCAGCAAAACCTGAAAAAATACCAGTGCCGCGGCAGTCACGCCCAAGACTTTGCCGCTGCGAAGAAACGTTTTTTCAATACCGAATTTGTAGAGTATGGAAGGGGACTCAAAAAGAAACGGAAGGGTCCATGCACCGGCAATAAAAAGCAATACCAGAAAAATACATGTTCCTCCAAGGACGATACGCGTCTTCAGGGGAAGGGCCGCTGAAGAATCCATGGGTTTTGCTTTCATCTTTGACCTGCATTAATATTTTTCGGAGAAAGGGTTCCAGATTCAAGGGTTCGAGTGCTGGTTTCCAAATTCTGGAAATGTTTTAATTGCTTTTATAGTGCTTTTAATTTGTTGACTGCGTCGGCCACCACTCGGATCGTTTTATCGATCTCGGCTTCGGTGGTCATCCTGCCGACACTGAACCGGATGGTTCCTTTGGCCCATTCCAGGGGGTATCCATGGCTTTCAGGACATGGGAAATTTCCACAGAATCGGCGTGGCACGCCGCTCCGGCGGAGGCAGCCACCTCGAGACCGATTTCTTCCAGGATACGGTTGGCTTCCAGACCTTTAAAGGAAATGTTCAGCGTGTTCGGAAGGCGATGCTGGAGGTGGCCGTTAAGGCGAATGTCAAAGATCCGACCCAATAGTCCCTCGTGCAGCCGATCGCGCAGAAATTTCATGTGGGCCATATTTTTTTCCAGATTCTGCTGTGCGATTTCACAGGCTTTGCCCAACCCGACGATTTCCAGCACATTTTCGGTACCGGCCCGCCAACCCATTTCCTGACCGGCACCGAAACAGAATTTTTCAGGTTCAAGCGGCGGACGCACATACAGCGCACCGATGCCCTTGGGTGCATACACTTTGTGACCGGCCACCGAGAGCAAATCCACTCCCAGTTGGTCCACATCGGTGGGGATTTTCCCAATCGATTGAGCGGCGTCGGTATGCATAGCGATACCGTGTTTTTTTGCGATACGGCTGATTTCGGCAATCGGCTGAATGGTTCCGACCTCGTTGTTGGCATGCATGACGGTGATCAGAATGGTCGTGGGACAAAGGGCCCTTTCCACATCGGCGGGATCCACCAGGCCGTCTTCACTGACCGGCAAATACGTGGTTTCGAACCCGTCCGCTTCGAGATGTCGGCAAACTTCGATCACCGCCGGATGTTCGAAATTAGCGGTGATGATATGATTTCCCTTTTCCCTGAATTTTTGCACTACACCGCGGATGGCGTGGTTGTTCGATTCCGTGCCGCCGCTGGTAAAGAAAATCTCGTTTGGACGGCAGTTAAGGATGCCGGCCACCTGTCTTCGGGCAGTCTCTAATGCCTGTTTGGGCTTGATGCCGTACCAGTGAGAGCTGGAAGGATTGCCGAATTCGGTTTCCAGAAACGGCCGCATGGCCTGGATCACTTCCGGGTCATGGGGTGTAGTGGCGTTGTAGTCTAAGTAAATTGGTTTGATCATGATCGATTTCCACATTTATAAATGACATTGGACAAGCCCAACAGGATTATGATATTCACCTGAAAGACAATAATAAACGCCACTGATTGCTGTCAATTCATAAATTCGAAAGTCAAAACATAATTAATGATTCAAAGGTGAATCTGATCTTTAATTTGAACAGCTTAAAAAGCGCATCAAGAAAGAGGGCAATCTCAAAAATTGGTCTTTGCTTTCAGCTTCCGACTTCGCTCTTCGAGCTACGACGGGACAAGACGGCCCAACAAGAAGGACAGCTGATTTGAAAATCATCCTCACCCATAACCTGCGGCTTTCCAACATCCCTTCGGAGATTCATCAAAAATTGATGAAGACCCTAACGTTTCCCAACCCCAAATGGATGGAGAACGAACGCATGGGCCGATGGAACCGGGGCACCCCCAAAATGCTCAAATATTATGACAAAGTTCGGGGGGGCGGCCTGTGGATTCCCAGGGGATACATGCGGCAGCTTTTGCTGCTATGCAGGCGGCAGGGTGTAACATACGACATCGAAGATCAGCGCCGGACCTTCAAGCCAATGGATTTTCATTTTGAGGGGCAGTTAAAGCCGTTTCAGCAAAAGGCCGTCAACGCCATGGTGTCAAAAGACTTTGGCACCCTGAGCGCGCCCACCGGCAGCGGAAAAACCGTGATGGCCCTTTATGTCATAGCCCGGCGAGATCAGCCGACCCTGATTGTGGTCCACACCAAGGATCTGGCGTTTCAGTGGATGGAGCGCATCGAACAGTTCTTGGGGATTCCAAAGGATGCAGTGGGGTTTATCGGCGGCGGCAACGTCCATATGGGTGAAAAAATGACCGTGGCCCTGGTTCAGACTTTGTACAAATGTGCTGAAGACGTTTCAAAAGAGATCGGATTTTTGGTGGTGGATGAATGCCACCGGTGCCCCAGCAGAACCTTTACCGAGGCGGTGACCGAATTCGATTCCAAGTATATGCTGGGGCTTTCGGCAACTCCTTATCGCCGGGACAATCTGTCCCGGCTCATCTTCTGGCACCTAGGAGACGTTCACCACAAAATCGATCAGGACCGGCTGGTTCAAAGCGGCGATGTGTTGGCTGCAGAGGTCATTGTTCGGGAGACGGAATTCAAACCCTATTACGATCCGGTGAACGAGTACAGTAAAATGATGTCGGAACTGACCCAGGACGACGAGCGAAACCGCCTCATCGCATCGGATATCGCTGCGGAAGTCGAGCATAGCCAGGGGATCTGTCTGGTGCTTTCAGATCGAAAAAAACACTGTGAGACATTGCAGTCTATTTTACGATTCCGGTATAAAATTACCGCCGGGCTCTTGATTGGTGATCTTAGCGCTGCTGAGCGGCAGGCAGTGTTGGAACGTCTGGATCAGGGAGATGTCAGGGTGTTGATCGCTACCGGGCAGTTGATCGGGGAAGGCTTTGATCGAAGTGATCTGTCGCCGCTGTTTCTGGTAACCCCCATCAAATTCAGCGGCCGGGTATTGCAGTACCTGGGTCGTGTTTTACGGCCTGCGCCGGGTAAAGAAAAGGCCAGGGTCTATGATTATGTGGATGTTCACGTGGATGTGCTCAAAGCCATGGCAAGGGCTAGGCAAAACGTTTACACCGGAAGAAAAAGGAGAAATTGAGTTGAAAACTCAGGTCGTTATCATTGGCGGTGGAATAAATGGACTCGGTATTGCGAGAGATCTTGCGTTGCGCGGCGTGAACTCAATTGTTGCAGAAAAAAAAGATATTAATTCCGGTGCCTCCGGTGCCAATCACGGTCTTTTGCACAGTGGTGCGCGCTATGTTTTAAATGACCCTTTATCTGCAGAAGAGTGCCGAAAAGAGGGAGAGGTTTTAAAAAAATTGGCTCCGGATTGCATTGATGACACCGGCGGATTATTTGTGGCCATGGAAGGTGATGATGAAACCATTTAATCAGTTCCCAAGCAGACTAGGATCAAACATCCGTTTTGTCCTTGCCGACATAGATGACACCCTTACCATACGGGGACGTCTTCCCGCAGTTGTCTTTTCTGCAATGGAGAACCTTCAAAAAAGAAATATTCATCTTATTCCGATCACAGGACGTCCTGCGGGGTGGTGCGATCACATTGCCCGGATGTGGCCGGTTGACGGGCTGGTCGGTGAAAACGGAGCGTTTTATTTCCGCTATGATGAAACGAACAGGAAAATGATCCGGCGTTACTGGAAGACCGATGTGGAACGCTCGAAAGACCTAAAGAGACTCGAAAAGATAAAAGAGCAGATCCTTCAACAGGTCCCGGGATGTCAGGTTTCTGCGGACCAGGCCTTTCGGATGGCGGATCTTGCCATTGATTTCTGCGAGGATGTACCGTTGTTACCAATGGAAGATGTGGACAGAATCGTCCGGTGTTTTACGGACGCCGGTGCAAAGGCTAAAATCAGCTCAATTCATGTCAATGGCTGGTTTGGTGAATATGACAAGCTGAGCATGACCCGGCTGTTTTTTAGGGAAGTGTTTAAAGAAAATCTGGACAAGATAAGCGGACAGGTCATTTTTATCGGAGATTCCCCCAATGATGTCCCTATGTTCAAATTTTTCATCCATTCCGTGGGTGTTGCAAACATCCTTAATTTTAAGGGGAGGATGGAATGCGAACCGGCCTGGGTTACAGAAAAAAAGGGGGGATTCGGATTTGCGGAAATGGTGGATACGCTCCTTTTGTGAAAAATCTATTTTTCCGGTTCCACCAATCCCTTGATAAAATAACGCTGCATAAAGATTACCAGTAAAACCGGGGGCAGCATGACAATCAAGGAACCTGCCAGGGCGACATTCCAGTATGGAAGATCATCGGCCGCAGGTATGATGTACTGAAGTCCAATTACCGCGGTCAGCATTTTAGGATTGGTAGTGATAAGCAATGGCCAGAGATATTGATTCCAGCCGTAAACGAATTCGATGACCACCAGGGCCGCGATATTTGTTTTGGAAAGGGGAAACAGAATTTTCCTGAAAAATATCATGGGAGACGCCCCATCCATTTTTGCCGCCTCACAGAGCTCTTCCGGGATAGTCAGGAAAAACTGCCGAAAAAGAAACGTACAGGTTGCCGAGGCCACCAGGGGAAGGATTAATCCTGTATAACTGTCCAGAAGGCTCCATTCCAGCGTTACCTCAACTTCATGACGGGCAATCCAGCTTACCAGACCATCTAAATGGAGCGCATTCCAGACCGATTGCAGCGGACCGAACAAATTTGCGGCCATTTCATAGGTGGGTAGAATCCTGACTTCTACGGGGAGCATCAATGTACAGAATACGGTTACAAATGCTACCGTTCGCAAACGGTAATCAAAATAGACGATAGAAAACGCACCGAACATTGAAACGATTATTTTTCCAATCGTAATGCCGGATGCCATGATAAACGAATTGAACAAATTGCTTCCCAGGTTTCCCTTGACCCAGGCAGTCTGGATGTTTACCCATAATTGATCACCAGGTATCAGGGGCATTGGAACTTTGGATACTTGTTCTAAAGGGAGGGTGGCGGCAATAATGGAGTATATAATGGGAAACCCAACGATAGCAATCCCCAGCATTAAAAATATATAGGTTAATGTGTCTAAAATGGGTGTTTTTTCGACCATCACTTATCCCGCGTATTGAACCTTTCTTTCTATATATTTGAATTGCAGGACGGTAATTACAATAATCAAACTCATCAGTACTATGGACTGGGCTGATGAAGAACCAAGATTCAGGCCGATAAATCCATCCTGGTATACTTTATACACTAAAATATTGGTAGCGCCCCCAGGGCCTCCCTGTGTCATCACGTGAATCACTCCAAAGGTTTCAAAAAAAGAATGAATGATATTCATTACGATAACGAAAAAGAGTGTTGGCGATAGCAGAGGGAGGGTGATTCTCCAGAATCTTATAAAAGGACTTGCTCCATCCATGGCCGCGGCTTCAATCAGGGATCCGGGAATGGCCTGCATTCCTGCAAGGAAAAAAATGAAATTGTAGCTAATTTCTTTCCAGGAACTGGCAATAATCACCATAAACAGTGCATCTTTTCCGTTCAGTATCGGATTCCAGTCGATTCCGATCCACCGCTTAATGGCGATGGCGACCACACCGTAAGAGGGGTGAAGCAGAAACAACCATAGAATACCTGAAATTGCCGGTGCAACAGCATATGGCCAAATCAAGAGGGTGCGGATCAATGCCTTGGCTTTTAACGCGCGGTTGGCCATGGTGGCAATGAGAAGACCGATGGAAATAGAAGTGATTGCCATGGATGCGCTGAAAAAAAATGTAAGACAAATGGATTTGATATAAAGCGGATCCGTGAATAGCGCTATAAAATTGTCAAACCATATAAAGGTGTTATGAAATCCAAAAGGATCACTGCGCATAAATGACTGAACAAGCCCCTGCAATGCCGGCCAGTAGAAAAAAGCGGCTGTAACCAGTACTTGGGGCAATATCAGAAAGTATGGAAGATATCCGGAGGTAAAATAAGCCCGTTTTTTCATATGTGTTTATCATGTAAAACAGCGCTTCCCCCGAACGGGGGGAAACGCTGCGGGAAAAAATAAGGGATAGATACGATTTGTCCTACACATTCAATCATTCTTGTCTATCCAGGCAAAACACATTATTTTTTATATATTTTCTCGAACTCACGTAATTCCATGTTGGAACGTTTTACGGCGTTGTCCAGGCCTTCTTGGGGTGTCTTGGAACCGTTCCAGATCAATTCGAGTTCCTCGTTAATGATATTTCGGATTTGGATAAAATAGCCCAGGCGAAGGCCGCGGGAGATTTTGGTTGGCTCCCTGCGTGTTATCTGTGTGATGCCCACTTCTTTAAAGGGGTATTTCTTATAATACCCCTGATCCTTCAGTGTTTCATAAGCCTTCAGCGTAATCGGGAAATAGCCGGTCTCCTTATGCCAGTATATCTGCATCTCAGGTTTGGAAAGGTGCTTTAGAAATGCCGCGATCCCCTTGTATTCTTTTTTGCTGAATCCTTTGAATACCCAGAGGGAGGCGCCGCCTATAATGCTGTTCTGGGGCTCTTTCATCCAGGATTCAACCGGCAGCGGCGCTGCATCCCATTTAAAATCTTTCACGGCCTTTTGCAGCTTGGCGATGGCACTAAGGGAATCGATGTAAACTCCAGCATTTTGAGCGATAAACTCGGCTTTGGGCCCTTGAAATTTCTGGCCTGCATAGACGAAACGTTTGTCGTCAGCCCATTGTTTTAAACGGGTGATATGATGAACCACCTTGGGATTATTGATGACCAGTTCACAATCAAGACCTTCATATCCATTGGCCTTGGTGGCAAAGGGAATGTTATGGATAGCGCTGAAATTTTCTACCTGAGTCCAGGACTGCCATCCGGTGACCATGCCGCCAGGTACGCCTGACTTCACCAGTTTGGCGGTGATTTCGCCCAGTTTGTCCCAGGTGATCGGTTTTGTTTTTGACAGCATGGGGATCCCATTTTTTTTAAACAGATCCACGTTGTAATACATTACCGGTGTGGATGAATTAAACGGCATTGACATAAGATCGCCGTTGGCATTCATGTAATAGGAAAGCACCGGCTGCATATAACCCTTCCAGTCAATATTATACCCTTGTTCCTTCATCAGTTTATAGACCGGATAAATGGCGCCGGAAAGCATCATGGTCTGTGTGCCGACTTCAAAGGCCTGTAAAATATGCGGATGTTTTTTGGCACGATATGCGGCAACTCCGGCATTGACGGTTTCGTCATAATTCCCTTTATATGAGCCGACCACCACATAGTCGGACTGGGAATCATTGAATGCTTTTATCATTGTATTAACGACTTCGCCTCTTGCACCTTTCATGGCATGCCACCAGTTGATGGTAATCGGCTTTGCCATGATCTGGCTTGATGAAAAAATTGCTATCATTGCGATTACAATCACCATAAACAATTTACGTGTTTTCATAACCATGTTCTCCTATCCTTTATTAAAGTTAAAAGGTTGCTCTGCTCATTCAAGCCTTGCTCGTCCATTTCCTTACTGCTGACTTTACTATCGTTGTTCACAGGGAGAGGGGCTCATTTTTTCTGAGGAAATATCCTGTGTGGAGATTCCGTTATTTGATATAGTATTTAATATCTGATTTAATTGTGATTAAGTGCTGAGTCAAGGGTTAATTATTTCCAGTAAACATTGCGAGGATGATTGCGATGAATATGCCAACAATTTCAAACTGATTAATCCAGAGTGCCAATCAAAAATATTTCAATCCATATTGCATTTCATGATTAATCTGATGTTTTTTTCGTCCTTTTGTTGTGTTATTCTAAAATATAATGGCTTTGCTTGAGTTTCTATGCTAATAAAATGTCCAATATTTACATCCGGTTTTTCCGAATGGCAAGCGTTATAAGAATAATATTATGGCAAAAGTAATTCTTGAAAATGTAGTAAAAAGATTTGGCAAAACAGAAGTGGTTCACGGCATTAACCTTGTGATTCATGATATTGAATTTGTAGTCTTAGTGGGTCCGTCAGGATGTGGCAAATCCACAATATTGCGCATGATTGCCGGTCTAGAAAAAGTTTCCGAGGGGAAAATCCATATAGGAGGCCTTGTGGCCAATGACATTGCGCCCAAGGACCGGGGCGCTGCCATGGTTTTTCAAAATTATGCCCTTTACCCCCACATGAATGTTTTTGACAACATGTCTTTTGGATTAAAAATAAGCAAAACCCATAAAACAGAAATTGAAAAACGGGTCAAAGAAGCTGCCGGTATTTTGGGGCTGGAGAACCTGCTCAAGAGAAAACCTTTTGAGCTGTCCGGTGGTCAGCGCCAAAGGGTTGCCATGGGAAGAGCCATTGTCCGGAAGCCCACCATCTTTTTGTTTGATGAACCCCTTTCCAACCTTGATGCAAAACTTCGCACTCAGATGCGCATAGAAATTAAGAGGTTGCATCAGAGACTTCAGACGACTATCATTTATGTAACCCATGATCAGGTTGAAGCCATGACCCTGGCCGATCGGATTGTTGTCATGCATGACGGATATATAGAACAGGTTGGCAAACCTATAGAGCTTTTTCAAAAACCTGCAAACACTTTTGTGGCCGGATTTATCGGGAGTCCACCCATGAATCTGGTTCCGGCTAAAATTTCTAAGTCAGACACCGGACTACAACTTGATTTTAATGGGAGATTTCAGATCCCTATTCCGGAAAAATCAGATACTAAAATCGAGGATGGAATGGACGTTATCATGGGTCTTCGCACAGAAGATCTAACTGTTGATAATGGTGTT
>Ga0307425_1000480_pt1 | contig 25227 bp, 26 predicted proteins | sample SalMarWE160330MG_FD_202152 | JGI IMG/M metagenome (GOLD analysis project Ga0307425, IMG submission 202152) | Salt marsh sediment microbial communities from the Plum Island Ecosystem LTER, Massachusetts, United States - WE1603-30 | ecosystem: Environmental > Aquatic > Marine > Intertidal zone >...
CATCGATCCGTCATTTTTTAACTTGGATTTCCACTAACTGTTAGCGTTTGCCAGATCCAGGGCCATTTTCTTTTTCGATTCCAGGTCTGCTACCCGATAAATGGACACATACTGACTCTGGCTCGGACCGGACCCCTGATAGGTCCCGACACCGTGAAGCCCGGCAACCCAGTTTTGCAGGAATCGCGCGATTCGCATCCTCTCATCGGCCGGGACCGCCGCTTTGAGATATTTGGCCACATAATTCTTGACTTCAGGGTTGTCCAGCTCCTTTTCACTGGGCATGGTGGCCGGAATGCCGCCGGCAATATCGCCGGCTAAGGCCATGACTTCCCAAAATCCATCATTGGTATTCAGTTTAGCGATGTTGCCCATAGTTTCATCCGGCATAAAAACACCGGAACCCTCGGGTTCCTCTTTCCCAAAGTAAGCCGCGGCAGTAGCACAGGCAAGCGATGTATCGTTCAATTGCAGCATGCGGGTTATTTTTTGAGCAATATGCGAGGCGTTTGACAGACCGTTATATTCGGCCATAAGCTTTGTCGCACCGATAATCAGATCCATGAATCCGACCTTGCAGGCGCCGCCGCAGTTCATTCGATGGGTCTTGGCAAACCGGGTGATAAATTTTTGAGTATACTCGACTTCACCGCACATGAAAACCCGGTCCCAGGGGACAAAAACATGATCAAAAATGATGAGGCACGTTTCTCGCTGACCATAAATCGGATTTCCCAGGACCCGGGTCTCCTTTTCATGTTCCCTTTCCACACTGAAGGCATTGTACTGCCCCACATAGGTTATCCCGGGACTGCCGTTTGGGACGACAAATGCGAGGGCATAGTCTTCCTCGCCCTTTTTAGAGGAGATGCCGGGTAAAACCAGGGTCTCGTCAGCGGCATAGGCGCCGGTGGCGTGTTGTTTAGCCCCGTTGACAATTATTCCGTCGGCCTTTTTTTCCACCACGTGCACATAAAAATCGGGATCCTGCTCAAGGGGTCTTTTGCTGCGATCGCCCTTTGGGTCCGTAACGGATCCGCTGACCACGAGATCATTTTCCTGGGCGTACCGCAGATAATCGTTAAAGCGCTGGTGATATTCCGTTCCCTTATCGTGGTCGATCTCCCAGGTGGTGGCTGCCAGGGAGGGCAGCATCTCGTTGCCGGGACACCGGTAGTTACAGGTCCCCAGTTTCTGGCTGCTCAACCGGGCCATGTCCAGGCGTTTAAAAAGATCCTCTTTGCTCTGATGGATATGCAGGGCCCGGCTGATGGGTTCGCCGGTCAAATGCGATGTGGCCGTCATAGTATCCTTATATTCAGGATCGGTCGTCAGATCGTAAACACGCGCCGTGGCCTCAATGACCCCTTTACTGATCGGATGGTCGTTCAGGTTTTCTACCTTTTTGCCGCCGAAAAAAAGGTTTGGCCGAAGTTTATCAATACGTTCCCGGTATTCATTTTCTGTCTTGATTGACATGTTATCCTCCCTTATATCTTAGCTGTTTAGGTATGGACACCTGATTATCACACACTTAAACAGGGGTCAAGGTGTGATCCCCCAACTTCTTGACCTTTTGTAAAACCGCCAAAATTAAGGGGGGGGTATATATTTTTTTCTTGACACACAAATTTTATCAGCATATTGTCGACAATATTATTATCGGTAAGGGCTTTTTTGCCGGTGTTTTCATCCTTCTTCCTCCTATCCCAAAGGGCATCATAATGGCCTTCAAATCTCTCACCTTAGCTCACCAGATTGCCAATGTGCTAAAAGATGGCATCATGACCGGAAAGATTAAAGCCGGGGATCAGCTCCTCGAAGACAAGTTAAAACATGACTTCGATGTCAGTCGTACACCTTTAAGGGAGGCCTTCAGAGTCTTGGAGAAAGAAGGCCTTGTTGAGATACTCCCCTGGAAAGGCGCATTTGTAAAAAAAATCAGCAGGAACGATGTTAAAGAGATTTTCCCCTTAAGGGCTAATTTAGAGGGGCTTGCAGCCCGCCTTGCCTACGAAAACGGTGGAGAGAGCCATGCAGATGAAATGGAAAAATGCCTCGAAAATATGAAATTAGCCATACATAATAACGATTTCGCCGAATACTCCAAGCACCATCTGGCGTTTCATGATGTTTTTATTAATGCCTCACAAAATCAGACCCTGATTGACATCATCCGAAATCTGCGCATCTGCACGTTGTGGCATCGGAATACCTATCAGTTTTTTGAGGAGGACTTCGGAGATCCTCTAAAAGTTCATCGTGAAATAACAGATCTTTTTAAGGAAAAAAGGGCCTCTCCCGACGATGTTGAGAAGACCGTCAAGGTGCACATTATTGCAGCCCTCGGCGCTTTTTTAGCTACTATGGATAAGGGCTGCGAAAGAACATAAAATGCCAAAAGGCCTTGAAAGAGGTTGAGACACCTGATGTTAATACTACAAGACAAGGAGGTGAGGGGGTCGATCGTGTGTATATGGTAAAGGTTTAGGCTTAGGGTCAGTCGCCAATTTCTTTAACAGGAGGGTATCATGAAAGAGATGAATCGAAGGGATTTTATAAAGAATGTGGCCATTGGTGGTGCAGTATTGGGACTCGGAAGCGCGGTTTTCCACAAACCTCTGGAAGCCCTTGCGAGCGGCAAGCATGACATCGGGCAGTGTAAAAGTGTTAAAATCAAATGCATTTCGGAATTGGGTTGGTACGACGACAAATTGGTACTTAAACAATTGAAGGCTCATGGGCTTAAAAACAATCAATGGACTGGATCCTGGGACCCGCGAAATGCCGCGGGGAGTTGCACACTCATTGATGTTGAACTTCTCGATGGAAGCCACCACAAGATCCTGCTTGATACCGGTTGGGACAAATATTATATGGATCAGGCCTTCAAACGGGAAGGCGTCGATAAGATGCTCAAGAACAAAGAGATTGAATCCCTAATCATCTCCCATGAGCATCTCGATCACTACTGGGGGTTGCAAACGTCGTTACAATATGATCCGGAAATAAAACTCATCGTCCCAAGCACTTTTTACCCTGAAGGTTTCTATTTCGCAAACGGGGCAACCTTCATGCAATCCAATGCCTCCAATAACATCCCGCACCAGGGGGAACTGGTAAAGATAAAACCAGCAACAGTCAACAAGCTTTATCCGGGCGTAGCCCTGGTGAATTTTGACATACCTATACTGATCAGGGTGAGAGGAGAGCAATCCCTTTACTTCAATGTCAAGGATAAAGGAATGGTCTGCGTCACAGGGTGCTGTCATCAGAATATCATTACCATGGCCGATTACGCCAAAAAGAACATTGAGGGCGGGGACAATATGTATGGTGTCTATGGGGGACTCCACATAGCTCCCTTTGGGCCAATGAATGAAAAAAGGGCTTTTATTGTCAAAGAGATGGGGAAATACAATTTCAAGAAGGTGGCGTGTAATCACTGCACCGGACTGACTGCGGTTAAAGAGATGGTCAAACTCGGTTATCCTATCGTCGAAGGAACGGCCAGGTTCGGCTCAAAGAGCAAACTATACGTAGGCAATGGGGACGAAGTCGTCTTCGGTTAGTATCTCCCTATCCAAACATATGTAACAGTTCACGGGTTCAGCGGTTCAGGGTTAACAAAAGGACGTTAATTTTGAACCTCTGAACCCAAAACCTGCAAACAGCTGCAGGAACAAGCCATAATAGTCGACAAGGTCCCCAAACCTGATTTATTACCCTATTCAACCTGTGATAATCATTTTACACCAATAGAATTAACCCTTGACAAACAACCTTCTTTTCTTTATGGTTCTTTACTCAAAAAGGGACTTCTATCACAGGATCCTTCAGAGTTAAGCATATTTGATATTTGATATTTCATATGATTTTGTACGTAAATGAGCACATCGGTAAGCGGCTTGCTTGAATCTGAAATAGGAGTCTTTCCTGCCAACAGACCAATAATACCACTGTTCCTGACAAAAATTGTGGTTGGTTTCAATTTTCAGTAGAGGTAAAAGGGCCGATATAAACAGCAGATGGGATGCATGGTCAATCTTGATTTGAAAATATTCTTTCCGTTACGCACATAATTTTAGATTTCTCCTTAGCGCTTTTTACATTTCATGGTAGGCATTTTCGGTGATGACTTTTGGTGACTTTCGATGTGTTATCAACAAGTTAATATATCACAAAAGGACGGTTTCTCTCCTCTCTCAATCATTTGGAGGTGCGAAACTGAAGTTGGCAATTTGTAAACCTAACAAAGGAAAGGAGGAATTATGGCCGCTTTACTGATCATGGTTTTGGCATTCGCAGGGTACCTTATCATGTATTTTCTCTACGGCAAATTTATAGGCAACAAGATTTTTGCCTTATCTGCTGCCGCAAAACCGCCTTCCGTTGAGCTTGAAGATGGTATTGATTATGTGCCAACCAAAAAGGAGGTTATTTTTGGTCATCATTTTACTTCAATTGCAGGCACAGGACCCATTGTAGGCCCTGCAATTGCTATCATCTGGGGCTGGGTCCCGGCGATGATATGGATTTTTGTCGGGACCATTATAATGGGTGCTGTTCATGATTTCGGCGCCCTGATTATTTCCATGCGAAATCAAGGAAAATCCGTCGCAGAGTACACGTCCAAATACGTTAATAGCCGCACCAAATTTTTCTTCTTTGTGATTGTCTTTCTGGAATTGTGGATTGTTATTGCCATTTTTGGCCTGGTTATTGCCGTTGTTTTTACGATGTATCCGCAATCGGTTCTCCCGGTATGGCTGGAAATACCCATTGCAGTCTATCTGGGCTATCTGATTTACAAGAAAGGCAAAAACGTGATGACATGGTCGATTCTTGCCATGGTTGTGATGTATGCCACGTTCATCATCGGCTATTACGTACCGTTTAAGATGCCTGTTATTTTGGGAATTCCAGCAACCGGCATTTGGACAATTCTCCTGCTGGCATATGCCTTTGTCGCATCTACCCTGCCGGTTACCCATTTGCTCCAGCCCCGCGATTTTATCAATTCGCATCAGTTGGTTGTCGCGCTGTGTCTTCTGGTCGTGGGAGTCGTGGTTTCAGCTTTTGGAGGAAATCTTCACATTGTGTCGCCTGCTGTGCAGGCCGCCCCTGCCAAGGCTCCGCCCATGTGGCCCTTTCTGTTCATCACTATTGCGTGCGGGGCTATTTCCGGATTTCATTCACTGGTTTCCTCGGGAACTTCGGCCAAACAGGTGCGCACTGAAGATGATTCACTCTTTGTGGGCTATGGCTCTATGCTAATGGAGGGTGTACTGGCAACCATAGTGATTATAGCCGTAGCGGCCGGAATAGGGATGGGTTACACCCCAAAAGGGGGCGAAACCGTGATAGGCGTTGCAGCGTGGACGACCCATTATTCATCATGGGCTGCAGCCGCGGGTCTGGGTTCAAAAATCAGCGCCTTTGTGGTGGGGGCGGCCAATATGATAGAGTCCCTCGGTATTCCGCATGGAGTTTGTCTGGTTATCATGGGCGTTTTTGTGGCCTCATTCGCTGCCACCACGCTTGACACTGCCACAAGAATTCAACGCTATGTTGTGGCTGAACTCTTCGGCGGTCTCAAACTCAATTTTTTGACCGGTCGTTATATTGCCACTTTTATAGCGGTTGGCAGCGCCTTGGTGCTGGCCTTTGCCACGGGCGCGGGCGGAAAGGGTGCTTTAAAGCTCTGGCCCCTCTTCGGGGCCGTAAACCAAACGCTGGCAGCGCTGGTATTGATCATTATCACGCTCTACCTCCAAGCCAGAGGTGGTTTGAAATGGGTGGTTTCAGGACTGCCTGCCGCTTTTATGTCGGTTATGACCATCTGGGCACTCATCATGAACCAGACCAAGTTTCTTGGCGCACATAATATGCTACTGACAGTGATCAATATCTGTATTCTGGTAGTAGCGGTCTGGATTGCGGTTGAAGGGATCATTAAGTTCTTCAGTTCCTATGGAACAAGTGCTGGGGAACCCCAGCCTGAAAGAGCTTAACGATAAAGCGGAAGTATTGCAGCGAAGCAGTGCTTCCACTTTAATTATTCCAATCTTTACAAGGCAAAGCCCATATGGGCTTTGCCTTGTGTCAGTTTTACATTCCATCTCTCTCTTGGGCCTATTAGGTTGGGCCTGATCATTTACGTTATAAATGGCTGATGACTTAAAAAAAACCTATTTTGCGCTTTCGATTCCCGCATTCTCAGGGCTGATTCTTGTATATTTCCTGAAAACACTTGACTATTTTCCCGTTGGACAAATTGAATCCTTGAAGTACATCGCGCCACTTACATTTTTCTTGTCAGTGGTTTTTGCCGTTGCATTACCTATTTTTTTTCGCACGCTTTTTGCGCACAAAATACGTCATCAAAAAAGCACGTCTGAAGCGGAACTATTCAAATTTGAACGCAATTTTCTTTATATTGCGTTGGTTGCCCCCTATTTGATGTTAGTTGCCTATCTTTTAGAATTCACCAGGTTTTATCTTGCAGGCACGGTTTTGATGGCCCTTTATGCGGTTTATTATTACTATCCTTCCAAAAAGCGAATTCAGTTTGAAAGAAAGATCTTCAGAGTAAAATGAATACAATAATAAAATCTATTAGAGACAGAATTATCTCCATATGGAAGATCTTTGATGAGGTCGCACGCGGTAAGGCAGTGGGAACTATTGAATCTGAACTTGAAGAAATGGAGAATATATTTGGAGTTCTGGTTTTGGGTTCTTTTATTGGTATGCCGGCGCCTCCCATGCAAATTTCGCTGGATTTGATGCCTCTTATGGAAAAAGAACTAATTTTGATGATGGAAAAAGTGGATACAGCCAACGAACCTATTGCACAACTTTTTTCGGTCTTCGACATAGGTTAACAATGAATAGGGCAACCAATGTTTTTTTCATGGGCAAAGGGGGGGTTGGGAAATCGACTTCATCTGCGCTTTTTTCGGTTTTTCTGGCACAAAAAGGATTTCAAGTCCTGATAGTCTCCCTGGACCCTGCCCACAATCAATCCGATATTTTTGAACGGAGTCTTTCGGATAAACCACTTCAGATTGCACCCAACCTGTCGGCCATAGAAATCGATCAGGAATTTTGGATCAGGCAATACCTCAAGGATGTTCACAATCAAATCAATAGAACCTATTCCTATTTGACAGCTTTTAATCTGGAGAAGTACTTTAGTGTAATAAAATACTCCCCCGGTCTCGAAGAATATGCCCTAATTTTAGCCTTTGAAAAAATCCAGAAAAACTTCTCCCGGTGTGACTACCTAATTTTTGATATGCCGCCCACCGCATTAGGGTTAAGATTTTTTAGCCTGCCTTCGCTATCCTTGATCTGGATCGAACATCTTCTGGCCCTGCGCAAGGAAATTATCGAAAAAAGGGATTTGATTACAACGATCAAATTGATAAAAAAGGAGATTGAAAGAGACAAGGTTCTAAATAAAATTAATGAACTACGAAATCAGTATCAAGACCTGAAAGATACTTTTGAAGATCGCAAGCAAACGCAGATAAATCTGGTACTAAACCCTGACAAATTATCTTTTGCTGAATCAATACGAATTGTCGAGGCATTGCAGGAGATCAACATTAATTTGCATCGAACGGTTAGCAACAAAATGAAATTGGATTCATCATTCGAGGACATCGATGAAACCTTCACCGGTATTCCAATGATTAATTTCCCCTATTCTGAAACGCCTCTAATCGGTTTCCATAATTTGCAGGAATTTTTGAAAACAAACGGCGATCACCTGGAAAAACAACTTTCCATCAGCCCCCCCAACCTGAGCTAAAGGAGACATTGGGCAACAGCCCGTAAGATCTTACCCTATTTCACGCACAACTGCCTGAACCCGGAGGTTATTGGCTGATACCATGACCGGATCCGAAAATGCAGATTGGTAAGCCACAGGCCGCCAACCCCGGGAGAACAAGGCGTAGCCTCCTGCGCAGGGTGAAGCCCTGTCCGTTTTTACGGGTTTGACGACTCGCCTAATTGTGTGGGAAGCGATATCTGAAAGGTTGTTCCATCCGCCTCTGTGGAGTTGAAGGAGGCGGTTCCCTTCCAGACTGTTCTTGAATCTCCTCAAGGGATGCCGTTTGAGCTGGCGCATACTGTGTGGGGATGGGTGACGATTCCATTTGTACCTCCCTTGAATGAGACCTTTGAATCTCTGCCCCCGGCCTGTCAGAAACGACCTTCGAGCCTGACTTCGCATGATGGGCCCGATCTTTTTTTTACAGGAAATCGGTAATGTAAGGGTTTGTCTCCTGTTCCCGGGCTAATGTTGAGACAGGCGCGTCGCCATAATCGTGTCCCGGCCATACCCGGGTTTCGGGCGGCAGGGTAAGAAGCTTTCTGAGAGAACCGAGGAGGATGTCAAAAGAGCCGCCCTTAAGGTCGGTCCTGCCGACCGCCCCCACAAAGAGGGTATCTCCTGTGAAGAGGTTTCCCTCTCCATAGAGGCAGATGGAGCCGGGTGTGTGACCCGGTGTATGAATTACCTTCAACCCGGTCTCCCCGATTTTGATGAAATCTCCGTCATTGACCAGCATCTGCGCCTCTGGCGAAGGTCTCCTGCCCATGACCATGCTGAAGGCCCGGTTCAGTCCCCTGAGGATCTCGTTAGCGTCCTCCTGGTGTACCACCAGATCGGCCCCGGTTTTTGACAAAACCGCCCGGTTACCACAGGTATGATCTGCGTGGCCGTGGGTGTTGACGACGTATTTGATCTTGAGCCCCATATCACCCGCCTTGGAGATGATTTTGTTCTCGCTGCCGCCCGGATCAATTATCAGGCCCTCTTTTTCCTTTTCACAGCCCACGATATAAGAAAAGACCGCCATTGGCCCCACCTGCATCTGTTCCACAAGCATGGTTATTTCCTTTTGAGTTTGAAATTATAGCCACTTTTTAGGAGAGGCGTCAAGCCACAGACCGGACCGATGGCCGGTTTCGTATGCGCCTTCGGGTAATCCGAAAGCGCGGTCCTAAAGGCGATGTCGGACCTTATAATTACCCTTGAATGCCTGTCCCCTTTTCATATATGTTCGCCTCCCTGAGACTTTCCAACTCCTCCCATCTATCATATGTCTCATCCAGTTCCTGCTCAAGCTCCTCCAACCTTGCCTGGGTCCGGCTTATCTTTCCGCCGTCACCCCTGTAAAACTCCGGTGATGACATCTGCTCACAGATCCTATTTCGTTCCTGCTCCAATTCTTCTATACGACCGGGAAGCCTCTCCAACTCCCCTCCCTCTTTAAAGGTGAGTTTCCGGGGGCAGTCCGCCTTTTTCGGCCCTTTTTTAGAGGCGCTTTTCCCGGTTGCACCTCTCTTGGGCGAGCTCTTTTTATCTTCCTGCTCGGGCCTCTGATTGATCCAATCGTCATATCCTCCTGCATATTCAGTGACAACACCGTCGGCTTCGAACACAAGAGTGCTTGTAACTACATTGTTCAGAAAGGCTCGATCATGGCTAACCAGAAGTATAGTGCCGGAATATTCCAGCAGTCGTTCTTCAAGCACTTCAAGTGTTTCCATGTCAAGATCATTGGTCGGTTCGTCCAGAACGAGAACATTGGAGGGCTTTGTAAAGAGCCTGGCAAGGAGCAGTCTGTTTCTCTCTCCACCGGACAGCATCCGCACAGGACTCCTTGCCCGTTCCGGGGAGAAAAGAAAATCCTTCAGATAACCGATCACATGGCGCTGGACACCATTAATCAGGAGCATATTCTTCCCTTCGGCTATATTCTCCTGAACAGTCATGTCCTCGTCGATCTGGGCACGGAGCTGATCAAAATAGACAACTTCAAGCCTGGTCCCTTTCCTGACCCGACCCTTTTCCGGTTCAATATCCCTGAGAAGGATCTTAAGAAGGGTTGATTTGCCCACACCATTGGGACCTATAATACCGATCCTGTCTCCCCGGATTATCCGTATTGAAAAATCCTTGATGATGAGATCGCCGCCATAACCATGGCTGATACCGGCTGCCTCAATCACCAGTTTGCCTGTACGTTCCCCCTCCTGGATCTGCATTCGGGCGCTGCCCGCCGATTTGCGCCAGGCCTGCTGCATCTCCCTCATTTTGATAAGTGCCCGGACCCTCCCCTCGTTCCTTGTGCGTCTTGCCTTGATCCCTTTCCTGATCCATTCCTCCTCTTTTGCCAGCTTCCTTTTAAACTGGTCTCGCTGCGCCCCTTCCACCTCCAGGGCCGCCTGTCTGCGTTCGAGGAACTCTCGGTACCCGCACTCCCAATTGACAAGACGGCCTCGGTCTACCTCAATGATCCGGGTTGCAAGTTTTTGGAGAAATATCCTGTCGTGGGTGACAAAAATGATGGTTCCTCTGTACTTCTGCAGGAACTCTTCCATCCAGCTTATGGAAGGTAAATCCAGATGGTTGGTGGGCTCATCAAGAAGAAGGATGTCAGGTTCTGCAACCAGCGCCCTTGCCAGGAGAACTCTTCGCCTGAACCCGACAGACAGGGTTTCAAACCTTATATCAGGGTCCAGGGAGAGCCGCGTCAGGACCATGTCCACATGCTGGCGGATTTGCCATCCCTGCACCCCCTCCAATTCCCCCTGCAACGTTTCTATCTTCTTGATCGCGGCCTTATCGGCACCTGTAGCCAGGCTTCTTGTGAGCTGCTGGTATTCTTCCAGCAAAGTCCCGATCCGCCCCAGTCCGTCGGCCACTACATCGTAGACAGAGCCCCTAAGATTGGGTGGCAGTTCCTGGGAAAGACCCGCCACCTTGACGCCTCTATTAAGGGTGATTACTCCGCCATCCGGCTCAATCTCACCGCTTATCAACCTCAAAATTGTCGTCTTGCCTTCTCCGTTACGCCCGAGGAGACAGACCCTCTCACCCTTCTCCACCTGAAAGTGCACCCTGTCAAGCAGAGGGAGACCACCAAAAGCGACACTCACATCCTGAAAACTTAATAGGGCCATATGACTACTGTAATCCTATCCTGTTAACCGAGACCTTTGCAAAACGTCCCCTTTCGAAGTCTGCGCTTATCTGGCCAACCCCCCGTCTGTAACGGAACAGGTCGGCGTCCCGGATCAGCGGGATTTCTGAAATGTCTGTCATTTCTTTATCTCCTGAGTTTTTTAAGACGTTGTGCGATAATGCAAAAAAAGCACCCCGCCACGATTTGGCAGGGTAACTTAATAAAATAATTCAGATTTTCTGTATTGCAACCCTGGGCGTCATATTATTTTAAACAAACAGACCCGTTCCCCATCGTCCTAGTCATAAGATGACACCACCATTGGGATATTGTATTCTCAGTGCCCTACACATGTGAGATCACTATCCCAGCTACCTGCCATACCTATAGTATTTGCGGTAAACCAAAATCGAGTCGGCTGAGTAAATGGCCAATGCCGTCCATATGAGCAAAAAGATCGCCACCTGAGCCCGGGTAAACGGCTCATGATAGAGGTAGATTCCCAGGAAGAACATACAGGTGGGGGCGATGTACTGCAGAAAGCCCATGGTGGAAAGGGCCAGTCGTCGTGCTCCCAGGGTGAAGAGGAGAAGGGGAGGTGCGGTAACCAGTGCGGTTCCCATAAGAAAAAGGTTGGTTGAGATTCCCTTCTGTCCAAAGGCCCCCACGCCCCAAGCGTTCAGATAGCCCAGATAGACCAGGGCAGGGAGTGTAAGGATCAAGGCTTCCACGGTCAGCCCGGTAATGGCGCTCACCGGTGCTACCTTGCGGATGAGGCCGTACACTCCGAAGGTGAAGGCCAGGTACAAGGATGTAGTGGGGAATTTCCCGTATTCCAGTGTTAGAAAGACAACTCCCCCGCACGCCAACGCCACGGCCAGTCCCTGCAGGAGACGCATCCGTTCCCTCAGGAACACCATACCCAGAAAGACATTGACCAGAGGGTTGATGTAGAAACCGAGGCTGGCCTCCAGGACCCGATCGTTGTTGACCGCCCAGACATAGACCAGCCAGTTGCTGCCCACGAGCAGGGAAGTGATCAGCAGGATCAGCAGGGTCTTCGGGCGCACAAAGATCTGTTTGAACTCATTTCGTTGTTTTCCAAAAAAAAGGACCAAAGGGATCATGAAGGCAAAGGACCACACAATCCGGTGGCAGATAAGTTCCAGGGCAGGGATCGTTTGAAGTATCTTCCAAAAAAGAGGGCTGAGCCCCCATATCAGATAAGCCGACGAACCGAATAAGGCACCAGACGTTGATCGTTGTCGCTGGCCCACAAGGCCACTTTTTTCAGCTGTTTCCATGGCGAAGGATCATAGACAAGGACCAGGAAAATGTCCATTTCCTTATGTACTTTCAAAGGAAATAGATTCCTTTCCGTCAAACATACCGTTTTAGCGGGGAAAAAACCTCCTGAGCCTTCGCCCGTGGGGAAAGGGCATGGCTCCCGGACTTACTGAGATACGATCCATTTTAAACCCATGAGGGCCAATGCCGAATCCAGGCTGTCGGATCTTGACAGATAGCCTCATTTCCGTCATGCTGGAATCATGAGCGGACGAAAACAACAAAGGCAGGATTTAAAAAGCAAATCTTCACGTATGGCGGATTTATTCCTTAAAGGGGCCACCGTCCTCAACGTATATTCAGGTGAGTTGTTGAGGATGAATGTGGCAACCAAGGGAGATAAAATCCTGTATGTGGGGCCCCTTAGCGAATGCGTAGGAGAGGATACCACGGTTTTGGATGTGAGAGAGAGATTTCTTGTCCCCGGATACATAGAGCCTCATTGCCACCCCTGGGTTTTATACAACCCTTTGTCTTTTGGACAAGAAGCGGTTCGATTCGGTACCACTACTTTCGTTTGTGACAATCTATTTTTTTACCTATTGATGGGATTGAAGAAATTTGAGTCATTTATGGAGGGCATTTCGGACATGCCAGTCAAGTTCTATTGGACCTGCAGGACCGCTCCTCAATCCCCCATGGCGCATGAAGATGCATTATATTCAATCGATAACCTAAGGGACCTATTGCAGAATGCTCATGTCGCGTCTCTGGGTGAGATCACAAGGTGGCAGGAGATGTTACAGGGTGACGACAAGCTAAGAGAGCTCATCGGCATTGCAAAGAATCTGGGAAAGAGGGTGGACGCGCACACCGCAGGTGCCAAATACGAAAGGCTGAATGTGCTTTCCTGGTCAGGAATGGAATCGTGCCATGAGAGTATCAACGGTCAACAGCTACTGGATAGAGTCAGGCTCGGTCTGTATGTTATGTTGAGGCATAGCTCCCTGAGACCGGATTTGCCGGAACTCGTTAAAACCATTGTCAGTAAAGGCCTTTCGATGGATCGAATGATGTTAACCACCGATGGCTCCACCGCTGGATTTCATCAGGAATTCGGAATGAACGACAACCTCATTAAAATTGCCATACAAGGAGGTATTGATCCTGTATCAGCATACAGAATGGCTACCATAAACCCGGCAACATACTTTCACATGGATGGAGATGTGGGCGGTATAGCGCCGGGAAGATTCGCCGACATCCTGGTATTGAAGAATCTTGACACCCCAACCCCTGAAATGGTGATATCCAGGGGCAGGATGGCTGTAAAAAACGGGGCCTCTGTTGAGCAATTTCTTCACATACGATGGAAAACGTTTTTTCCGCAATCTTGTTTTACTGAGAGGTCATGGAAGGCCAAAAGCGAAGACTTCAGAATACCATCCGATGGGTGCAGCCTCAGGTTCCCGGTAATCAATCTTGTCAGCGCCGTGATTACGGGTATTGAGTGGCGCGATTTCAGTATAAGAGACGGTTTTCTACGTGTAGATGGAGGGAAAGGACTCAGCCTCATATCCCTTGTGGACAAGGATGGAAGATGGGTGACCAACGGTATCATTCGGGGCTTTGCCGACAAAGTGGAAGGTTTTGCTTCGTCATACAATTCGGCAACGGAAATCCTGGCCATCGGAAACGATCCTGAGGCCATGAGTGCCGCTGTGAATAGAGTGATTGAATTGAGAGGAGGAATCGTGGCATTTGAAGGAGGGAAGATCGCTTACGAACTAAGACTTCCCCTTGGCGGTATGATGTCGGATGCTTCCATGAGTACGCTCGCGGAAAAAGAAAGGGAACTGAAGGAATATCTAAAAGGAAAAGGACATCCCTATCACGACCCCCTCTATACCTTCACATTTCTGCCCAATGACTTTTTGCCCGATGTGAGGATCAACTACGACGGCATTGTCGACATAAAGGAAAAAAAGACGCTTTGGAATCGGAGGGATCTGGTGCATACTTAAGACCGGCGGGAGTTCGGTGGTCACATTGAGCCTTTTACCCTTCATTCTCCCTTGTCCGCAACACCTGCTCTGCCATCATCACAAGGTTCGTCTTCATCATGTGCCCTGGCCTGCTCTGCATCCGGTGCTGTGGTGCAGAAGGGAAGTTCCTCTTCAACTTTTTTCTTTTTTTCTTTGTCTTGCTCTTCCGGCGTTTCCGTCTGCTTTTCTTCCATGATTTTCATCTCCTTTGACCCCTCTTAAAATAGGCATATCCCATAAGGCATATTCGAGATTCGTCAGGCTTTCAGCCGCCCAAATGTCAATCATTTCGATGAATGATGTGTGTCTATAAAAGCCGGTATGGATAAGCCCGCTTAGTCCATTCGCCGGCGGGATATTTATCCCGCAGTTTTTCATAAGCTTCCTTGAGTGGCTTAGGATCGTCAGTATTTTTGTAAAGGCTTACCCCTCTCAGATAAATTGCCTCGGGCGCGGAGTCACTCTCTGGATATCCTTTCAGGAGTTTGTCTAAATTCATCAGTGCGTCATCAAATCTATTCGTGTCAAAAAATACCTTGGTAATCCCTAATAACATTGAAGGAATCAATTCCTCCGGTGCAAAAAAGCCAACCGTTCGATGATGCTCTACCCCTTCAGGGTCAAGCGTTATAAGGGTAGGGGTCCATTTAACATTGAAATCATCAGTCAACGGTTTAACACCAAATCTAACACGAAGAGGTATTATGTTTTCATCGATGAAACTGATTACGCGATCATCAGGATACGTAACTGCATCCATCTGTTGACACCCGATTCACCCGGGGTTAAAAAAATCAAGCAATATATTCTTATTTTCAGTGCGAGCCCTGTCCAGGGCCGCAGCCATCTCGGTTTCCCACTTGATCTGATCTCCCATGGCCATTCCTCCTATTCCCTAATTCGCTGTTTCCGGAAAACCAACTTCTATCAAACCCAATTCCTGGATTGCGGACACCTTTTTATGCGTCTATGTTGGCCTTCAGTTGAGCAATCTGAAGCCCGAGAGAGACGCACTGTTTGCCCTCCATACATCCATCAGCATCTTCGGGTTCCAAGTGGGTCTTCAGCTCGTGGTTGTCCCTTTTTAAATCCACAATCCACGCCTTTTTTTCTTCATCCCAATCCACATTGACATCTATGCCGCATTCGCCTATCTCCGGATGGATTGACTTTATCTTTTCACACAATTCTCCCCTATCGGTCATGATCTTGTCCTCCTTTCGTTTAAATGGCCTAAAAAAATTTCTATTCCTCGTTTGTCTTTCTTAACACATTATTCCGGGAATTTCAAAGTTGCTGATTCTCCGTTCTCATCCTTTTTCAACTTAACGTTCATTTCAATGCTCCCGTCACGGATACCGATTGCCAAAGGTGTTTTCCCTTTATCGCCTTCGAGATATGTAATTCCCCTAAAGGCTTCAATGACCTTCTCACCGATTTCAGAACCGGGATTTGGAAGATCCAGCTTCCGATATTCGGCAGCAACGCTCGTCTCTCCATCATTTGATCTTGAGATTGAAATCTTCTTGGCATTCGCATTGATCCCATGAAGGATGGCCAGGGCGATCCATTTCAATGCCGCCTCATCCTTGTCATCATCTGTTGGTAACACAGACATCTCTTTGAGCGGATCAGTGGTGACATAACAATCGCAAAGTTCCTGAACCTTTAAGTGTAGGCTACGTTTATCTTTCATTTCAATATCCTCCTATACAAGGGTTTATCTTCAGCGAACTCAGATGTCAGCCGTTGAAATTAAATCCCGCTGACACAATCTGATCCTTTATCTTAGAAACAGCCGCCTTTTCAGAAATCGCTTTGGTCATCTTATTAAAGCCTTTGGTATCCCCTAACATAATACATCCGGTGATTAAATCATCCTCAATAACGATTTTCTTGTATATTTTTTCGTCGGTGAAAACCTGCGACTCAAATTCATTTTCAGCATCGATATTGCCCGCGGAAGCCAAATCAACACCCACCACTTTCAGGGTGTTGGCCATGACGGTGCCCTCATAGACCCTGTCTCCCCCGGCCATGTTGTTGCCGGCAATTTTTCCCTGCTCCATGGCGGCAGGCCATATGCCGTAAGGCATTCCCTTGAATTCGGCCACATCACCGGCCGCGTAGATATCGGTCCGGTTCGTCCGGAGGTGTTCATCCACCTTGATGCCTTTGTCATGGTCCAGATCCAAATCCTTGGCCAGTTCCATGTTGGGACGGACCCCTGCTGAGATGATAACCATTTCCGACGACAGGGCCTCTCCGCCTTCCAGAAGGACCCCGCCGACCTGATCACCACCCGTGATCTCCTCTGTCTTTGCCCCAAGCCTGAAGGAAAATCCCATCTTTCCCAAAATTCCCTGAAGTCTTTTCGCGCCGTCCACATCCAGCTGCCTCGGCAAGAGTCTCGGGAAAAACTCTACCACCGTAACCGATTTTCCCAACTTACGGAGGGCATTTCCGGCCTCAAGGCCGAGCAGCCCGCCGCCAATAAGAACAACGTCTTCAATCTTCCCGGCATAGGCCGAAATGTCACGCGCGTCTTTGATCGTGCGCAGGGCAAAGACGCCTTTTTTTTCAGAGCCTTTTATCGGCGGGATAAACGAATGGCTCCCGGTGGCAATCAAGAGACGATCGTAAGAGAGTGTCCGGTTATCTTCCGTAATGATGACTTTTTCCTGCTGTTCCGCCCTTACGATTCGAGTCATGAGCTCAAGATTGATATTCTGATCCTTATACCATTCCTTGTTCCTGGCAACCAAATCATCTTCTCCTATCTCTCCTGAGATGTATTCAGTTAACCTTATCCGGTGATAAAAGGGGAGATCCTCGCCGGTCACTATCGTAATATTCCCTTCCCTGTCTATCTTGCGGATGTTTTCTGCAGCGGTTGTCCCCGCGACCCCATTCCCGATAATCAAATAATCAGTCATACGCTAACCTCCTTTTCCGGTTCTGACATTATAGGCTAATCGTTCCCCCATTTACATATCTTTATAGAGGCGGACGCTTCCAGCCCCCCAGGGCAGTTTCCAGGTGTTGAGCAACTGCCAAGACTACATCCTCACGCCAGGGACGAGACACGATCTGTACCCCTATCGGTAAGCCCTCCGGCGAGGTCCCGCCTCGAACAACGGCTCCTGGCCATCCAGTCAAATTGTATGTCATGGTATAACTGAAAGCCGGAAATTTATCCTCATCAAACGTCTCACCATGCGCCATGGCAGGGGTTGCATTAACTGGACAAATGATCACGTCATAGTTTTGTAGAAACGAAAGCATCGTACTGCGGAAGATATCCCACTGAAAGACCAAAACACCGCTCTCAGCAGTAGACATCTCCCCGGCTTTCTGCATTTCTTGGAGTTTCGCCATCAATGGGTGAACTTCGGTTGTGCCAACCATCCCAAGCATCATTTTCACACCGGCACCCCCATCTGCCGCAAAGAGACCCATAAAAAGATCGTAGGTCTGTTCAATGCCCGTCGGGCGAACTTCTTCTACCGCCAAGCCGGCGTCTGAGAGAGATTTCGCGGCAGCTTTTACGACCTCAACTGTTTCAGGAGTAGGGGCCATAATACCGTTATCGGTATGAAAAGAGACTTTTAGGCTCTTAATATCCACGTCCCTGGGATCACCCAAGGTCATAGGGATAACACCCGCATCGCGCCAGTCCACACCGTATAAAATGGGCATGGTTAAGATCAAATCCTCGACAAATCTAGCCATTGGACCGACCTGCCACAGCGTATCTATGAGTCCCCCTGGGGGGAAGAAATGGCCAGTCCTTGGGAATCGACCCGTGTTTGGCTTGATACCGGCAATTCCGGTGAAATGTGACGGAAGCCGAATGCTACCGCCGGCGTCATTTCCCAGACCGAGGGGAGAACCCCCCGAGGCAATAATGGCTGCCTCGCCACCGCTGCTACCACCCGGGGTACGTGAGAGATCATAGGGATTGTTCGTTCGCCCATAAACCAGGTTATCACTCTCGAAAGCAAGACCCACTTCCGGCAAATTGGTTTTGCCAAGCACAATCGCTCCGGCGTCCTTCATTCGCTTTACTACAGTGGCATCTTCCGCTGGAATAAATTTTGCGCGCCCCTTTGTTCCACTGGTAGAAATCACCCCTGCTGTTTCGATGTTATCTTTAATAGTGATAGGTACACCGTGAAGAGGACCTGTTATCTCTCCCCTGGCCAAAGCGGCATCGGCTTTGCGGGCTTGTTCTCGGGCGCTGTCTGCTGTAAGTTGCACAACAGCATTAAGTTTAGGATTGACTTCTTGGATGCGGTCCAAGTGTGCATTAATAACTTCCTCCGAACTAACTTCTTTAGATTGAATGGCCTTGGCCAACGTTGTAGCCGAGGCATAAATCAAATCGTCCATCATCTTCCTCCTTTCTTGTTACAGTTTAAATTTATAAATGCTGTCCCATAGCTTTTTTACATTTTCTTTTTCCCAGACGACTTCTCTCTGAAAAGCGGGTATTTGATGATTCTTACTCAACAATTCGTCGAGGTAGGTTGTAAGACCTTTATTTGTGGAAAAAATTCTGTCTGTATAGTTCATAGTTTTATTCCTTAATGATGGCTGCAAACGTTGCTGTTGAGCAGGGGCGGTTTGAAAAACAAAAAGCAAGAAATTCAAAGGATAGTGGAAAACATATGGAGTCTGCGACCGCTCTTTATAAGCCCTCTGTTCAAACAGCCTTGTTATATGGTCGTTAAGTTTTTCCTTTCTAAAGCCAGCCAGCCTCGGAATCCCAGATAATCCGGCCGCTATCTACTGCATGAGCATTGCCATCCTTGAACGGAGCTATGGCTATCCGATAGGCCTCTGTAAAATAGTAGAGTAGATTTATCGCCCCTTGATACAATAGCTCGATATCATCAAAAGTGAATGTGGGATTACCCTTTTTCCCTAAATCCTTTCTGGACAATGGTGAAAGGGAACTAGTGGCAGTAAGAGTATCTCCCATCCAACAATATTGTGAATGGTTGAAGGCATTTCGCAGCTTTCCCTGCCAAAGACGATCCAGTACTGTTCCTATTTTCATATCAAGCTGCTCTGATAGCGACCTTAATTCATCGATTTTTTCACGTGGGTATTGACATACTTGTTTGTCTCCGTTTTTCGTAATTCGATGGAATGTCCAATCACATGTTTCGCCTTTGACGACACGCAAAAGATTCCAGAATATTGTTAACGGCAAGTCAGCTTCCAAGATATGACAGTAGATCAAAACCTTTATTCGGGCCTGATGAAAACTATTCTCTGTATGCTTGAGATATGCCTTAAATTCATTCACGAAATCGCAAAGTTCTTGCATTTCATAATCAACGACATAATTTATGACACTGTATCCAACATGCATGGCCTTATCCACTACTACTAGTGCATTAAGTAAATTGCAGGTGTTGCCTAATCGAACACGGTCAAAGACCTCCGAAACGGCAAAAAAACTCTCTTCATTGGATGGTGCCTTTATGGCCATTTGCAATATACCAAATCTAACGATTTTTGACCCATTATTCCCATATAACCCTTATTCGTTATATGTCTTTTATTATTTTTTGTATTCCACCACTTACCGATTGATGAAAAAAGTCTGGGCCGGGAATTATATTTTTGTACTTTTCACTTAAATCCGTTGCTTTGCTTAACAACCGATGGATGTCTTTTTTTGAATAAAGCAAGTATGAAAAGCGATTTATATAGTCTTGGACATGTGGCAAAAAAATATACAAAATGAAGGCAATTACTCTGTCTTCTTCATGAGATAGCCTGTCAAGATAGTCCCAATATGAACTAAGGATATCAATTTGTTCATCCTGAGTTTTTTGGCTAAACTCCAACTCACTTTTCAGATTCGACTTAACAAACACATTTAGGCTATTCTTCGTTTTATCGTTTTTGGAAAGGTACAGAACCATTTCAAATGATTGCAAAAATTCAACACTATCGTAGCCTATTAAAACCTTATATTCATCAGGTATATTGTTAAAGTTAACAGGGTCATCCGTTAGCACATCGAACTCATCTGCCAAAAACGTTTTTGTCAATAAATCTTTATCGCCAGCCATCATTTGCTTTGCTGCTGTTATGTGGGGAATGATGGTGTTGTTTTTAATTATCAAACTCGCTTGGAACAGGCGAACACACACGTCAGTCATATATGAAACCGTGTATAGCTTTTTCTTTCTTTCGATGTCGATTTTGTGGATTGAATGCAAAATAATTATCGTGAGGGAGGCTCCGACAGTAGAAAGAAAAGGAATTAAAAATTTGGGATCAAGGATGAAGTCTATCAACATTTTTCCTTTCACATATAACGGGCTGTTCAGCCGGTGCGTTCAGCGATCGGCTGAAAGAGCAAGGTTGGGTCATTTGTTCCAATCTTATCAATATATCAATACCCGTCCCGCATAACTCCTTTAACGGTTGCCTTTTGTACCTGCAGCCCTTCAGCACCACAGGTCCGTTCCTTACTGCTTGGCTTCCTTTTCTTTTGTCTCTGTATCTTGTTTGTTCTTAACGGTCTTGCCCAGCTTTTCAAGGACATTTCCTGTTTCATCCCGCAACTTCTCTATCTGCTTCGAGCTCTCTTGCTTCATCTTTTCTAGGCTTGTCTGCAGGTTTTTAATCCGGACCTTGAAGTCTTCCTCCCTTGTGCTCGTGGTATAGGCAATGATAGACAGAATAAGTGCAATGATTGAGATAAGCAGCGCCAGAGTTGCCCTGAAACCCCCTTTGACAATCTTTGTCTCTTGAGCCATAAGAATCCTCCTCTATAATATGTTTTGTTATCTTTCCGGGGTCTTGGATATTTTACATCCGCCCCGGCCCCTCTATATAGAATGTCCCGGCTAAGATAGCGGTACACATATGCTGAACACTATTGGCTCCCCATACGAATTGTGGTTTAATTGAGGCTCAGGACCCTCTATTTCATTGCAAATAATGCGCAAGTTGACCGGCGGGTTCTCCTGTATAATGGACGGGACAGCGTCTGATTATACAGGAGGTTCTGCCGGTCGAACGATTGGTTCGCGACGCGAAGCGGCGCGGACTAAGCGTTCGACAAAGTCAACTCGCGCATTCGCGCTGCGCAGCAGCGCGAACGGGAAGTTCACGGCCCACGCGGCGAAGCCGTCGTGGGTCGGGTGAAATGTTTTGTACTGGGGTCGGACCGAGCCAACCTTTTGATATTTAAGGGGAAACATTCCAAAAAGGAGTGTTTTGAAGCCTTAAAACGCCCTTTTCCTCCTCAAAACCAGTGCTGTAAGGAGTTCTTGGCTCACGAAGTGCGTATGCTCCCCGTGCTTCTATCACTTCTCGGCCCTGTGCCCTCACGCCAAGTCTCTCCTTAGTCTGTTCGACAAAGACCTCACGTCAACTTAATAACCTAACAGCGTCCCCATTCCATTTACGAGTAGTTGCCCGGATGTCATCTTATACGCAGATCGGGAGCCTTATGCCCCACATTCACGTTTGTCGGGATTGATGTCCGCCCGCGTACGATGTCAGCAATGACAACGACGAGAGAATAATCTGATGGTTTGCCGCTTACGTCAAAGAAAAAATAACGGCCCCCTTGATTCGTGTATGCACGCGCCCGCACTTGGTCACCGGAAATGAGTCTGACTTCTACTCCTACTGCAGCTGCCCCTGATATCCATTTCGCATTTCCCCAAACAAATAACCTGTTTTGTTGTGCTTTGGCTGGGATGAATGCAGCAGAGAATAGAATAACGCTTACTATCACAGTCAGTTTCGTCTTCATTTCTTCGGATCCTCCTTCAGGAATACGGGAGACAAGATTCTTACTTCGCCTCCAGACACAAGGACTCTGGCTTTGTCATTGAGATCAATGGGTGTCACGATGTATTCTGAGTGCGAAAATGTGAGTTCTGGCAAGTTCCCATCAGGATCTCGCCAAACAGAGAGCCCGATGATTTGACCCTCTGGCGAAGGATAACGCAAGGGATACCTGCAGAAAATATTGACATCATTCGCAAGTTTCCCATTCTCCTTTATAATAGTTCCTACTACTCGATACCTTTGGGCCTTGGATGTGGCGGTGGTAGGTTCTGCCGTCTTGCGATGGTTTACCCAAGCGTCGATTGTTGTGGAAACAAGAGAAACCATCGCCGAGGCAAACGAGACGTAAATGTAGGTTCTAATCGTTTTAAGCGTCGTTTGGTTCGGCTTTTCCCTCTGGTTCTGCTGCCTAAGCAACAGGAAGGCAAAGAAGAAGAGAAGTGCGCAAAGGCCGGTTGGCCCGTATTTCAATATTGCTGGAAAAGCTGACAGAATACTTTCCATTCAGTCCTCCTTTCTTTTTAGCTGCTGGCGCTAACCATGCCGGTCCTTAGCTGTCAACTTTACTCGTCATCGATTCAGATCTTTGGATGTAGCTTGGATTGAGAGTTTCTCTTGGTGTTGCTACAGACATCCATCTTAATCGAAGTCTATATTTTCGAAGACAGCATACCCAAGCCATGCCTGTTATTTGGACCTTTGGTAATGGGGACGCTGATAAAATAGTAAATTACTATCACCCGCACCCGTTTCAACTGAATACTCGCGGCTGAGGGGCTTCGCCTCAGACTTCCGGCGAGTTCTCTGAGCGCATGCCCAACTCTTTTATCGTCCAAAGGCAAAAACGCCCGCTCTTTTGACAACTTTTTTTTACCAGCGTCCCCTTTCCACGCATCAAAATTGTGGGTGTGTTTCTTTGATATTCGATCAGAGGCGCACTCCCAGAAAGCGATTTGATAATCATCCGCACCTTCATGAAAATACCCTTCAATATCAACAGTGTTTTATTCAGAAGCACTAATCCTGTTTTTCGGATTCTTCATAAATTCTGGAAAGTGTTTCATAGTACATTTCCTCATCGTTTATATTCTGTATCCAATCGTTAATTTTTACAACCAGTGATTGTATAGTTTTCTGTTTATATTCAAAAGTCAAAAAAATGTTAAGAAGAAATCACCCATTTCACGCTTTTTCTTTCTGTTTAACTCCACATTTTGAATGTTAAACAGAAAACTGTATAAATAACATGTGGGGTAAATGGGGCTCTTGGGTTTAGGGTTTTTTCTGTTTAAAATTTCGAATTTATGATGACGGTTTTCGCTCCCAACAGGACAAGATAGCTCCTGTCAGGAGATGGGTAGACATATTTTGAGGTGTTGCTCCATGGGGAAACTCTATAGATTTGGCTTAAGGCTCAAGGTTCTGGATTCTGGGTTCAGAGTTCAGGGTTGGGTTGTGAGTTCAAAGGTTAATTATTAGGAATCATAGTGAAAATTCAGTAAAAGTCAAGGGAAATCGGTTGAAGAATAGTATTCACCGCAGAGTAGCGAAGGACGCAAAGTTGTTTTTTGTTTTCCGGCCTCCCTGCCTCGTGGAATGCGAAGCCTATTCCTCTGGGGTCACCGGAAAACAATAAAAATGTAAACCTCTGCGATCTCTGCGGATTTGCGGTGAACAAATAGCTTTTGTTGAAAATCCTGTTGGTTATCTAACCGCACGGTTCGAAAAAATTCGGGACTTTCCCCTTGTTCGCATAGATCGGTCAGGCGAGGGGGTTCCTCCACTTCAGTTTGGGGAAACGGGCGAAATCAGAATCAGTAGAGGCCAACTCACAGCCGTGTTCAATGGCAAGGGCTGCCAGATGTGCGTCTGTCACCAGATTGGCGACAGCCTGACCATCCGTGAGCACCTGCTTGAAAACAGTCCAGTGTCGCTCGGTCGGCCGAACGACTCTCGTACAGGGCTGATCCAACCAGCTCTGTACACGAGCAAGTGCTTGTTCGAGAGAGAGCGGGTGCTCGAAGACCCTTGGATTAGTCCCTATCCGGATAAATGCGGACAAAACCGTCCAGCACAGGCAGACAACCCCACTCCCGGATAGCTGGCCATCCCACCATGCACGCGCTTGCTGGTGACGGGACTGAAGAGAGTCTTCCGCGTACAACAGAATATTCGCATCGACGAGAATCAACGGGAATCCTCGCCTTCAATCTGGGCCAGCAGTTCCTGAATATTGTCCAGATTGCGGCCGTGCCGGAGGCCCATTTTGTGAGGTTTCGTTTTGTAGCGACGCTGCTTCGCGGGCTGTTCAACCTGGTCCAGGCCGGCACGAAGAGCTTCGTTGACAACCGTCTTAAATGGTGTGCTCAATTTGGCCGCAACGGTCCGTGCCCGTTCAATCACATCATCATCTATGGATAGTGTCGTTCTCATATTGCCATCTTAGTATCTTTTGAAATGATGTCAAGGCATCATTTCATGTTTTGAGGCCAACGTGACCTTCAGCGGTGCTGGTTTTGGCGTCCGCTGGAAAGAATCTGTCCTTCCTCATTTCTCTCTCTAAATTTGACACGCCACCCAAATTCCCGATATTTGGTATGATCGTAAAGAGCTTTCTTTACGGGCAATTGCGACCCCAGAGGAATTTCCCGGAGGGATTCCTATTCCACGGGGCAAAATTCAGGAACTCGACATTACGAATTATTATAACCAGTTAGTCTAAGGGCCTTATTCGAAACCCTGTAGAAAATCCCGCTGGGCGGGGAACTTTTGCGACGTGTGCGGTTAGACTTCTATTTTCTGTTTAAATATGGAAATCATTTCCAAGTTCCACAAGAGAGCACCATTTTGGACCCGTCTCGGCCTTAAGCGCAGCCTCTCCGGATGGCGTCATTTGAATGTATCGGGGGTGGCTTGCCCAGATCTTTCCCGCAGTTTTAGGGCGAGAATGACCAATGAGACCGCGACCATGGCGGCTATGTTGAATTGCCAGGCATAGGCATAGGATCCCGTAACGTCAAATATGATCCCCCCAAAAAGGGGCCGATGCTGCCCCCGATGCCAGCCACAAAAAACACCAACAA
>Ga0307425_1000482_pt1 | contig 25163 bp, 24 predicted proteins | sample SalMarWE160330MG_FD_202152 | JGI IMG/M metagenome (GOLD analysis project Ga0307425, IMG submission 202152) | Salt marsh sediment microbial communities from the Plum Island Ecosystem LTER, Massachusetts, United States - WE1603-30 | ecosystem: Environmental > Aquatic > Marine > Intertidal zone >...
TCCTCTTATACGTCATACCTAGTGGTCCTCCAGTGATAATTGAATGAATAAAAACTGCCCAAATGAAATTATATTTGACCGCGGCACAGGATATGGGCTAATATTTTTCCTGCAACTTGTTAATGGGAAATTTTATATAATCGTGTTCTGATGAACGATGAGGTCTGATGTCAAATTACAAAATATTCCCTAACGCTGATTTCCGGCATTTTTTTTAGGATGTTGAATATGAAACACTATTTCAGTGTTTTTGCCCGCTATCATATCGCTTTAACGATCATTTTGTTCCTTGCCACACTTTCCTTATTTTTATCGATGTTATCATCGGCCGCCAACGAAACCAATGCTGGTGATGAACTCATTTCCCTGACTGTAAAGGATGAACCCTTAGGGGACGTGTTGTACAAAGTCTCTATGGCTACCGGTTACGATATTAGCTTGGATAATAAATGGCGAAATTACCGGGTTACTGCCTCTTTGGAAGAAATACCTTTGCATAAGGGACTGAAACGAATTCTTAGAAATCTAAACAGTATAATTATTTATGTTTCGAGCAAGAAAATTAAAATTATTATCTATGATAAAACCGCTTCGGAAGAAGCATCAGATACCCCGTCTGCCGAAAAACCGCTTGACAGGTCACCAGTTTCTCAGCGTCCGTCTTATCGTCCTTGGAGACAACGGCACCCGCTTCCCACCTCAAAGGTTCTTGAAAAAGAGGGTCGTCCCGAAACCAATGAAGGTTCTTTTGATAACCCTATCGTTTCCGGCCAGGAATCAGACATCAACACCTCCGCAGGTGAAGGAGAAGAAAAAACAAAACCTGAGAGCCTTAAATCAGATCCTGATGAAGAAACAAATAAAGATTTAGAAGACAAATCTTCCGGGGGAAGCACTGAGAATGACAATCAAGCCGAATCAAAAAACCAATAGGGAAATAGATAGCAAAATTTAATCTTGATTAACCGTGAATTTTTTTCAACAACCATGCCATATTTTCACCAAGAACTTCCATGGTACGAAGTCCTTCCTCGTCTTTTTCCACGTCGCCCTTGTCCAGACCAAACCCCATGTTCCAATAGGTCGAGCCGGGCACAATCATCTGACCGATAAAGAAAAAATGGTTTATGGCATTGAATGCATGAATGCTGCCACCTCGGCGAACCGCAACTACAGCGGCTCCGACTTTACGTCTAAACATTCCACCATTGGCGATGCTCGTCATTCCGGATCTGTCAATTAGAGCCTTGAGCTCTGTCGAAATGTTAGCGAAATATGTCGGGGAAGCCAGGATTATGCCGTCGGCTTCAATCATTTTTTCAACACATGAATTTAACACATCATTGGTCACCGAGCATCGCTGATCTTTGTTTTCAAAGCATTTATTACAGGCGATACACCCACGTATCTTCTTTCCGGAAAGCTGTACCAGTTCGGTTTCTATCCCTTCATTTTGAAGTTCTTGGAAAACACGATTAACAAGAATAGCGGTATTACCATTTTTTCTTGCACTACCATTAAAGGCGACGACTTTCATTTACCCTACCTCCTTGATGTTGAATGATTATATTACTATAAACCATCTCATAAAAAATAATTTAGAATGATGTGTTTAATAATGTCAAATCTTAATCGGGACAAACCCAGACAAATATTTTTGATTTCGGTACAGCGAAGCCACGGCGTGTTTCTCTTGAAAACAACTCATTGGTGCTTAAATTAAAAAGATGGATAAATCGGCGATCAAACATAAGGGGTTACAAGGAATATCATTACTTCTTTCAATTATTTGTATTTTATTGTTCCAAAACGATGTTGAAGCGGATCCACACCTTCGTTGTCAAGGACGACTTGTATCCATTGGAGACACCAAAGCAGAGGTGTTGGATAAGTGTGATCATCCGGATAAACTGGATCAATGGGAAGAGGGCCATAACCGTACTATTTCGCAAATATACGATTACAAAACCGAGCGATATATCGCCCCCAAACGAATCGAACAGCCGATCCGGATGGAACGCTGGACATATAATATGGGCGCCAACAAGTTTATACGATATCTGTACTTCCAAAATGGTGAACTCATCAAGATTGAAACCGGCAAGAAAGAAAAAGATTGATTTCGGCAATGATATTCTAAGATATTTGAACTTTCACAATTAACATGAAAAACATCAAACAAAGGAAATAACAAAAATGATCACAACACTCGTTCAAATTAAACTTTCGGAAACTTTGTCTCTGGATAAAGCTCAAGATATTTTTGCCAGCACAGCACCAAAATACACTGAAATTCAGGGACTTATCCGCAAATATTACCTCCTTTCAGAGGATGGAGAGACGGCAGGAGGAGTATATCTGTGGGAATCGCGAAAAGCCGCAGAAATGCTCTACACAGATGAATGGAAAAAATTTATTCTTCAAAAGTATGGATCCCAACCGTCTGTAACATATTTCAATAGCCCGGTTATCGTGGATAATTTACTTGGCAAAATTATCAAGTAATGTTAATAACAACCGATTCAAAAGCCGTCCTTTTTTTCCTCCTAAACTTGCCCAAATTTGCCCAAATCCGTCAAAATATTGTCAAAATATGACCAAATACTTCTGGTTCGTGATTCGTATCTTCTGTATAACAATTTGAATTATATACTATTATCTGTTTTTTTTAATTGAATTCTTAGATCTTGTACGATTTTTGCATGTGATAACCAAAACCAAAGGAAGGATCATATGGAAAGAGAAAACGTAAAAGAATACCGGTTGGATATCGACATTGGCTACATCACAAAGAGTCCTTGCAGAGAATGCCCCATCCAAAGCAATCTCCCAGAGTGTTCGAGTTGCTGTGAGATGTTAACTCAATTACAAGAGCTTTTGGTTGGCAGCATATCGTGTTCAAAAAGTTTTTCGGAATGTGAAGAATATTCCATATAACTTAAGTCTGCCTGAAAAATAATAAACGTGGATTTTTTGTTTTCCTACCAAAACGACGACTTCATGGTCTGGTCTTCATTCTTCATGTTGCACCGAGTTCTGTCAAGAATGAAGACCAGACCCTTTATCTTTTCAAGCGCTTTATCCCAATAACAATCTTGACTTCTATATACGTCTTCTGTAATATTTATTTTATATTTTCCTTATAAATCATATATTTATTTAGTTTATCCTTAAATTAGGTATTAATCGAAAGAAATTACAGTGAATGCCGATTCGAATCGTTACCTACAGCCGGCAGAGATTCTGCAAAACCTGATCCGTTTTGATACGACCAACCCTCCTGGAAAAGAGGCGGAATGTATCGATTACATCAATCATTTGATCCAATCTGCCGGCATCGATACCAGGATACTGTACCAAGACCCGGCACGACCCAACCTGATTTGTCGTATAAAAGGAAATGGCAACGCACCGCCGTTACTGTTATACGGACATGTGGATGTGGTAACCACGAACGGCCAGGTCTGGCAATACCCGCCATTTGAAGGAAAAATCGTTGACGGGTTTTTATGGGGTCGCGGTGCATTGGATATGAAAGGCGCCGTTGCGATGATGCTTTGTGCCTTTCTTCGTGCAAAACATGAGAATGCCTCTCTTGCCGGTGATGTTGTGTTGTGTATTCTGAGCGATGAGGAAGCCGGAGGAAATTTAGGTGCAAGTTTTCTGGTGGAACGCCATGCGGATTATTTTAAAGGGATTCGATATGCGATCAGTGAATTTGGTGGTTTTTCATTTTATTTCAAGGGAAAAAAGTTTTTCCCAATAGAAGTCATCCAGAAGCAGGTTTGTTGTATTAAAGCCACTGTCCGAAGCCGGTCCGGTCATGGCGCTTTAATCATGAAAGACGGGGCAATGGCAAAACTTGCCAGAATGCTGAATCAGCTTGATAAAACATTCTTGCCCGTACATATTACCCCTGTTGTCAGAATATTGGTTGAACAAATGGCTGCTGCTTTACCGTTCCCATCAAGGATGGTGATGCGCCAATTGCTGAATCCTTTGTTCACAAACAGGGTGTTAAAACTGCTTGGAGAAAAGGGAAGAGATCTTACCCCCATGTTTCGCAATACGGTAAATGCCACCATTGTGCGGGGAGGAGATAAAGTCAATGTGTTGCCCAGTGAAATTGAAGTTATGCTGGATGGTCGTCTACTTCCCGGCTATGTACCGGAAAACATAATAGGCGAAATAAAAGAAATTATCGATGACGATATCGAACTCGAGATCATCCGCTACGATCCAGGTCCTGTTGAACCGGATATGGGACTGTTTGATACATTGGCAGCCGTCTTGCGCACCATAGATTCGGATGGCATACCCATTCCGTATCTGCTTACCGCATCGTCCGATGCACGTTTTTTTTCAAAAATCGGCATCCAGACATATGGTTTTATACCCATGCAATTGCCGGAAAGTTTAGACTTTGCCACGCTGATACACGCCGCAGATGAGCGCATTCCGGTTGAAGCGCTGACTTTCGGCAGTGATGCAATATATCAATTACTTCGATGTTTTCATGAATGAGAATCAAAAATGTTTAGCACCGCCTCCCGATTCTCAGGATATACTGTCCAACGAGGATTGCGTTGAGTGGATCAAATCAATCCATCCGGATAAAATAAACGGTGTGGCCCTGGTCATTCATGGGCTTAATTTGCGGCCCGACAAAATGAAATCCATCATAGCCCTGCTAACCCATTCTTACATTGATGTGTTAAATTTGTCATTGCGCGGGCATGGAAAAAATTATACTCAAAAGGCGAATGTCGATGGCAGTAAAGCCCGGATGGAAACGTTTAAAACTGTTTCGTATGAATATTGGATCAAAGAAACACACCGGGCCTATGGCCTTGCCGGAAAAAGGAGTCGTGAAAAACAAGTCCCTTTGTTCCTGATCGGTTTTTCACTGGGCGGGGTCATGGGAGCAGCTCTGTTTGCTTCATATCCGGAGGTCTATTTTAATCGGATGGTCCTTTTGGCACCGGCAATATGTATTTATAAAATTTATTATTTAGCAAAATTGCTTTGCCCATTTCCGAGACTGGTGATCCCGAGTTTTTTTATAAAGTCGTATTGCTCCAATAAGGGAACACCCGTGGCGGCGTATCATGCACTGTTTGAAGCCATCGAACATTTTAATAAAAACAGGGACCAGAAACTGAACGTGCCGACCCTCATTTTTATAGACAAACAAGATGAACTGGTTTCGTATCAAAGGTTAAAGCGCATCATAAAAAATGGAGGCCTCCATCAATGGAGACCGCACCCGGTAAAAAAAAGCACAACGGATGTAAAAGAAAAAATGCATCATCTGATCATTGATGAATCATCGATGGGAAAAGATGCATGGAATGAGATGAGAGGACTCATTATTCACCATCTATTGCCTTAACTTGCTATGTTACTAAAATCGTACTGGATTTATATTATCTTTGGCGTACTGTCGGCGGCAGCGTTAACGGGCTGTGAGTCAATAGGATATTACAAGCAACTGATATCCGGCCAAATCGCTATTCTCAACAAAAAGCAGCCGATCCATGAGCTTATAGACAACCCCGACACATCCGAAAAACTGAAAAAACAGCTCAGGCTGGTGATGGACATCCGAACGTTTGCAAAGGATGAACTTTTTCTGCCGGTTGAAAATCAGTATCTCAGTTTCGTGGAACTGGAACGACCCTTTGCCGGCTGGAATATGTGGGCGACACCCGAATTCTCTTTTACGCCTAAAACCTGGTGTTATCCGATTATCGGCTGTGCGATATACCGGGGCTATTTTTCAAAAAAAGATGCTTTCGATTATGGTCAAAAACTTGAGGCGCAAGGGTATGATGTCTACATTGGAGGAGTTGCGGCATATTCAACATTGGGTTGGTTTGATGACCCGGTTTTCAGCACCTTCATTTATCGAAGTGATATTAGACTGGCAGCGCTGATCTTTCACGAACTATCCCATCATCTTCTCTATGTAGGGGGCGATACCACCTTTAATGAAAGTTTTGCCATCGCCGTTGAGCAGGAAAGTCTGCGACGTTGGCTGGCAGCAAGAGATAAACTGAAGGCTTCTAAAGATTACAAAATGTATTACCGGCGCCGGCAACAGTTTATCGAGCTGGTAATGAAATATCGTAAAGAGCTTGAAGCGTTGTATGCCGAGGATTTACCCACTTCGGAAAAACGACATGCCAAGGCAGCCTTATTTGATAAGTTAAAGGATGAATACCGGTTGTTGAAACAGCATTGGGGCGGGTATTCAGGTTATGATTTGTGGATCAATCGAAAGTTGAACAATGCAAAATTGATATCCGTGTCCACCTATAATGATCTTGTACCGGCATTTTTAGAACTTCTGAAAACCTGCAATAACGACCTCAAAGTTTTTTATAAAAAATGCCAAAATCTATCTGAAAAATCCAAAAAAGAAAGACTTGCCTATCTTGAAAAATACCACCCTAAATGATCTCAAACAAAATTTTAACAAAGGCGTCCTTATATGAAATCAAGGCCTTATCTTTCCTCATCACCACCGCTATGTAATCTGGTTTAAATAAATGATCCATTGGTAAAAACGCCAACTTTCTTTTTTTCAATTCCGGCAAATCCCTCACGACAGTCGCAAAAGAGATGCCGAACCCCATCTCGACATACAGGGAACTTAACTCGACATTGGAAGATTCCATGACGATGTGATAGTCAATACCCAGTTTTTGAAACCTTTCTTCTAAACGACTGCGGTATTTTAAATTCACGGGGGGCAGAATCAGAGGATATTTTCCAATTTGGTTCAGTGTGACCCGTTTCACCTTGGCCAATGGGTGGCCGAAAGGCGTCATAACAACGGTTCTGACCTTCTTCCAACGAAGTGCCGTAAGATCTTTTGGGACCATGGATTCCAGCACAAGACCAAAATCGACATCTCCATTTTTGATAAGATCAAGAATATCCTGCTGTGACCGATCGAGGATGGTCAGCTCGACATTGGTAAATTGTTTGATATAATGTTTCAGCGCGAGCGGGAACAAATGGAAGAGCGTTGTGAAAGGTGCAGCCACTCTCAAGCGACCTTTTTGGTATCCTTTCACCTCATTGAGCTCCTCAATAAGGGAGGCGTGTCTTTCCAGAATTGTCTTTGAAAATTGAAAAAACCTGTCGCCGGCAGAAGTCAGGCGCAACTTGCGTTTGCCGATCCTTTCCAAAAGCTGACATCCCAATTCTTCTTCGAGATTCTTAATCTGTTGACTGATGGCCGACTGGGTTCGGAAAGTGGTGTCGGCAGCTTTTGTAAAGCTGCCCAGTTTAGCGACATGGTAAAACCCTAGGATCTGTTGCCATTCCATTTTAAATAAGATCTACTAATTAAATTTATTATAACAATTAATTTGACTAATATTGAGTTAACAGAAATACTGACGATAAACAATAAGAAATTTAACCATGGAGGTGAATCATGAAAAATTCTTTGCAACCTGGTTTAACCTATACATTTAAATTCAAGGTCCCGGAAAACAAAACCGTACCGCATCTTTATCCCGAATCTCCCGAGTTTCAAGCCATGCCGAAAGTTTTGGCTACCGGTTTTATGGTGGGTTTGTTTGAATGGACATGTATTCAGGCCATTAATCCTCATATAGACTGGCCCCGTGAGCAAACGGTCGGCATAGATGTAAAATTTAATCATATCGCTGCCACCCCCCCAGGCTTGACGGTGACGGTAAATGTTAAATTAGAAGAAGTGGAAGGCCGAAAACTTGTCTTTTCAATTGTCGCCGATGACGGCATCGATAAGATATCTGAAGGAACCCACGACAGGTTCATCATCGATGCGGCTAAATTCAATGCCAAGATGGCGGCCAAGATCAATCAGAATTGAATGATACGACATGGGTAATAGACTTAAACTTCATTTTTCAAAAAAAAATATACTTAAGACAATTTCTTTTTCGGTGATATAGAGGCTATGGGATGCTGAAGTATTTCAGGGTTCAATGATTATGGGGGTCCCGACATCTACAGACGACCAAATCTCGTCCATCTCTGTATTCGTCACCGCGATACACCCGTCCGTCCAGTTAACGTATCGATGGATCTGGTCGAAATTTTTAGCGCCGTTTTTCTGCCCATGTATCATGATATCCCCGCCTGGGTCAGCGCCTATTTCCCTGGCTCTATTGATGTCTTGATCGTTTGGATAAGATATATGTATGGATCTGTAGAAATCGCTATCCGAATTTTTGAAATCCAGTATGTATGCTCCTTCCGGCGTCCGTTCATCCCCCTCTTTTCTTTTGGGTCCTTTTGAATTTGCACCAAATGCGACCCGATATATCTTGAACGGCTTTTTGTTTTTAATAAGGTACAACCGCTTCTCATGTTTTTTCACCAAAACAGAATCTGCCTTGGGAAGGTCTCCGGCAATGGCCAGACAGGGTAGAAGTATTATGAATATAATGATCTTTTTTATCATTCGTTATAATTTTTTTCCGATCTCAAAGGCGCTTCCAATTGATTCACCGATACCATGATACTTTCGAACTTCAGGGCTGAAGATAATAGGCCGAATTTTTTCAATATCCGGTTTGCCCGTATCTGTCAACATCCCGTCTTCGATCTTTACATCCATAATCTCGCCAACAAAATGGGTGTGCAATCCGATTTCATAATGATGAATCACCTTACATTCCAAGACCATTGGAAACTCTTTGACATACGGTGCGTCGACAACATCTGATTTGACGGGTGTAAGACCGGATTTCTTGAATTTATCCACATTTTTACCGGATGCCATGCCAAAATAATCGGTTTCCTTCACATATTTTTCAGACGGCACATTGAGGGTGTACGCCTGTCTCTCCATTATATTCCCATAGGTGTAGGTCGCCTTTCGAAGAGAAATGGTCACGCAGGGGGGCTGTGAGCAGCAAATACCGCCCCAGGCAATGGTCATAATGTTGGGGTTTCCCGCCGTGTCATAGGAACCCACACACCACACCGGTGTGGGAAAAATTAGTGTTTTTGCACCAAATGATGTCTTCATGAAGGCCCTCCTTTGATGGGTTATATTTCAAGATATTTTGAATCAGCATTTTTTCTTAATGTCAACAGGCAATCACTTTTGGAGGAATTGTTTTCCAAATAAAAATACATTGACATGGCGGCCTCCTGTTTTCTTTGTGGGTTTACGCTCAACACAGATCACGAAACCAAGATATAGAGAAACCGGATCTGGTGGTCAAAAATAATGATACCCACAATTTAGCCACTTTTGAGATATTGGCAAGAAGGCCGAAATAAAAGGCGTTGTTTGAAAAAATTTGGAATTGACACACTTAGATTGTTTCTCTATATTTTTAGATAAGATTCTTTATTTTAAAAACAAAACAACCCGTAATTATCGACGGATAGGGAAATAAAAAAGTCATGAAAGGTTATCAACTCACAATACCGGTAGAAAATAAACCCGGCGTCCTTGCTCAAATAACGTCAATTCTTGCACGAAAGAATATTAATATTCGATCCGCCACGATATCTTCTTTCGGCGATTCGGGATTCATCAACCTGATTGTAAGCAATCCCAAACAGGGCCAAAAAGCACTCGTCAAAGAAGGCATTCCAGTGGAACTGAAAGAAATTATCGCCGTACTGATCGAGGATCGTCCGGGCGGGCTTGATACGCTTTTACAGACCCTTTCTGCTGAAAGTATCAATATTGAAAATGGATATGGCTTTGTTATAGAGAGTCGGAAAAATGCAGTCTTTGTCATCGATGTTAACGATATCGAGCGGGCCAAGGATTTGATTGAAGCATCGGGCTTTAAAACGCTCACCCCCCAGCAGCTTTCCGAAATCGAGCCGTTTCATTATGTGGGATACTAAACTCAGTAAAAACCCCCACAAATGAACCTTCCAGAGACGGATTTGCATGGTTTGTAAAAAAGCATTACCTATGGAGCAATTCGGCAAACAATAATATCCCGACCCCGGAATTAAATATGATAAGGAACACTTATGACGGATTCTCAACAACTTGAAATATTTTCTGACTATATTTGACCTTGGTGCTATTTCATTACCGGGAGTATTGAACGACTGCAAAAGGATTTTGAAATTGATATTCAATGGACGGCTTTCCCGCTTCACCCTGATACACCGGAACACGGCCAAACGCTGGAAGAACTGTTTGCAGGTCGGAATATTGATATTGATCAGATGATGGATCATTTAAAACAGGTTGCTTTTAAATTAGGATTGCCCTTCGGTGATCGCAAAAAAACATATAACAGCCGTTTGGCCCAGGAACTGGGAAAATTTGCAGAACAAAAAGGTAAAGGTGATGAATTCCACAAAACCATGTTTCGAGCATATTTTGTAGACGGGCAAAACATTGGTAAGCCTTCCATCCTCATGGAACTGGCCAAATCCATCCACCTAAGCGATAAAGAGGTACGAAAGGTCATTCAAGATAGAACCTACAAAGATGCGGTTGATTTGGACTGGAAACGATCCCACGAATCAGGAGTGACCGCCGTTCCGACCTTTTTATTCAACCATCAACGATTGGTGGGTGCGCAAAATTTCCAAACATTGGAAAAGCTTCTGCTGTCAAACAATGTTAAAAGACGGAATTTGAAAAGATAAAATGTCCAAAAGAAGATTTCTCAAAATATCGATCAAGTTCATTGCGGGTGTAGGCCTTCTTGTGAGCCCGTTATTCTCTTGGATTCGCCTCGTTCAGGCAAAAGTCCAAAAAATGATACTGCCGAAAAATTTTCCGCGAAAAAACCTCATAAACAAAAATCCAGCCGATCTGGACACCCACAAGCTGGATATTACACCCTTAAAAGATTTCGAGACCATGGGGATAACGGACCAGGACACGAATCTGGACACCTGGCGCCTAAAAGTTGAAGGACTTGTCGAGCGGCCGTTGCAACTGACATATTCGCAGATTCTCGCGCTTCCTGCCATTGAACGGAATGTCCTTTTGATTTGTCCAGGTGTTTTTGCATATAACGGCCGTTATAAAGGCATTGCAATGACCACCTTGCTGCAAAAGGCTAAAGCAAAAAACGGGGCAACCCTTGTGACCTTTAGAGGTCCGGAAGGAAACTATGAAAAAACAGAGCGTTTTCATTTAAAGGATGCCCTTTCCAACAAGGTATTTTTGGCTTATGAGGTTAACGGGAAACCGCTTCCGAAAAAGCATGGTTTTCCGCTTCGTGTTGTGGCAGAGGGGAAATATGGATTTAACTGGGTAAAGTTTGTGCATAAAATCACAATAGACTGAGCCCTTAGGGTGTTTTTCTAAAATGGCCAAAACCATTAATCCAGAAATAGGAAAGAGAAATGAGTAAAACAGTTGCGTCCATTTGTCCTTATCTATTTTCTAAGAACTTCTTCCATCCCGCTCTTTGAGAAGACCTACGTCAAACTTATTAATAGAAGCCATCTCAAAAAAAAGATTTTGGTTCAAGATCAAGGCGGAGCCGAGTTTTAACCCGCAGATATACTCAAGTATGTCGAGGACTTAAAACGAGGCTTCAACGCCGAGGTTGGGCCAAAAGATTATTTTGAGATGGCTTCTATTTAACCTGTTGCAATACAAGAGCTGTCCGATTGGGAATGTACAGGCTGAGCATATTCCGGTTCTGCTGTTTCGAAGGGTTATGAAGCGTCATGTGACATTGGTCCGAAATCAATCGGGAATGGCCGCCGTACTCAGGTGCGTCGCTGTTGAAAACCATCTGATATTTGCCGGGTGTTGCTTCAAAGCCATAGTCGGTATATGAAACGGCCGGATGAAAATTAAATACAAATACAAGCCCGGCCCGACTAAAAATGATCACCTTGTCCTCCGAATGCTCATAAAGAAGATGCGGTTCTGAAAATTCGAGGAGTTTGAAACGCTTGGCCAGCAAGATCATATCCCTGTCGAAATTGGCAAGAAAATGATATTTAAGCGTGTCATCATCCACCAAGTGCCACTGACGTCGTGCATATTTAAAAGACCAGTTATTTCCTTTTCGGGGAAAATCGATCCATTCAGGATGCCCGAATTCATTCCCCATAAAGTTGAGATAGCCGTTGCCTGCTGTGGAAAGGGTGATCAAGCGGATGAGTTTATGAAGCGCCAACCCCCGGTCTACCTTTAGATTTTCACACCTTGAATGCATGGCGTCATACATGTCTGAACCGATCATCCGGAAGATGAGCGTCTTATCGCCAACCAGCGCCTGATCGTGGGATTCGGCATAACTGATGGTCTTTTCATCCCGTCTTCGGTTGTTCAACTCATGCCACAGATGTCCCATATGCCATTTTTCATCAGGAACATCTTTAACAAGACGAATCCAGTTATCGGAGACTCCCATGGCAAAACGATAATCAAATCCGATGCCGCCGGACAAAAGAGGAACGGCCAGACCGGGCATTCCGCTGATATCCTCGGCAATGGTAACAGCATCGGGTCGAATATCATGGATAAGCTTGTTGGCAAGAGTCAGATACGTGAGGGCATCCTCATCCACACTGTTGTCAAAATAATCATCGTATGAAGTGAATGCCTTAGACAATCCGTGATGCAGGTAGAGCATGCTGGTTACGCCGTCAAAACGGAAGCCGTCGAGATGAAATTCATCCAGCCAGAAACGGCAGTTGGAAAGCAAAAAGTGAAGTACCTGGTACTTACCATAATCGAAGCATCTGGAATCCCAGGCTTCATGAATGCCCCGCGGCCCCTCGTGAAAGTACTGATATAGTGTGCCGTCGAACCGGCTCAGTCCCTCCACCTCGTTTGAGACGCCATGGGAATGAATCAGGTCCATAATTACGCGAAGACCCAAAGCATGGGCCGTGTCCACAAGCTCTTTTAGAGCCTCGGGGGGTCCAAACCGTGATGAAGCAGCAAAAAAACTGGAAACCTGGTAACCAAAGGATCCATAATATGGATGTTCCTGAATCGCCATCAGTTCAAGCGTATTGTAGCCGGCAGCAACGATGCGCGGCAGGGTCCTTAAGGTAAATTCTCGAAAAGAACTGACCTTCTCATCTTCCTGGGCCATGCCCACATGGGCTTCATAAACCAAAGGCGCATCTTTCGAAGGTTGAAAATCCGTACATTTCCAGATATAAGGTGACCGAGGGAGCCAGACCTGGGCATTGAATATCAGTGTGTCGGGGTCCTGAACCACACGCCGTGAATAAGTCGGAAGCCGGTCTCCTTGATCCCCGGGCCAATGGATCCGAAGCCGATACAAATCCCCATGTCCCATTGCATCTGAAGACAGGCGGATTTCCCACACCCCTTCCCTGTTGATTCGTTCAAGCGCAAACTCTTTTTTCTCCTGCCAGTTCGTCATATCTCCGATCAGATATATTGTTTCGGCATTGGGCGCCCATTCCCGAAAGATCCATTCATTGCGGCGAAAATGGAGGCCGAAGTATTCGTGACCTGAAGCAAAATCTGCCAGGCTGATTTTATCTTCGGTGAGCATCTTTTCCGTTTTAACCATTCGGGTAAACCGCCGCATGAGATCTTTTTCATACGGCTTAAGATAGGGGTCTCTTTCCACAAGAAGTTTTACGGGGGAACTCGTCACTTGTGACTCGTCACTATTTTTTGGTTTGACATTTTTCATTAGAACTTTCAGGTAAACAGCGGACGCTGTAACATTTTTTCATAAAGTTCAATGTATTGCTGGGCTGTAACATCATGATTGAAGGCAGCGACACTTTCTGTCATGATACGCTCGATTTGTCGCGCTTTGGTTTTTGCCGGGAGTTTATAAAATTTCATGGCTTCTTGAATCGCCCAGAACAGACCGCCGCTATCATAGGTTTCAAAGATAAAACCGTTACCCAAATTTTTTTTTATGTCAATAGGAATGACCGTATCGTGAAGCCCCCCTGTATCATGAACCACCGGCAATGCACCATAAATGGCGCCAATCATTTGGGGCAGGCCACAGGGCTCAAAAAGGGAAGGCATCAGCACAAAATCAGAAGCACCATAAGCCAGATGTTCCAACTTCTCGTTGAAATCGCATATGGTCACTTGTTTATGTAATTGATGGAAATTAACGATGTCTTTAAAGTGATTCTGAAATTCACCATTGGCCACAAAGACAAATTGAACATTCTCTTTGTGATACATAGAGACGACCCGGTAGAGAATTTCCGAAAACAATTGACATCCTTTTTGTCTGTTGTCTAATCGTGAGGGCCAAAAAAAGATCGGGGCTTTGTCGTCCTGAATCAGGCCGAGTTTTTCCTGGAGATAGCGTTTGTTTTCCTTCTTACCTTCCGGATGATCCTTGGCGCCGTACTGACGGTAAAGGTCCTGATCTTTTGTGGGATCAAAGCTGGGGTCCGGCGCATTGAGGATACCAGCGGCGCAACCTGAATACCATTTATTGGTGAGTTCCTCCCTCAACGGCGGCTCCACAAAATCGTGTCGCCCTACAATAATCTCCCTTAAAAAGGTCGGGCTGACCGTATTGACAAAATGGGCGGCAAAGACACCGCTCACCAGAAAATCCACGGGATTGAACTCTCGCGCGTTTTCGTATTCGTCGGCATAATTCTCATAATACAGATGTCGCCAGAAGTATGCCGCGTCGATCCCACGATCCTCGATAGCAGAAAGACGCGTTTTTACCGTATGTATATTGTGGATAGTAAAAAGACACGGAATGCCCCCTTCTCTAGCCAGGGCCGGAATCAGGCCGGTCATCCAGTCGTTGCAGTGTATCAGATCCGGCTGCACACGGGGAATGATATTATTAATAACTTCCCTTTGAAACGCCAGCGAGAGCTTGGTGTTTTCACCACCATAATCGGAATAGACCCGGTTAAGATAAAAAAAGGCACGATCCTCTGCCAGATGAACCCGATCATCCGGCATAATTCGATGGATAGCGTTCAACTCTTTTTTAAGGAAAGGGGCAAGACTATCTCTAAATATAGAGCGGTAATCGGGAAGCGCCACATGAACATCAGCACCCTGATCAAACAAGGCCTTGATCAGGGCAGCAGATACATCGGCCAGACCCCCGGCCTTGGCCGTAAGAAAGCTGGCCATGCTTTTCATGCGGTCAGGCAGATAGGTGACTTCAGGGGTAACAATAAGTACACGGGGATTTGCCATTTTTCTATCCCTATTGATATGTTTTTATACGAGTAACTGTATTTAAATTAATCCATCACGCCCATGTAATGCGTCCGGGAGCGAACTTAATCCGGTCATCTCCATTGGGAACAGCCCTGACAGTAAATCCGTATCGGCCTGAAGCAGCACAGGTGATGTTGCAGGTATATAGATATACACCATTTTCTTGATCTTCTTTAACTGTCATTTCTTCATAATGACTTTCAGATATCGTATCCACTGTTTTCAGGGGTCCATAATAGAGCTCAATGTTGACCTCGTCCGGACGAAGCTCTCCCAGATTCACCTTTGACGTTACCGTAAAATTATCTCCCACTCGAAACGGGCCCTCTGTTTCCCGAATAGGAGGCTCGATATTTATGTTATTCCATAAGGTGCCGAGTCGTTGATATTGTTTTGAAAAAACCACAGCCTCTTTGGCGCTGTCCGAAATCAGAGATTCCAGACGTCTCGAAGCCGGTGCATAGAAAAGCCCTTCATATTTAGAAATCATAACATGGGTGCAAAAATGCTTCATCGCCATCCCTATTGACGCTTTCATCATTTTTAACCACCGGACCGGAATATCTCCGTTTTTTCTCTCATAGAAACAGGGGATGACCTCATTCTCCAGAACGTTATATAGAGCCTGGCTTTCCACCGAATCCTGATATGCCGGATCTGTGTACTCTTCACCATTTCCGATACGCCATCCTGTTTCTTCTGTATATCCTTCACACCACCATCCATCGAGGATACTCACATTGAGAATGCCGTTGGCTGCTGCTTTCATTCCGGAAGTGCCGCATGCTTCAAAGGGACGTCTGGGCGTATTCAGCCATACATCCGCGCCCTGAACCAAATGCCTGGCAATATTGATGTCATAATCTTCAAGAAAAGCTATTCTGGAACGCACCTTGGTTCTGCGTGCAAATTCAATGATGCGCTTGATCAGATCTTTTCCCTCATTGTCCCTGGGGTGGGCTTTACCTGCAAAAATGAACTGAACCGGCCGACTTTCCGATGTAATCATGGCCTCAAGTCGCTCAGGATCTCTCAGCAGAAGATATGCGCGTTTATACGTCGCAAAACGACGGGCGAACACAATGGTCAATATGTCCTGATCCAGAACTGATTCGGCATCCTTCATCATTGCTCTGGGAGCATTTCGCCGGCTGTATTGTTTGATCATCAGTGCCCTACAGGTTCGAATGAGGCGGCTCCGGCTCATTTCGTGAGAGCGCCACAGCTCTTCATCATAAATGTCATCAATTCGATGAGCTATATCCGGGTTCGACGTGTGCATATGCCATTCGGGTCCCAGATATCTTTCAAACAGCATGGAATTCTCAATGGAAATCCAGGATGGTATATGTATACCGTTGGTAATATGGGTGATGGGGACCTCATCTTCAGGGATCCCCTCCCAGACATGTGACCACATGCGTCGAGCCACCTTACCGTGCAACTCGCTGACGCCGTTAATGTATTGAGCCATGCGCAAACCCAGAACAAACATGGAAAGGGGTGCATCTGAACCGGATTTTACCGCTTGCCCCCACGATATCACTTCGTCAACGGTCACCCCCAGCTTGTCTGCCAAAGAACCCAGATACGGTTTTACAAGATCCACCGGAAACTCGTCATGTCCGGCGGCCACAGGCGTATGGGTGGTCAAGATCGTTGTTCTGGAAACAATCTCTTCGGCGGTTTTCAGATCGACGTTATATTTCGACATCGTTTGGGAAAGTCGTTCCAGGGTGGCAAAAGCACAATGCCCTTCATTCAGGTGGCACACCACGGGATAAATACCTATGGCTTCAAGACAGCGCATTCCCCCGATTCCCAGAAGCACTTCCTGGGTCAGCCTTATCTTTGCATCCCCGGCATACAGACGTGATGTGATGTTTCTAATATGCGAAGGATTCTCCGGCAAATTGGTATCGAGCAGATACAGCGGAACACGCCCAACCATTATTTTCCATACAGCGGCTTTGATTTCGCCGGTGGGCCCTTCCACAGATATAATGACATCTTTCCCTGAACGATCTTTCGCTCGCTTCAGGGGCAGATGATAGATATCGGTTTCCGGATAGTCCTCCTGCTGCCATCCATCCGGATCAAGGAACTGATGAAAATAGCCCTTACTATATAGGATCCCCACCCCGATCAACGGAAGGGCAAAATCGGACGCCGCCTTCAGGTGATCGCCTGCAAGTATACCAAGACCTCCGGCAGAGATAGGTACACTTTCATGAATTCCATATTCCATGGAAAAATACGCAATGGTTCCATTTTGTCCATAGGGTGTTTCGCTATGATCCACAGGGGTTAAAATCTCAGCGACAAAACGCTCTTTCACCCGTTGCTGATGGGCCAGAAAGCTTTTGTCTTTTGATAGTTTTTCTAGTTGCTTCTGGGGAATTAAGGTCGAAAAAACAATTGGGTTTCGCCCGGATTGTTCCCAGAGCCTGGGATTGATCCGACGAAACAATTCAATGGCGTCCAAGCGCCAGCACCACCAGAGGTTACGTGCCAAAACCTGGAGAAAAGAAAGCTGTTCAGGAACAGCAGGAAATACCTGAAAAGTTTGTATGTGACTCATATTCATCTATCCTTATTAGTGGTCATTTAATTTACTCATAAACTACTAAACCATAATTAAATAGTCAATTCAAACCTTCGATGAGCTTCCACACCCGAACGATTTCGCTGACGCCCCAGGCCTGGGCATCGCAGCCCCGTGGTTGGTGTGGGAAATCTCCGTCCAAAATTTCCGGTATATGACCGATGCAACCTCTGGAAACGAGCCCGGCACTGCTTGCCAGCCAGTCAAGAGCCGCTGTTTTACCTTTTATACCATAAGCCTTAATCCATGCTTCACAATAACTGGGAAACAGCCATGTCCAGGCCGTACCGTTATGATAGGCCGGTTTTCGCTTTGTATCTTCATCTCCGATATATCTTCCCTGGTAGGGATGTTCCGGATCATTCATCATTTTTCCATGATGCTCAATGATCAAAGGACGCCGAACAGAACGGTCGGCAAGACTCCGTATGGCACCGGGTATCAAAAGTTCCTCACATGCTGCGACAATCTTTCGGCAGACATTCACATCGGATACCGCCCCAAGGGTGACGGCGAGAAGCTGATTCGGTCTCAATGCATCGTCGGGTTCCGCCTGTCTGGCCGGCACGCCTGGACCGGCATGGAGGCAATCGGCCAGATGCGCTTCATTGTTGAGAATATAAAGCTCAAGAATCGACGACTGAACCTGAATGGCTTTACGTTCCCAATCGCCGTTATCCCCCGAAGGATCGATGCGGGCTAAAAAAGAGAGCGTCGCATACCACAGCGCCTGTATTTCGATAGGGTAACCTTCACGGGGCGTGCCCGTCGGAAAGTTAGTGTCCATCCAGGTAAAATGGGCCGGGCTGAAAATGAGACCCGATTCTGGATCCATCTGGATGCCGTTGGATGTGCCGGTCATGTAAGCATGGCCGATGGAAAAAAGAATCTGGCGGATGGTCCGCCGGCCGCATTGTATATCAAGGAAAGCATCGCTTTTATCAAACTTTAAAACCTCATCACAGGCCACACAATACCAAAGGGGGGCGTCGGAAGTGTCCCGATTTCGGGCATTTTCTCCCTGAATCATGTTGGGAATCGTTCCGTGGGTTTCATATTGGCCAAACAATTTTATGATATCCCGGGCCTCACCGGTTTTTCCTGCGGCGATCAACCCTCGTACAAAGATCAGGGCATCTCGCCCCCAATCGAGGAACCATGGATATCCGGCAATAACCGTATGTAATTCGCCTCGATTTACCGTATAGTGATCCATGGCTTTTTCCAGCACATCTAACGGGGCCAAGAATTTGTTTTTTTCAAGGTTAAACCACTCACTGTCTTTTATCGACGGCATGCTGGTCTCGGAATTAGGTGTTTTTCCCTCCCCAATTCGTGCATTCAATGTCGCAGATCCACCACCGGTCAAAAACGTATGAAAATAACCGGGACTAAAGAGATCTGAATCCGGATCAAGACCTCGCTCAGCCTCTTTGGGTCTGTAAACCAAGTATTGCCACTCGGGCTCCCACACAAAATCACCGTCAGAAATCCTCAGATGCAGTTGATGCTTCTGATCCGGGGAAAAATTGAAGCCATCCGGCTTTGAATCAATAGCATCCTGCCAGGTGTGTTCAGGGCCCTGGTAGGCTTTGGTGGTATCATGAAAGTTCCGGTTTTCAATATCAGGCCGTAAAATTAGGCGAACCGGTTCGTGATCAGGCAACCGTCCATCTCGGCCTTCGGCCGGTTCGCGGCTAAACATCATTCGCAAACCATTCTCTTTGGATATCATCTCCACATAAACGGATAAAAATACATGTTGTCCCTGCCCTGTGGGCACCTGAAACCGCCACATCCCTTTTGACCCCGACATAGCATAAAAGGAAACAAAACAATCATCGCAAATTTCTTGTGAATATTCCTGAAACACCAACCATGCCCGGCAGCGAGTAAACATGACCCAGCGATCTTCGGGAATATCACCGTCTATGTTTGCCGCCAACAAGGCATCGTACCGGCTTGAAAGCTCACCCCAGGAAACAAAGGCCCTTAGCATCCCCCCCCTGCCGTTGGTTCCAAGCATAATAAGAGAGCGGTCTGAAAGATCCGCCCGGTCAAAAATCCGTTTGACGGTAGCATTTTCCGCCCTGGGAAGGAATAAAATCGGCCCATCAATATGCTGGGTGTCTCCCGGCGTATAAACCGATATCTTCAGCGTGCAAGAAAAAGGGGTTCCTGCAGGCTGCATCGGGGAAAAGAGAACAAAAAACGACCCATCCGTGCACGGCAAACTCTCCTCCTGGGCAAGGCACCGGCCCTTATCCATAATTCGGACACGAAAAGACGTATCGGCACGGACCATCAAAAAATGATCCGGCAAAATCATGACCTCTCGCCGGATGTCCCTGGGCCACTGCCATGTAATGATTCTTGATTCATCACTTAAAGGGTTAAGACTGCGACAAAACTTGACAGGATTTTCCGTAAACTGTTGAGCCAGTTCATCCGGATCAAGGGGTCCCAAATCCTGAATACCTTTGTAGAATCGAAAAATGTCCAGGGCCTTGGCGCGCAGCCGCTGTTTTTTTATCCGTTCAGGATAAAGCAGGGCCAAAGATTCTGCTTCGAGGATAGGGTTCATGTCAAGAGGATCATTGCTAAGACAAAGGACCTCGCCGGGATTGAGAAGATGGGAAAACTGCTCGTGGGATTCGGTGATGGTCACCATCTCTCCTGTGATCAGGTCCGTCATAGACAAATTCGACATACCTGTATCTTGAGGATCCCAGGTCCCCAGGGTCTCTTTCTTATCATCCAGATTTGCCAAAATAAGGAGCTTTTTCCCGGATGGCAGATGATGCCTAAAAAGTGCCAGATGATTTCCCTCCCCTTTTTGGACCATTTTCAGTTCGGTTCGATCATGAAAAGCCGGATGCAGTTTGAGGATCGTGTTAAGACGCCGGATGTGTTTGACCTGGTTTGTTTTTGCATTCCAGTTTAATGAAGGTGCGCCGTGGACATTGATCTTTTCTGTGGCATACCATTCCACACCATTGGCAAATCCGAAACCGCCTTGACAACTGCAAAGCGCACACAGTGCAATGCGCATACGAGCAAATTTTTTGGACCGTTCAGCCAGACGCAGATTATCGTGGGTCTCGGCAAAATGAACGGCAATCCCGTCGCTGGCAGATATCTCGCTGGCTCCCGGAAGATACGCTTCGATCTGGTTGCGGTCATAGTTCTGAAAAAGCTCTGAATAAGCCCAGTTGAAATTGGCCCGGTTCAAAATGTCGCGGGACACTGAAATTTTTCCGCCAAGTCCTTCTAAAATAAAAATGGTATCCGGATACTGCTCCCTGACCTTTGCCACGATATACCGCCATGCAGAAACCGGTATCATGTACCCTGCATCGCAGCGAAATCCATCCACACCCCGGCGGCACCAGGTTATAAAAACATCTGCCATATATTCCCACAAGTCCTTTTGAGAATAATCGAGCCGTGTAAGGTCCGCCCACACAACCCCCCAGGCACCCGGAACTTCGATTTTACCGTCAGAGTCCCGAACCAGCCACTGCGGGTGGGTTTCATGGAGACCAGCAGCCCAACCGGTGTGATTGACGGCGATATCGATAAAGATCGAGGCCTGACGTTCATGGATCGCATCCACCAGCTCAATGAATTGCTCCAGAGGCGTGGCCCGTGTATCGAACTCGGCCAGTGCTGAATCAACGGCAGTAAAACTAAGGGCCGCATACGGGCTTCCAAAGCGTCCCATACGGGCATAGGTGGTGGGCGTGGGATGGATCGGAAGCAATTGAATGACCCTGCACCTTAGCTCACCGATGATGAAATCCAACTCTTTTATTAAATCACGAAAGGTTCCTGAAGGTGGAATAACCGTATATCCGTTTTTGTCCAGGCCTTGGATCAAATCTTCATCGGCTTCCTGAAAAAAATCACCGCTTTTATTTGGGCCGAACTGTCGGACAAACGCATTGTAAATGATGTTGGAGCAGCAGGTGTCTGCCGGCTCGACATTGAGGACGACATTCGGCCCTTCCGGCCATACCGGTCGTGTCTCTCCTTGGGGCAAAAAGAAACACTTTCCCTCGAAATGTCCGACTTCGCAAAGCGGAACTGTAATTTCAAAGCTTTGGTCGTCAATGCGTTTCATCGGCAGATCGAACCAGTCCCTGCCCATGAAGGGCCGGTTATTTTCGACCTCCGTGATGATCTCTCCTCTGGCTGTTCTTGCGTGTCCAATGTTCGTCCGAAGCCAGGCGCTTCCTCGTTGAGGGTGGTAAAAAGAGAGGATAAATGAACAAGTGTCGCCCCGAAACATCAGGATGCGGGTCCCTGGTGCAGGATTCTGAATAACTTTATCTGAATTCTTCATGTGGCTTCGCTTTTTATGATCTATGCAAATAAAATCGTTTAACGATTTTATGAAACTCCCGAAGGTTTACCTTCGGGATCTAATAAACGAAAGGCTAAAATTCCTATTCCCCCAGCAAGTTACGGGGTATTTTGGAATTTTTACCACACTTTCGCTTTAAAAAGGTTCTTATACATTATTTGAATTCATCCCGCGCTGCAAGTAGCAGGGGATTCAAATTTAAACACAAAATACAAAACATTAAACATTCTTTCAAATTCGAGTTACGTAAATTTATTAGTATAAGTCAATGAAAATTGGGTGTCAAAGGAAAAGGTATCATTAAGTAATTATTGAAGGTTTAAATAGATGAGGAAATTTGCGGCCCACCCACAACTCCAGACCGAGAACCCAACAGATTCGAAATCTTCTGTCTGAGTTCTTCGGCTGCTGTATGGCTTTTCACCACGTATCCATCAGCCATAGAAAGTTGGGGACATTCCAGGTGGGTGTCGTGAATGGTAACAATAAGCACCGGGAGATTCGGATCACGAACTTTTATTTCTTTTAATACATCCCACACCAAAACTCCATGCTTTAAGTATTGATTCAGTAAAACAATATTGGGCTTAAATGACAAAATATCTTCCGTAACAGCTTCGATATTGTCCGTTGTTGAGAGGTTATACTTCTCACCGGCCAGCCCTTCTCTGCAAAGGTCCTTTATCCATGCCTGATCATCGACAATAAGAATATTGGCCATTTTTATCTCCCGGCCTTTTCTTCTTTCAAGAGTTTCACTATGTAAAATGGAATCGGCACGTTCAGACAGTTTCAATAGTACTCCACGTACTTAACACCGACTCCGAAATGATGGTCATCTTCGTCGCCAATATTTTTCCACCATTTGACCCGGGCAAGGGAAATGGTCCGTAATCCCTCGAAGAATTCGGGATCAGAAGCATCTAACAGACAGTCATTCATTTGGAAATAAATATTGGCTCCTTCTTTAAAAAAAACATTGGACTCGAAATACATGCCATCCTTGCTGAAATTGAGCATTTTAGCATTGAACATCTTGTTTTTGTTAAAACAACCCCATGCGATGGATGCTTTGCACTTACGCCGTTTATCGGTTCTTTTTTCCATATGCCCTTTCACCTCCTGCAATATATTATTTCTCGAATTCAAGTGAAAAGATAAATCAATCGGGTTTTTCGAGTTAGTGCACAACAGGCCTCTTTAATCCCATTACAGCTTGGTCATCAAGATATAGAAATATAAGCTCCAGGGTATAATTGTCTAAAAGATTTCTTTCCCATCCAAGCCTTTCCAATGCATATTTTACATTGGCTATTGTAAAATACCATACACTTCCTGTGACATTGTCTACGTCTTTAATCAGTCGAGTGATCTCAATGGAGGCCAGCCCTCTGTTTTTTAATCTCCCTGATATCATATTTCTTATATTTAGCACCAAAGCCTCCGAATTTATTTGAGTCACTTAATTCCTTTTTGAAGCCAACTTCTCAATCAACTTTGAATCGTCAAGCGCATCATAGGTGGTCAAAATAAGGATGGGGCCTGTACCTGTAAAAAAGATTCCTGCTTTCATGGGGCACCTCCTTTTTTACTTTAGAAAATATATCAACACCTAAATTTTTACACTTTAATAATTATCAAATTTCAATTTGCGTTGTCCATAGAGAGGACGGTTCATTTTGATAGGGGAAATTCCTATAACGTGGGGACATATCCTAATTAGTGTCCATCCATGAATTCAAAATGAACACAATGGGTGTCCAATTCAGAAATGAGCAATTTTTGTTCTGATCAAGGCCGCACAAGGGTTTGCGGTGAGGGTCTGTACGCCGCAGCCGGAAACCCGCGGAGAACGCCGAGCAGAACAAAAAGGGCCATTTATGGATGGACACTAATTAATGATATGCCGAAGCAGATCAACTCTTGACAAAAAAAAACGAAGCTGAGAATATTTAGAGTCATTTTTAGATGTATTAACCAAGATCCGATGAAATACCGAATCTGTTAACCGCTTACGATATATTCTCTATTGACTTCTTTTTATTAATTTTTTATTTATATCTGACAGGTTATCTATTATGAAATGGTTTCTTTATGCATTCAGCGTGATCTGGATCTCTGTCGGCGCCGGGCTAATCATCTACACCCACGAATCGAAACGCATAATAAAAAGCTTCGTTACGAATCTTGACCGCAGAATCTTATCGGCATTACCGGCCATCTTTGGTGTTTTTCTTATCATTGCTGCATCGGAGAGCCATCACTCGTGGTTCATAAGATTAATTGGAATCTTGGCTGTTCTTAAAGGTGGGTTTATATTTTGGAACCCTCAAAATTTGTATGATAAAACTGTTGACTGGTGTTTGAACTCAGTATCGGATCAAACGTTTAGGTTTTTTGGAATTATTACACTCATTCTGGGTACTGTCATTTTATCCTGGATATTGTAGGCAGAAAGGAGTAATGGACCATGACTTTAACAAAAGCTCAAATTATTGAAGAGATTAGTAACAAAGACGGATTCACAAAGAAAAAATCCATTGAAATCGTGGAAACGCTGTTGGATATCGTCAAGGGTACTTTAGAATCCGGCAATGATGTTTTGATCAGTGGATTTGGAAAATTCTGTGTAAAGGAAAAGAAAGAGCGCAGAGGCAGAAACCCTGCCACCGGTGATGACATGATGCTTTCAGCAAGAAAAGTCGTCACGTTTAAATGTTCCTCCAAGCTGAGGGATATGATTAACGGATAATCAACGGATATTAACATAGTAAATCCTTTACCCATGATATAAAGAGCAAAATTCCCATATGGAAAGAGTAATTTCGCCTTGAATCTGCTTTAACCTTTTCACTCGCTTTTCTCCCGATTGTTCGGGATAAACTCCCGCTCTTTGGGGATTTAGCCCATTAAAATGAAGCCTCCCATCTATAGACAGAAAGAATGACAACCTGATATTGAGCTATTTAGTCTGGATTTATTTGAATTTTTGAACTGTTTTTTTCAAGGAGACACCCGATGGAAAA
>Ga0307425_1000483_pt1 | contig 25077 bp, 15 predicted proteins | sample SalMarWE160330MG_FD_202152 | JGI IMG/M metagenome (GOLD analysis project Ga0307425, IMG submission 202152) | Salt marsh sediment microbial communities from the Plum Island Ecosystem LTER, Massachusetts, United States - WE1603-30 | ecosystem: Environmental > Aquatic > Marine > Intertidal zone >...
TCTCCGGCGACTACCTCATTCCATTGTTCTATCTCCCGAGCCAATGGGTGGCCCATTGGAGCGATTTGAAGCGGCCGGAGACAACGCCTCTCTACGGCTACCAGATCGACACGTGGTGGATCGAGCTACCGGCGGCGGCGCAAGGCGGCAGCAAGACGGACAACCCCTAACTGCCGATGAGCACAGCCGAAGAAACCAAGGGGACAGAGGACGGCGACCTTCCGACGGCGGAACAGCTGCTGCGGGCCCGGGCCATTCAACGGCCGAACGTCTTGGCGCTGTTGGATCCGCCCAATCGTCAGGCGCTCGGCCTTGGCACCTCGCGGTCCTTCACTTACAGCGAGGCCGATGCGGCCGTCGACGCGCTTGCCGCCGTGTTCGTCGAGCTGGGACTTCGCCCCGGCGATACCATTGCCGCTCAGCTCCCTAATCTCGCTCTATCGCCATTGACTGTGCTCGCCGCTTGGCGCGCCGGTCTGACCGTCGCAGCGCTGCCGATGCTGTGGCGGGGATACGAGGTCGCCAAGGCCTGCAACGAACTCAAACCCAAGGCCCTGATCGGTGTCTCTCGTCTTGCCGCCGAAAATCCGATGGAGGCGCTGTCCGCGGTGGCGAACACTCATTCCTCTTTGCGTTTCGTGCTCGGTTTCGGTCCCGATCTTCCCAAGGGTGTCACCTCACTCGACGAAGCCATCGAGACCCGTAAGGACTTGCCGCCGGTCGAAACCGGGCCGCGAGAGGGGCCGGCCATGATCACGTTTACCGCGCGGGCGGGCGTGCCCTTCCTTGCGATCGAGCACGGCGAAGAGGAACTCTTGGCGCAAGGCGCGATGACGGTGCTCGGGCTCGGCCTCGATAGAAGCGACGTGATCCTCAACGCCTATCCGCTGACCGGACCGGCCGGACTTTCGCTCGGCTTTCTCCCTTGGCTCATCAGTGGCGCCACGCTCGTTCAGCACCATCCCTTCGATTATGAGGTGTTCACCGGACAGCTCACCGCCACGGGGGCCACGGTGACGGCACTGCCCTCGCCTGCGCTTGCGCAACTTGCCAAGGACGGCGTGCCGCAAAAGCCTCAATGCCGGCTGCGGCAGGTCGGTGTGGTGTGGACCGGCGTCGGGCAAGCCGAGCCGCTCAAGCTTCCCTTTGGCAACACCGCCGAATTCTTCGATCTTTATCCGCTTGGCGACCTTGCAAGCGTCGTGCTCAGGCGCAAGGACGCAAGCGACCCAGCCGGACTTCCGTTCGGCGAAGTTTCCGTCCGGGAAGACAGCGACGATTCGGTCTTCGTGGAAACCAAGCTTGCACCGCGCCCCGCCCCTGAGGGTTATGGCGAGATTCTCATGCGCGGGCCAATCGTCCCGAGCGGGCAGACGGAGGGGCCGCTTACGCCTGACGGCGATCTGTTCGTCAGCACCGGGCTTCTCGGCAAGCGCGGCAGCGCAGCAAGCGCAAGCCTACACCTGAAGGAAGACCCTGAGTTGCTTCGCCATGGCGGTCTGTCGATTGCCGCTTGCGAGTTCGATGAGCTTTACCAGAGCTTCCCCGCCTTTCTCGACGCGGCCTGTCTCGTGCTTCCCGATGCGCAGATTGGTGATCGCGTGATCGCCGCCGTCGTGCCGCGGCCCGGCGAGCTGGTCGCGATCGAGGCGCTCAACCGGTTTCTCGAAGAGCGAAGCGTTGCCCATTACAAGTTCCCCGACAAGATTCTGATCGTCAGGCGAATCCCGCGCGACGGCGACGGCCGGGTGTTGCGCGATCAGATCTTGCTGCAAGTCTGATCAGGCCGCTTCTTTCACGGCTTGAGCGATCTTGACGAGACGCTTCAACAGATCTCTTGCACCGTGGAGCCGTTCCTCCGGCGTCTGCCAATTCGCGTAATAGATCAGCCGGTGATCGGGCTGGAGCTTCACCCTTTTTCCTTCCTCGCCAATGAAGGCAATCAGGCCTTCCGGGTTGGCAAAGCTCTTATTACGGAAGGCGATCACCGCGCCTTTCGGGCCCGCATCGATCTGCTCGATGCCCGCCTTGTGGCAAAGTCCTTTGATTTCAACAACTTCTAGGAGGTGGCGGACTTCTTCCGGCAACGGTCCGAACCGGTCGATCAGCTCGGCGGCAAAGGCTTCAATCGCGTCATGGCTCTCGATGCCCGAGAGCCGCCGATAAAGACCGAGCCTCACTTGCAGGTCGGGCACATATTCCTCGGGGATAAGCACCGCCGTGCCGAGATTGATGCGCGGCGACCATCGATCTTCGATCACGGCGCCCTCACCGCCTTTGAGTGCGGCGACCGCCTCTTCAAGCATCGACTGGTAAAGCTCGAAGCCGACTTCCCTGATATGGCCCGATTGCTCTTCGCCAAGGAGATTGCCGGCGCCTCTGATATCGAGATCGTGACTCGCCAAAACGAAGCCCGCGCCCAACGTATCGAGCGATTGCAGCACCTTGAGCCGCTTCTCGGCGGACGGCGTCAGCCGCGCATCGGCGGGGATGGTGAAATAGGCATAGGCCCTGACCTTGGAGCGGCCAACCCGGCCTCTCAACTGATAGAGCTGCGCCAGCCCGAACATGTCGGCGCGGTGCACGATCAGCGTGTTGGCCGAGGGAATGTCGAGACCCGATTCCACGATCGAGGTCGACAGCAGCACGTCATATTGACGGTCATAGAAAGCATTCATCACCTGGTCGAGTTCGCGCGATCCCATCTGGCCGTGGGCGCGTGCGATCTTCAACTCAGGCACGTGCTCGGCGAGGAATGCGGCGGCATCGTCCAGATCGGCAATGCGCGGCACCACGTAGAACGTCTGCCCGCCACGGAAGCGTTCGCGCAGCAGCGCCTCGCGCAACACCACCGGATCGAACGGCATGACATAAGTCCGTACGGCGAGGCGGTCGACCGGCGGAGTCGAAATGAGCGACATCTCGCGGACCCCCGACAACGCCAGTTGCAGCGTGCGCGGGATGGGCGTTGCCGTCAGGGTCAGCACGTGCACGTCGTCGCGAAGTTGCTTGAGGCGCTCTTTGTGCTGCACGCCAAAATGCTGCTCCTCGTCGACAATGAGAAGACCGAGATCGGCGAACTCGACGCCTTTGGCTAGCAAGGCATGCGTGCCGACGACGATATCGATATCTCCCGTCTTCAAACTCTTTTTCACCTCCGCCCGCTCCTTGGCGCCGACCAGGCGTGACGCCTGAGCGATCTTGACCGGCAGGCCGCGGAAGCGCTCGGCGAAGGTGTGGAAGTGCTGGCGGGCGAGCAGCGTGGTCGGCACCACCACCGCGACCTGTTTGCCGGCAAGCACGGCGATTAGGCTCGCTCGAAGCGCGACTTCGGTCTTGCCGAAGCCGACATCGCCGCAGATCAGCCGGTCCATGGGCCGTCCGCTGGCAAGGTCCTCGAGAACGGCGCCGATACTGACTTCCTGGTCTTCGGTCTCTTCGTAAGGGAACCGGGCCGAGAACTCCTCGTAGACCCCATCGGGCGGGCTCAAGACCGGGGCCTGGCGCAGAGCGCGGAGTGCCGCGACCTTGATCAGCTTTTCGGCAATGTCGCGGATACGCTTCTTGAGGCTCGCTTTCCGCGTCTGCCAGCCGACACCGCCGAGCCGATCCAGTTGCGCGCCGGCTTCGTCGGAGCCGTAACGGCTGAGAAGCTCGATATTCTCGACCGGCAGATAAAGCTTGTCACCGCCTTGATAATGCAGTTCGAGACAATCGTGCGGCTTGCCTGCCGCCTCGATGGTGGCAAGGCCCGCGAAGCGGCCAATGCCGTGGTCGGAATGAACCACAAGATCGCCGATCGTGAGGCTCGACGCTTCGCTCAAGACATCGCTGCCACGACGGCCGCGCGTGCGCCGCACCAGCCGGTCGCCCAGAATGTCCTGCTCGCCGATCACGGCAAGTCCTGGCGCCTCGAAGCCCGTTTCGAGCGGCAGCACGGCCACCGGAAGAGCCTTTGAAGGGGAACTCAGCGCCTCGGCAAAACTGTCGATTCGCCTCGTTTCGCCGGCGCCGTGCTCCGAAAGAAGCGTTGCCAAACGCTCGCGCGCGCCGCCGCTCCAACAGGCGATGATGACTTCTTTGTTTTCGCCTCTGAGCCTTTTGGTGTGCGCGGCCACGGCAGCGAAAACGTCGGTCCCTTCAGCCTGGCGTTCGGCGGCAAACGAACGGCCTTGCTTTCCGCCAAAGGACACGATGACGGTCTCGTCCGGCTTTTCCGGCCGCTCGAACGGATCGAACAGAACCACGTGGCGTCCCGACAGCGCCTCCTGCCATTCGGCCTCGCTCAAGAACAGGCTCTCGGGCGGGACGGGATGATAAGGCGGCGCGCCGAACGCCTTGCGCTCAAGCGCTTGGTGGCGGGCATCGTAGTGATCGGCGATCTGCTCGAGCCGTTTTTCACGCGCATCGTCGACGAGCGGGTCCAACGTAACGGTCGCATCGGGCAGGTAGTCGAACAGCGTCGCCAGACGGTCATGGAAGAGCGGGAGCCAATGTTCCATGCCCTGTTGCTGGCGTCCGGCCGAAATCGACTCATACAGCGGGTCGTCGCCGGTGACGGGACCGAACAGCTCCACATAGCGTTGGCGGAAACGGGTGCGAACGTCCGGCGTCAGCGCGATTTCGCTCATGGGAAGAAGCCCAAGGTGATCGCGCCGCCCTTCGCTTCGCTGCGTGCTCGGGTCGAAGGCCCTCACCTGCTCCAGCGTGTCGCCGAAGAAATCGAGACGCACCGGCTCGGCGCCCGGAGGGTAAAGGTCGAGAATGCCGCCGCGCACGGCGTATTGCCCCGGATCTGTGACCGTGCCGGCCCGCGCATAGCCGGACATCTCCAGCCGTTCGATCAGGCCTTGCATCTCGATCACGTTGCCAGGACTAAGATTGAAGCTTGCGCCGGCGATGAACTCGCGTGGCGGAAGCCTCTGGAGAATCGCGTTGAGCGTGGTCAGCACGACGAGAGGCTTGCGCTCACCAGACGCGCGCGTCTCAAGCGCGGCAAGGGTCGCGATACGTTGAGCGATGGTTTCGGCATTTGGGGCGACCCGGTCGTAAGGCACGCCGTCCCAGGCAGGAAAGGCCAACACCTCGACATCGGGCGCAAAGAAGCCGAGCGCCTCTTGCAACGTGGCGAGCCGGTTGCCGTCCCGCGCGACATGCAGAATTGGCGCCCCCGCCCCGGCCGCTGTGGCGCGGCGGGCGAGTTCGCCAAGGAGAAGCGCGTCGAGCCCTTCAGGCACGCCCGCAGCGATAGCCCGCGGGGCTTCGAGCAGGCGCTCGACCGGCGGGGAGGGAAGTTTCGGCGAAGCTGGCATTTCTAAAGGTCGCTGTGGCCGTCAGTTGGTGGTGATCAGGCCGTGAAAACGTCTAAGACGGTCTATCAGTTCGTCGAGGTCATGTTCGCCGAGAGACGATCCGTCAAGAACGCCGCTTTCGATGGCGGGGTCCGGTGCCTCGATCAGGCGCTCGAAAATGGAGATCTCCGCCTCACTCATCCCGTTCAGGGCATGCTCGGCGTAGCGGCCAAGCAGGAAATCCATCTCCTTGGAACCGCGATGCGTCGCCCGCCACAGCGCCCGCCGGCGGCGCATGCCAAGATGACTGCCGGACATGATAAAACTTCCCAGTACCGCAACGCGTGGGTTAGAGCGGACGCGCCAAGCCTGTCAAGGTCGCGCTCAAACGAACCTGGATTCGCTCCCTTTATGACTTTGCATGTCTCTATCGTCAGCCCATGCGACCCGCAAAGCTAGCCCCGCTCTTCGCCACGGTCCGCTCCTTGAAAGGGGTGGGACCGAGCGTCGAAAAATTGCTCAATAAGCTCGCGGGCCCAAGGCACGAGGGGGCTCATGCCCGCGTCGTCGATCTGCTTTGGCACCTGCCCGCCGGTCTCATCGATCGCATCGTGACGCCGCGGATCGCCGAGGCCAGGATCGGCGAGATCGCCACGCTCGAAGTCACGATCACCGAGCACAGGCAAGGCGGCGGCCGAAAGGGAAGACGGCGGGCGCCTTATCGCGTGCTGGTCGAAGATGACGCGGGCTCGGCCCTCGACCTCGTCTATTTCAACGCCGATGCGTCCTATCTCAAGCGTCTTTTGCCGGAGGGCAGCCGCAAGCTCATTTCAGGGAAGCTCGAATCGTATGACGGGTCGCTGCAAATGCCGCACCCCGATCATGTCACGGCAATCGACGCAAAAGGCGACGCAAGCCTTCCCTCACACGAACCCATCTATCCACTGACCGCAGGCCTTACTAATACGACTCTGCGCAAAGCCATTCACAATGCGATCGGACAATTGCCGTCACTGCCTGAATGGATCGATGCGCCCTTTCTTGCCCAGAAGGATTGGCCCGGGTTCGGCGAGGCAATCGCCCGTCTCCACGCCCCGGAAACCGAGAGCGAGTTTCTTCCTTCGGCGCCGGCGCGGGCGCGGCTCGCTTACGATGAGCTTCTCGCCAACCAGCTTGCGCTGGCCGTGATCCGTGCCCGCCTCAAGCGGCGCGCCGGACGGCGTCTTGCCGCCACCGGGAAATTGCGCAACGCCATCCTTGCCGCCCTGCCCTTTACTCTGACTTCCGCACAGCAGCGCGCCTTGGCCGAGATCGACGCCGATCTTTCCAGTCCGCACCGCATGCTTCGTCTGCTCCAAGGCGATGTCGGCAGCGGCAAAACGGTAGTGGCGCTGCTTGCCATGGCAGGTGCCGTCGAAGCGGGCGCGCAAGCGGCCTTGATGGCGCCGACCGAACTGTTGGCACGCCAGCATCTGCAAACCATCGACGGATTCGCCAAAGCTGCTGACTTGCGCATCGCGATCCTCACCGGCCGCGAGCGCGGACGCGAACGGGCCGAGATCTTGGAGGCGCTGAAGGAAGGACGCACCGATATCCTGATCGGTACCCATGCATTGTTCCAGGAACAGATCGCATTCAAGGATCTCGGTCTCGTCGTCATCGACGAGCAGCATCGCTTCGGCGTGCATCAACGGCTGGCGCTTCAGGCCAAAGGGTCGGGCTCGGGAGCGGAGCTTCTGGTGATGACCGCCACACCCATTCCGCGCACGCTTCTGTTGACGAGTTACGGCGATATGGACGCCTCGCGGCTCGACGAAAAGCCGCCGGGGCGGAAGCCGATCGCCACCCGCGCCGTGCCGCTCGAACGGCTGGACGAGGTCGTCTCAGGGGTCGGGCGCGCGATCGCCGACGGGGCTCAGGTCTATTGGGTCTGCCCGCTTGTCGCTGAGTCGGAGGTTCTCGACATCGCCGCGGCCGAGGACCGCTATGCGGCGCTTCGCGCCCAATTTGGCGAATCCGTTGGACTGGTCCATGGACGGCTCCCGTCAAAGGATAAAGACAGCGTTATGGCCGCCTTCGCTTCGGGCGCTCTGTCGATCCTGGTTTCGACCACGGTGATCGAGGTCGGCGTCGACGTGCCGAAGGCGTCCGTGATGATTATCGAACATGCCGAGCGCTTCGGCCTCGCCCAGCTGCACCAGCTACGCGGGCGGGTCGGGCGCGGCGTGCAAGACTCGTCCTGCATCCTGCTCTACCGCCAGAAACTGTCGGAGACGGCACGGGAGAGATTGAATGTGATGCGCCGTACCGAAGACGGGTTTGTGATCGCCGAAGAGGATTTGCGGCTCCGCGGCGGCGGCGAAGTGCTTGGCACGCGCCAGAGCGGGCTGCCGCTGTTCCGCATCGCCACCCTCCCCGAGCACCAGGCGCTGCTTGAGGCGGCGCGCGACCAAGCACAGCTCAGACTCAGCCGCGACCCCGAGCTGAAGGAACCGGGTGCCGAAGCGTTGAGACTGCTGCTTTATTTGTTCGAGCGGGACGACGCGATCAAGCTGATGCGGGCCGGGTGAGTCCGGAGATCTCTAGACGACGGGCTCTTCTTCAGGAACCGGCTTTTTCGCTTTTGCTTCTTCGACCAATGTCTTCAGCTTTTTCTGCGGCGCCACCAGTCCCGCCGAGACCACCATCTTGGCAGCGTCCTCGACCGCCATGTCGAGCAGGATCACATCGCTTGCCGGCATGAAGATCACGAATCCGGTGGTCGGATTCGGCGCATTCGGCATGAACACGGTCATGACCGTTTCACCATTGCCGAGTTTCTCTTCGACTTCCGCCGGCGGGTCGCCCGAAACGAACACCAAGGCATAGAGACCCTTGCGTGGGAACTCGATGACACCGACACGCTTGAAAGACGTTCCGCTCTTGGAGAACACCGTCTGGAAGATTTGCTTGAGCAGACGGTAGACGCCGCGCACGACCGGCATGCGGTCGAGCATCATCTCCCCATAGGCCACGACGGTCCGGCCGAACAGATTGGCGGTCAGTGCCCCGATGACCATGAGACCGAAAATGCCGACGATGAGGCCGACGCCGGGAACGCTGAAGGGAAGATAAGTCTCAGGCAGATAGGCGGTGGGGATCAGCGGCTTGACCCAGGCATCGACGAGATTGATGAACCACCACACCACGTAGATGGTGATGGCCACGGGTCCGACGATGATGAGGCCGGTTAGAAAGTAGCCTCGCAGCCGGGCCATAAGATGCGAGGAGTGCGCCGGTTCCCCTCCGAGCAACACGAGCTGATCTTCGGACGGCTCGGACGTTGCGCTTGACTGTTCCGGTGTTGGTTTTTTTTGACTCTTCATCGGACGCATAATTATGTCGATCCATCTCCAAGGACTGCGGCACCGGTCTTTCGGCCGGTCCGGTGAGGCAGGTGCCTTAACACATCCCGAGTCCTGATGTGAGGCTTAGCTCGCAAAAGAGCAATGCCGCCACTTACGCTGTTTCAGGAAACTGCAACTAAAGTGTCGCAAGAGAGCAATCGATCTTGCTTCGCTTTAGCGCGTTGCAGACCTTAACGCCTTGCGCCTTGTCCGGGAAGGGGCCGACCTTGAGACTGTAGAACGTACCGAAATTGCCGATATCGATTTTCTCAATTTCAGGCGTCATACCCTGGAGACCGGGGGTTCGCGACGCTTTTTTCCACAGCGCTTGTGCGTCTGCTTCCGAGCGGCTGTTGGCGAGTTGAACCTGATAGCCACCGGACGCGGCCTGTGTCGCCGCTGGTTGCGCGGCCGGCTCCGGTTCTGAGCTTCGGCCGAAGATGCGCCAGCTCCGCTTGCTTTCAGCCTCCGGAGCGTCCTGGCCTTGTGTGGTGGTAGACCAGCTTGAGCTCGCGGCTGCGGCAGGCGGTGCGGAACGGGGCTTGCTGGGCGGAGGAGACGCCGCTGCAGTCTGGGTGGCGGGTGCCGGCGGCGGCGGCTCGGAGGACGAAGAGCCTCTGAAAGACCCGAACCAGCGGGTTAGACGGCTGCCGCCGGTGCTGCTCGATTGCGATTCCGCACCATCAACGGACGTCGTCCAAGACCCGGAGGCGGCCGGAGGTTTGCTCGAGGCTGCCGGCGGGGATGGAGCGTTGCTGGCCGTGCGGGTTGGCGGCGAAGACGGTTGCGCCACAGGGGCTGCCGGCTCGCTGCGATTGCGGCCGAAGCCTGGAATCCAGCTGCTCCACGACGACGACGACGTGCTCGCCTGACCTCCGCGGCTGACGTCGGTCGAAAATGCGGCAATGTCTGCCGTGCTTTTCGGTGCGCCGCCGTCGTCGGCGATGATTTGATCGACCTGGCTGTTCCCGGCAGCCTTCCGGGCAGCGGCGATTTCCGCGTCCCCTTGTCGACTGAGCCCGGCCGCCTTGAATGCGAGGCCGCGGTTGACCTGCGCCTTGACGCGGTCGGATTGAGGCAGGCCCAGCCAGATGGCCGCGCCAAGATCGGCCACGGCACGGCCGGACTCGCCCATCTTCCGGTAGGCGATCCCGCGCAGATAGAGGGCCTTAGCCGCACTGCCGGCCGAAACATTGTCCGTATTGATCGCGGCCGAGAGCTGCCGGACGGCGTCCTGGTATTTGCCTGCGGCAAGAGACGCCGCGCCGCTCTTCAGCCCCGCATCTTGGGCATGAGCCGCGCCGGCAGCGAGAACAAGCGCCGCTACAAGGCATAGGCACGGAAGAAGACGCCGGCCGGAAGCAAGACGGGGCGCTCGGAAGGACTTCCGCTTATCCGCCATGTTCTTGCTCAATCAGAGAAATCGGGCAAATCCGAGGCTCTAGTCTACTCCACCGTCACGGATTTTGCGAGATTTCGGGGCTGATCCACATCGGTCCCCATAAAGGTGGCCGTGTGATAGGCGATCAACTGAACCGGGACGGCATAGACCAGCGGCGCGACGAAACGGTGGACCGGGGGCACGGCCAAATGCGTGGCGATCGCGCAGCCGGTGCTGGCTGGGCCGGCGTCCGAGACCAGCACGATCTGTCCTCCCCGCGCCGCCACCTCCTGCATGTTCGAGACCGTCTTGTCGTAGAGATCGTCACGCGGGGCGATCACGATCACCGGCATGTTCTCGTCGATCAGCGCAATCGGTCCGTGCTTGAGCTCGCCGGCGGCATAGCCTTCGGCGTGGATATAGGAAATCTCTTTGAGCTTAAGCGCTCCTTCCATGGCGATCGGAAAGCTCGAGCCGCGCCCGAGATAGAGCACGTCGCGCGCCTTTGACAGGTTATGCGCGAGGCTCTCGTAAGCCCGCTCGTCACGAAGAACAGTGGCCATATGGCGCGGGACTTCACCCAAAGCCTGCACGAGTTCGACTTCGAGTTCAGGTCCGATCGCGCCCCGGGCCTTGCCCGCGGCAATGGCGAGACAAGCAAGCGCGGTGAGCTGACAGGTGAAGGCCTTGGTCGAGGCCACGCCGATCTCGGGGCCGGCCAGCGTCGGCAAGACTGCATCGGATTCGCGCGCGATCGAGGATTCGCGCACATTCACGATCGAAACGATTTTCTGGTCTTGAGCGCGGCAATAGCGCAGCGTCGCCAGCGTATCGGCCGTCTCGCCCGACTGAGACACGAACAGGCTTGCGCCGCCGGGATCGAGCGGCGCCTCCCGGTAGCGAAATTCGGATGCGATATCGACATCGACCGGCAGCTTGGCCCAGCGTTCGAACCAATACTTGGCGACTAGGCAGGCGTAAAACGCCGTGCCGCAGGCTGACAGCGAGAGCCGGCTCAGCTTGGCAAAGTCGAAGGGCAGCGCCGGGATGTCGATGCGGCTTGCGGCAAGGTCGACGCACGAGGCGAGCGTATGGCCGGTGACCTCCGGCTGCTCGTGGATCTCTTTGGCCATGAAATGGCGGTAATTGCCCTTGTCGATGAGAAGGGCCGAGGCCAGCGAACGGGTGATCGGGCGCTCGACCGCGTCACCGCCGTGATCGCGTATGGCGACGCCCTCGCGGGTCAGCACCGCCCAATCGCCGTCTTCCAGATAGGCGATGGCATCCGTGAAGGGGGCAAGCGCGATCGCGTCGGAGCCGACAAAAACCTCGCCGTCGCCGTAGCCGAGCGCGAGCGGACTTCCCTGCCGGGCCACGATCATCAGATCGTTGTAGCCACGGAAGATGATGGCCAGGGCGAAAGCGCCTTCGAGGCGTTTCAAGGCATGGTACACGGCAACCACCGGATCGTTTCCGGCCTTGAGCTCGCGCGTGATGAGATGGGCGATGACTTCGGTGTCGGTGTCGCTGGTGAAGGCGGCACCTTGTTTCTCAAGCTCGCTCTTTAACTCACGAAAGTTCTCGATGATCCCGTTATGCACCACCGAGACCAGCTCGGTCATATGCGGGTGCGCGTTGGCTTCGGTCGGCTTGCCGTGCGTGGCCCAACGGGTGTGACCGATGCCGGCGTTCCCGTTCAGCGGCAACCGGTCGAGCAGATCTTCGAGATTACGCAGCTTGCCTTCGGCGCGCCTCCGCCCCAGCTCGCCGTTCTCGACGGTGGCGACGCCAGCCGAATCGTAGCCCCGGTATTCGAGGCGCTTCAACGCATCGACCAGTTGTTCGGCGACCGGACCTTTGCCGAGAATCCCAACGATGCCGCACATACGCTTTCAAACTCCTCGCAAACCTTACCTTTAGCTAAAAGGCACCGAAGGGCGCGCGCAATTCACGCTCTATGTCCCTTTATTTCCCCGAATCCTTTGGCTTCCGGTTGCGCCGCTCGCGCATCTTGGCGGCCCAATCGGGACGTTCTTCTTGCTTGCTCCGGCTGAGCGCCAGCGCATCGGGTGCCACATCCTTTGAGATCACGCTGCCTGACCCGATATAGGCGCCCTCCCCGATCTTGACCGGCGCCACCAGCGAAGAGTTCGAACCGATAAAGGCGCCGCCGCCAATCTCGGTGCGGTACTTGGCGAAGCCGTCATAGTTGCAGGTGATGGTGCCGGCGCCAATATTGGCGCGGGGTCCGATGGTCGCGTCACCAATATAAGTCAGGTGGTTGACCTTCGCGCCCTCGCCGATCTCCGATTGCTTGATCTCGACAAAATTTCCAACACGCGCGCCCTTGGCAAGATCGGCGCCAGGCCTGAGCCGGGCGAAAGGTCCGACCGTCGCGCCTTCGCCGACCCGCGAGCCTTGCAGGTGACAAAAGCTCCTGATGGTCGCGCCGTCTTCGATGATGACACCTTCGCCGATCACTACATGCGGCTCGATGACGACGTCCTTGCCGATGCGCGTGTCATGACTGAAGAAGACGGTCTCAGGCGCAACCAGCGTCGCGCCATTGGCCATGACGGCATCGCGCAAGCGCCATTGCATGACCGCTTCGGCATGAGCAAGCTCGGCGCGTGAGTTCACGCCGAGAACCTCTTCGGCATCGGCTTCAACCACGCGCGCGTCGAGCCGATCGGCCCGGGCCAGCGCGACGGCGTCGGTCAGATAGAATTCTCTCTTGCTGTTATCGTTGCCGATGCGGTCGAGGAGATTGAGCAGGGTCTTGCTCGAGCCGAACCCCATGATTCCCGAATTGCAAAGGGTGATGGCCCGTTCCGCTTCGCTCGCCTCTTTCTCTTCGCGAATGCCGATGAGCTTGCCGTCGCCGTCCAGCAGAAGCCGTCCATAGCCGGCGGGGTTCTCGGCTTCAAAGCCGATCACGACGAGGTCGGCACCTGAAGCAAGCTCGGCACGAACTTCGTTGATCGTTCTTGCGCGCAAGAGCGGCGTGTCGCCGCAAAGAATCAGGACCTGACCGGGAAAGCCCGCAAGCGCATCGCGCGCTGCTTTCACCGCATCGGCCGTTCCCAGCGGTTCTGCCTGGACGAACAGCTCGACCGTAGGGTCAAAGGCGCGCGCCACGCTGCCCACCTCGTTCATTTCAGGCGCCAAGACGACGGCAAGCCGGTCGAGGCCGGCCGCTTTCATTGTCTGGAGCGCATGCACCAGCAAAGGCGCCCCGGCGAGCCGGTGCAGCACCTTGGCGCGCTCCGACTTCATCCGCATGCCTTTGCCGGCGGCAAGGATCAGGGCAAGAACTGGGTTATTCGTCATGACGCTTCAGTCATTGCCCATATAGCACTCCGGGGCCATACCAAGACGCGCACCCCGCGCCACTTCCTAAGCTGCCGACGGCGATCTATTTAGTCCAAACCCCGCGCGAGGGCCATAAGTGGCGTCGGGATTGAAGGGAAATTGACCGGCGACGCGGGGCGAGGCATCCTTGGTTTACAGCGTGAAAGTCGTTAAAGCCTTATTGGTGTCGCTTTTCCGCCGGAATTTCGAGCCCGGGGAGGCCTTGAAAGCCGATGGCTAAGAATCGCCTGACAGGCTCACGGAACTGGGTGCGCAGCGGCTTCGCCGTGTTCTGGATCCTGCTCGGCTGTGTTTCCGGCGTTTACCTCTTTTCAGTCCTCACCGGACCCACGCTTGGCAGGCAGACGGTCAAGTCGGCTCCGGACGGTCAAACATCGCCTGACCAGGAACTCGCCGCGATCCAGGAGAATTTGCAGGCGTTGTCGCAACAAGTCGCAGGCCTCAGCGACCGTCTGGAGGACGGCGAGACGATGAACGCGCCGGTGCCATCGGAGCCGCCTGCCCCTGCCCCGGAACCTCCTGCCGCAGCGGCGGAACCGGCACAAGCCGAAGTGACGCCGGAGCCGGCCGCCGAACCGGTCCCTCCACCGCCACCGGCGAAGGCACCGAGCGACGCCGAGGCAGCGGCGCCCGAGCCGGAGGCGCAACCTCAGCCGGAGCCGGAGCCGGCCGAGCAGGCCGAGGCCGAGGCCCAAGAGCCTGCACCGGAACCGACCCCTCCGCCCAAACCGTCTGTGCCGCCATCGGTGGTGACATCGCCGCTTGAAGAAGCGCCGACCCCGTTTGCCGCCGCATCACCGGAGGCGCCGGGAGACGCGGCCGATCAGGCCGCGCCGCAAGAGAGCCAAACTGCCGCTCCGGCTGAACCGGTGGCGTCGCCCGGTCACGATTCAGCCGAGGATACGGATGCTACCGCACCGCCCGAACCGGCGGCGACCGAGACGGCGGCCTTGGATCCCATCGCCCTTCCTCCGGCCGCCAATGACGGCTCGACCCGTTACGGCATCGAGATCGGCATCGTCGACAACCGGGACAAGCTTCGGCCTCTGTGGCGCGAGTTCCTCACCAATCATGCCGCGCTTGTCGCCGGGCTTCAGCCGCGCCGCGTGCTGGCGCCTGACAAGAAATGGCGGTTGATCGCGGGACCCTTTGGCAGCGCCGCCGAGGCCGAACAGGCATGCGCTCTGTTTCAGAAAGCCGCACGGCCCTGCGAAGCCACCGTCTACGCCGGCGACGTCCTTTGAATTAGCGGCTGATCCTAAAGCTGATCCGCGTTGAACGTGTCGCAGGAATTGAGATCGCCGCTTTCATAGCCGCGCTTGAACCAGCGCACGCGTTGCTTCGACGAACCATGCGTGAAGGCGTCGGGAACGACGTAACCTTGCGTCTGCCGCTGAATGCGATCGTCGCCGATGGCACTCGCCGCTTGCAGCGCTTCTTCGATATCGCCCGGCTCGATAACATCCCTGCTCTGGTCGGCCCGGTTGGCCCAGACGCCGGCAAAGCAATCGGCCTGCAATTCCATACGCACTTGAAGCGCGTTGCCCTGACTGCGGCTCATGCGCTGTTTCAGCGCTTCGACCTGATCGGCGATGCCCAGCAGCTTTTGCACATGATGGCCGATCTCGTGTGCGATGACATAGGCTTGAGCAAAATCGCCCGGCGCCCGAAACCGGTTCTTGAGTTCCTCGTAGAAATCGAGATCGATGTAAACCTTCTCATCATTCGGACAGTAGAACGGCCCCATCGCGGCCATGCCTAGACCGCACGCCGAGCGCACACCGCCGGTGAACAGCACCAGCTTCGGGTCCCGGTAGCGCAGGTCATAGCGGGCAAGGAGGCTACGCCAAACGTCTTCAGTATCGGCAAGAACGACGGATACGAAGCGTTTGAGATCGTCTTCGCTTGAACTCTGCGGGCGCTGCACCGGCGCACTCTGCCGCTGTCCCGGGACCGGGAAATTGGTGGCATCAGGGCGCGATTGCGGAAGGTTGATATCGGGGAAGGTGGTGGGTTGGCCACCCGGTCCGCCCCCTTGCATGATGACCCTCGGATCCACGCCGAAGAAGAACATCAGGCCGAGAATAATGAGAAGCCCGAGGATGCCGATGCCGCCGCTTCTGCCGCGCGAACCGGGGCCGGGAAAGCGCATACCGCCACGCGGAAACGGAAAGCCGAAGCCGCCGCCTTGTCCTCGCCGATCCTCGACGTTTTCACTCTCTCTTTGACCGCGCCAGCGCATGATTTCACGACCTCATACCGGGCCCGAACGGCCCATCAATTGCGCTCATTGTGCATGGGGCGCGCCGCGGCACAAGACTCTGCCACAGGCGGGATTCTCGGTCAGAACGGCCAATTCTAGCAACCGCTTGAGGTCGAACGGCATTGCTACGCGGTGTGAGTGCACGCCCACAAATCCCTGTGGTCATTCGAACTACTGACAAGGATATGTCAAAAAACTGCCATAGGCCAAAGGCATGCTGGCACGTGCCCAGTTGTAGTGAGTCTGGGCCGGTAGTGTGTTCTGTGTAATGCGTACGAGCCTCGGCACTCCCCGCGCCGGGGCTCTTCTTTTTGCGACTCGGGATTCCACAAGAAGGCGGGAGCGACCGCCTTTCGTATGCGATCGCTCCCGCTCTTTGGGTTATTGCGGCACGGTGTCCGGTGCCGGTGTGTCGGTCGTGGCCGGCGGTTCTGCTGCCGGGGGCTCGGCGGCCGGGGGTTCGGCTGGCGTTTCGGCTGCAGGCGGGGCTGCCGGCGCTTCAGCGGCTGGAGGCTCTGCCGGCATTTCGGCCGCGGGCGGTGCCGCTGGCGCTTCGGCTTCAGGCGGCGCCGCTGGCTGCTCGGCGGGCTCCTCGGTCATCGGCTGCTCGACCTTGACCTCCGAATCACCTTTGTGCCCGTACATAAAGAAGGCAGCGATGACCAGGGCGAGCACGATGCCCCCCAATACAATCGCCATAAATGTTCTGCTGCCCTGGTTGTCATCTGCCATGTGTCAATCTCCTCCCCGCAAAAGGGCGTCTAGAATCGCGACTCCGAACTTATCGAGGAATTACACAGGGGTCGAGAGCCGCTTTAGCGCTGCGTCACAAGATCAAGATTAACGCGCAGCCGAGGCGCGAGTTCGCCTCATCCAATCAAAAACCGGCGCAACGAGAAACGCGACGAGGAAATTGATCACCACCGAATAGAGCGCGGCATAGCCCGGCAGGGTCACGCCGAGGACCTCAAGCGGATAGACCGAGGAGGTGAAGCTCTGGGTCGCCGCCATATAGGTGCCGACGCCGGTGCCAACGGCCCAGCCCATCAGCAGCGCCATCGAGTTGAACCGGCGCGTGTAGAGGCCGAGCAGAATCGGCGGCAGAAGTTGAATAATCCAGATACCCCCCAGCAACTGAAGCTGGATGGCATAAGACTGGGGAATGGCGAGGATGAACACCACCGCTCCGATTTTGACCACGAGCGAAACGATCTTGGCCATCTGGGCCTCGTCGGCCTCGCTGCAGTGCGGGCGGAAGAATTCCTTGTAGAGATTGCGCGTGAAGAGATTGGCACAAGCGATCGACATGATTGCGGCCGGGACCAGCGCACCGATTGCGATGGCGGCGAAGCCGACGCCGACAAACCAAGAGGGAAATGACGCAAGGAACAGCGCCGGCACCGCGAAGTTGGGTCCGTGCTCGGCGAAGCCCGTTTGGTAGGCCGGATCTTTGTCCACACCTGCGGCGATGGCCATGTAGCCGAGAAGCGCGATCAGCCCGAGGATCAAGGAGTAAGCCGCCAGGAACGCCGCATTCCGCCGGATGACGTTTCCGCTCGACGAACTCAAAATGCCGGTCATGGCGTGCGGATAAAGAAACAATGCGAACGCCGAACCGAGCGCGAGCGTGGCATAGGCGCTGTAGCTCCCAAGACTCTCGCCTGAGGGCGGCGTGAGGATCAGTTTCTCCTTCGGCACGCTGGCAAAGATCTTTCCGTAACCGCCAAGCTCGGCCGGAATAATCACCAGAGCCGCGAACACGGTCACGAAGATCAGCGCGTCCTTGACGATGGCGATCAAGGCGGGCGCCCTGAGTCCGCTGGTATAGGTAAAGGCGGCGAGGATAATAAAGGCGATGATCAGGGGTAGGTGTGTGGTCCAGCCGCCAAAGTGAAAGCCGAGTGCGCTGATCACTACCTCCATGCCGACGAGCTGCAGCGCGATATAGGGCATGGTCGCGACGATGCCCGTCAACGCGAATGCGAGCGCAAGAAGCCGGCTGTCGAAGCGGTCGCGCACGAAATCGGCGGCGGTCACATGACCCCGCGCCCGCGCGATCTCCCATAGACGCGGGAAGATCATATAGAGAATGGGATAGATGAGGATCGTGTACGGAACCGCAAAGAAACCCACCGCGCCCTTGCCGAAAACCAGCGCCGGGACGGCAATGAAGGTGTAGGCGGTGTAGAGATCGCCGCCGAGCAGAAACCAAGTAACGACAGTGCCGAAGCGGCGGCCGCCGAGACCCCATTCATGCAGCAGATTGAGATCGGCTTTACGCCAGCGCGCCGCCACGAAACCAAGCCAAGTGATGAACAGGAACAGCCCGACGAAGACGGCTGTCGCGGTGACGTCGAGGGTCAAAGAATGTCCCCCGTGCCCCCGGACTCCGGATCCAAGTCGACTTGCCGGGCCGTGTGCGTGATGCGGGTCTCGATGGCATAGACGGCAATCGCGATCGCGGCACCGATCAGGACCCAGGCCAGCTGATACCAATAGAAGAAGGGAATGCCGGCCAACTCAGGCGCGACCCGGTTGTAGGACGGCACCCAAAGCATGGCGACGAACGGGATAAGAAACAGGAGACGCGGCCAATAGCGCAGGAGCTTCGCGGATCGTTTCGACATTCGCGCTTGACCCCTCCCCTTTCGCGCCGGTCCGGGGAGCCCTCGGCCTTTGCGGTGGATCACGGGGGGATGCCGCATTTTGGGTTGTTTAGCAAGGCGACCCGCAATATTGCTTTTGCCTCGACCCGGCCCATATGGCCGGAGAAGAGCCCGTAGCTCAGCCGGTAGAGCACTTGACTTTTAATCAAGGGGTCCGGGGTTCGAGCCCCCGCGGGCTCACCACACTTATTTGCTTTGATTTGCTCAAGGGTGTTTCGAGCCGTGCGGCTTGCCCGAGCATATTTGCAACACGCCGCTAATCCGGTGCCAGGCGCCCGCAAAACCCCTTGGGCGGCGCTCGGTTGACGCTACATCGCTCAATTTACTAGGATTTGGGCGGCCCAACGCTCTGGAGTCCCGGCATTTTGGACGCTTCCGCGTGCTCCCGCGGGAACGCCTTAGGGTCGTTGCACGAAGCTGGAATCGCCGGGGGCTCGAATAGCGGCGGAGGGCTAAGGGCAGCATCTCAGCAGCCCATCATGCCGGTCCGGTTGTACGAAGAAGCATCTCAATGCGCGGCTGGCACGTGAATTGCGTGGTTGTCGCTTCTTCGGCTCAACCGACGCGCTTACAGCAGCAGCCACGCTAAGGATCGCGAGCGAGCGTCGATGCAAGAACGAGACACCGACAGGTTGCGCCAACGCGCGATTCCCACCGAGAGCTTGCTCGGCCGCGTGGCGATTGAGCGCGTCTGGCCCGAGATCGACGGCGGCCGGTTCGACATCAAGCGTGCGGTCGGCGATGTCCTGACGGTCGACGCGGATATCTTCTGCGACGGGCATGACAAGCTCGGCGCGGCGCTTCTCTATCGCCGCGACGACGCGCCGGACTGGCACGAAGTCCCGATGCAGTTTGTCGACAACGACCGTTGGCGCGGCGACATCAAGCTCGAAGAGAATGCACGCTATGTTTACACCGTCGTCGCCTGGAGAGATTTGTTCGCCTCTTGGCGAGAGGGCATTACCAAGAAATTCGATGCCGGCCAGCCAGTCTCGCTCGAGCTTAACGAAGGGCTCGACCTGATCGAGAAGGCGCTTGCCGCGGCAACGCAAGCCTCGAACGATGGCCGTCCTCTCCTGGCGCGATTGGCAAAGGCGCTGAAAGCCGCGCCCGACGAGGTTGCCAAATTCACCATCCTCACCGGCGAGGATGTGAGCGCGCTGATGGCACGGATCAGCCCGCGCACCCATCTCTCGCGCTATCCGAAAGAGCTTGGAGTCTTCATCGACCGCAAGCTTGGGGCCTTCAGCGCCTGGTACGAGATGTTTCCGCGCTCGCAGTCTGGAGACGTGCGCCGGCACGGAACGTTCGATGACGTCATCGCCAGGCTGCCTTATGTGAAAGCCCTCGGGTTCGATGTCCTTTATTTTCCGCCGATCCATCCGATCGGCCGTATCGCCCGCAAGGGGCGCAACAACTCTCTGACACCGGCGCCGGACGATCCGGGAAGCCCTTACGCGATCGGCGCCGCGGAGGGGGGCCATGACGCGATCCACCCGGAGCTCGGAACCTTTGCCGATTTCGCCCGGCTGGTGAAAGCGGCGAAGACGCACGGTCTGGAAATTGCGCTCGACTTCGCCATCCAAGTCTCGCGCGACCATCCGTGGATCAAGGAACATCCGGAATGGTTCGATTGGCGCCCCGATGGCACCATCAAATTCGCCGAAAACCCGCCGAAGAAATACGAGGACATTGTCAACGTCCATTTCTACCGCGACGCGTTTCCGTCGATATGGTTCGCGTTGAGGGATGTTGTGCTGTTTTGGGCCGGTAAAGGCGTGAAGATCTTCCGCGTCGACAATCCCCACACCAAACCTTTTCCATTCTGGGAGTGGATGATCCGCGAGGTTCACGCCGCGCACCCGGAGGTTATTTTTCTCTCAGAGGCGTTCACGCGGCCGAAACCGATGAAGCTGCTCGCCAAGCTCGGCTTCACACAGTCTTACACCTACTTCACTTGGCGCAACACGAAGCTGGAGCTGACGGAATATCTGACCGAACTCACGACCGGCGAGACGCCGGAATATTTCCGGCCCAACTTTTTCGTCAACACGCCGGATATCAACCCGGTCTACCTGCAAACCAGCGGCCGGCCCGGTTTCCAGACGCGCTTCGTCCTGGCGGCGACACTCGGCTGCAATTATGGGCTCTATAACGGGTTTGAGCTTTGCGAGGGGAGTCCGCTACCAGGCAAGGAGGAATATCTGGACTCGGAGAAGTACGAGATAAGGGCTTGGGATTGGGACCGGAAGGGAAACATCAAGGCCGATATCGCCCTCGTCAACAAGCTGCGGCAAGAGCATCCCGCATTACAGAATTTCACCAATTTGAAGTTCTACAACGCCTGGAACGATGAGATTCTCTATTACGGTAAGAGCACGCCCGACCTCTCGGACTTTCTCCTCTTTGCCGTCAACCTCGACCCCCACAATAGCCACACCGCACATTTCGAGGTTCCATTGTGGGAATTCGGCTTGCCTGACGAGGCCTCGATCGGTGTCGAAGATCTTGTCACCGGCGAGAGCTTCACTTGGACGGGCAAGGTACAGCAAATGACGATCGACCCCAAGACGCGCCCCTATGCGATCTGGCGTCTGACAGGACCGAAAGGCTAGCCATGGCATCCGTCGAGACTGCGTCCCCGCCTGTCGCTGTGCCGTCCGAGACGAAGCAGCCGGCTCAGGAACACGATCGGCCCGCCACGCACTGGTATAAGGACGCCATCATCTACCAGCTGCACGTCAAGGCGTTCCTCGATTCCGACGGCGACGGCATCGGCGACTTTAAAGGGCTAATCCAGTCGCTCGATTACATCGAGTCGCTCGGGGTCAATACGATCTGGCTATTGCCGTTCTACCCCTCGCCCCTCAAGGACGACGGCTACGACATCGCCGACTACCGCGATATCAATCCGTCATACGGCAACATGGAGGACTTCAAAACTTTCATGGCGGAAGCCCGCCGCCGCGGCATCCGCATCCTCACCGAGATCGTCATCAACCACACGTCAGACCAGCATCCGTGGTTCCAGCGCGCCCGCAAAGCAGCGCCCGGATCGGTCGAGCGCAACTTTTATGTCTGGAGCGACAGCGACGAGAAATATTCCGGTACGAGGATCATCTTTCTCGACACCGAAAAGTCGAACTGGACCTGGGACCCTGAAGCCAATGCTTATTTCTGGCATCGCTTTTATTCGCACCAGCCAGACCTCAACTTCGACAATCCCGCCGTGTTCCATGAGATCACCGAGCTCATGCGCTTTTGGCTGGACTTAGGGGTCGACGCTCTGCGGCTCGACGCCGTGCCGTATCTTTGCGAGCGCGAGGGGACCAACAACGAAAATCTCCCCGAGACGCACGCGGTCCTGAAGCGGCTGCGTAAGGAAGTCGACGCTTACCGCGATCGCATGCTGTTGGCCGAGGCCAACCAATGGCCGGAAGATACCAGCGCCTATTTCGGCGACGGGGACGAATGCCATATGGCATTCCATTTCCCCTTGATGCCGCGCATGTACATGGGGCTTGCGCAGGAAGATCGTCACCCCATCACCGATATCTTGCGCCAAACGCCGAGTATTCCGGACTCGTGCCAATGGGCCCTGTTCTTGCGTAATCATGACGAGCTTACGCTTGAGATGGTCACCGACGACGAACGGGATTATCTGTGGCGGACGTACGCCACCGACAGCCGCGCCCGGATCAATCTCGGCATTCGCCGCCGGCTGGCCCCGTTGCTCGAAAACGACCGGCGCAAGATCGAACTTCTCAACGGCATGCTGCTGTCGATGCCGGGAACGCCTGTCCTTTATTACGGCGATGAGCTCGGCATGGGAGACAACTATTACCTCGGCGACCGCGACGGGGTGCGGACCCCGATGCAGTGGTCGGCCGACCGCAATGGCGGCTTCTCTCGCGCCGATCCCCAGCGGCTTTATCTGCCGCCGATCATGGACGCCAACTACGGTTATCAGGCGATCAATGTCGAGGCACAGCAGAGGGACGCCTCCTCGCTGCTGAACTGGACGCGCCGCATGATCCAGGTGCGCAAGACCCATGCCGCCTTTGGCCGGGGCACGCTCGACTTTCTTTATCCCCGCAACCGCAAGGTCCTGGCCTTTATGCGCGAATATGAGGGGCAGTCGTTGCTTTGCGTTTTCAATCTGGCGCGCTCGGCTCAAGCCGTCGAACTCGATCTCAGTAAGTATGCCGGCTCCGTGCCTGTCGAGTTGACCGGAGCCTCGGCCTTTCCGCCGATCGGCGACCTCCCTTACATGCTGACATTGCCGGCCTACGGCTTTTATTGGTTCATTCTGGAGAGCGATATACAGCAGCCGCGCTGGCACGTGCCCGCCCCCGAATTCGCGCCGGACTTTGTCACCCTCGTCGCATCGCATGGCTGGCAAAGCGTGTTCGCGGAACCGCAGAAGCGGATCATGGAGCGTGACGTGCTTTGGGACTTTATGGTCCGGCAGAGATGGTTTGGGGCCAAGGACGCTAAATTCGCCAAGTTCAATCTCAATCACATCGCCGCTTTCGAAGGGAGCCGCGAAAGCTATCAGCTGACGCTGTGCGAAGCGCAGCCCCCCAACAGCGAGCCGCAATGCTATTTCCTTCCGCTCTCGGCGCGATGGGGCAGCCAGCATCTCACTGTCGGCGTTGCCTCGCTTCCGTTCACCCTTGCCAAGCTGAGGTCCGGTCCCCGTATCGGTGCGTTGCTCGACGCCACACATGAGACCGATTTCATTCTGGATCTCGTGGAAGGCATCAACACCGGCAAAGAGATCCAAGCGGCCGACGGACGCATCGCCTTTAAGCCAAGCCCGGGCTGGCCGGTTCAAGGGGAAGCCCCGCAGGTGCGCCCGGTAGGAGCCGAGCAAAGCAACGTCTCTGTCATCGTCGATGAGCGCATTATGCTCAAGGTCTACCGGCGGGTGCGGCCCGGCGTTCAGCCGGAGCTTGAGGTTGCCCGCTTCCTGACCGAGGTCGCGCATTATCGCAACACGCCCGAATTCATGGGCGCCGTGGAGTACACACCCGACAAAGGGGATCCGACCACGCTGGCGATCGCCTTCGCGTTCGTGCCCAACCAAGGCGACACTTGGAACGCCATGGTCGAGGCCCTCGACCGCGGTCTCGACGATCTGATGCTGGCGCAAGGCAAGGAAAGCGAGGAGAGCGACCGGGATCAGCTTCAGGAGCTCTACGTGTTTCCGCTCGACCTTGCCGGCCGCCTCGGTGAGCGGACCGCGGAACTTCATCAGGCATTTGCCGTGAAGACTTCCGATCCTGCCTTCGCTCCTGAGCCGATCAAGGCGGCAGACATCAAGCGCTGGACGGAAGCGGTGCGTAAAGAAGCGGAACAAATATTCACCGATCTGCGCAGCTCGCGTGCGTCCCTGCCCGAAGCGGCGCAAGCGCAGGTCGACAAGCTGCTCGCGGCGCGCAAAGTGGTGACTGCCCAGCTCAAGGCCATCGCCAAGAGTTCCCCCTCAGGGATCAAAACGCGCATCCATGGCGACTATCATCTTGGCCAAGTCCTTATTTCCAAGGATGACGTCATTATTATCGATTTCGAAGGGGAGCCGCGGCGCAGCCTGGCTGAGCGCCGGGAAAAGAGTTCTCCTTTGCGCGACGTGGCTGGCATGCTCCGGTCGTTTGACTACGCGGCGTCGGCTGCGCTCGAGCGTCTTTCTGCGCGCAAAGGCCAGCTTCCGGAACAGGCCGTGATCATGGCAACGGCCTGGCGCGACCGCGCCGCCAAGGATTTTCTCGAAGCCTATTGCCGCACCGCGCCGGACATCTTTGGCCCCTCACCAACGGCGGCGAGCCTCCTCAGTCTCTTCTTGCTGCAGAAAGCCTTTTACGAGATCGGTTATGAGAGGGCCAACCGCCCTGCATGGCTGCCAATCCCATTGCTTGGCGTGCTCGATTTATTGGACGGACGGGGGCCTCGCTGGCCATGAGCAGAGTTGCAGAACCGCGAACGACCGGAACCGACACCTCGCGCCCGGAGCAAAGCGACATCGACGCGGTTGTCGCCGGCCGGCACGGGGATCCCTTCGCCGTGCTTGGTCCGCACCGGCGCGGACAAGAAATGTCGATCAGAGTGTTCCGGCCGGAGGCGGACGCCGCCGAGGTGATCGACGAAACTGGGCGCGTGCTGCTTTCGCTCGAGAGACTGCACGATTCCGGGTTCTTCGCCGGATCGCTACAAGCCCCCACATTTCCGTCGGCCTACCGCGTTCGTTTCCGAAGAAACGGCGACCAATGGGACGAACACGATCCCTATCGCTTCCCCCCCATCCTCGGTGAGTTGGACATTCATCTTTTGGCCGAAGGCAGGCATCGCCGTCTTTACGAGAAGATGGGCGCGCATCCGGCCACGCATGAAGGTGTCGACGGCGTTGCGTTCACCGTGTGGGCCCCGAATGCACATCGCGTCAGCGTGGTTGGCGATTTCAACGGCTGGGACGGCCGCCGCCATCCCATGCGCAAGCGGCACGATGCGGGTGTCTGGGAACTCTTTGTCCCCGGGGTATCGCGCGACGCACTTTATAAGTTTGAGATCATTGGTGCGCGCGGAGACCGGCTCCCCCTCAAATCCGATCCGCTATCCTTCGCCCAAGAAGCCCCACCCTCGACGGCATCGCGGGTGCATGGGCTTGTGCAGCACACCTGGAGCGACCAGGCGTGGATGGAGCAGCGCAGCAAAGCTCAGG
>Ga0307425_1000484_pt1 | contig 25063 bp, 18 predicted proteins | sample SalMarWE160330MG_FD_202152 | JGI IMG/M metagenome (GOLD analysis project Ga0307425, IMG submission 202152) | Salt marsh sediment microbial communities from the Plum Island Ecosystem LTER, Massachusetts, United States - WE1603-30 | ecosystem: Environmental > Aquatic > Marine > Intertidal zone >...
TCTATCTGAGCTGAAAAATCCTCATTCCGGAGCTTTCCAAGCTGAGGGTTATCAAGGTCAAGCGTTTTCACCTCTTCTTCACCATGCTTGAGATAGACAGCCTTTCCGCGACCGCATGAAGAATATTCAACAGCTTTCGTGTTTTCGTCTATATGAATAACGGATAGATCGACCAGCAGATTCCGCGCGAGACAGAGATCGTTATACTGCACAAGAAGATTTTTCAAATGAACATCTTCCTTGAGAGATCTGCGAAACCCGGCCCGAAGGCTTGGAATCTGTTCGTACAGAACATCGGGGTTGCCGGGCGGTGAGCTGAAGGCCAGATAAAAATGGTTTTTTCCTGTTTGGGAATAAAATTGATACGTTCCCTCCACCCCGTCGGAATGAAAAATATAGCTGTTCGCCTGTATAAATAAAAGCTCGACAGCCTGTTTCTTGAAATTAATGGCCTTGAGTTTTAAAAAGGTCTCCCGCATCTTATCGCCTTCGGCTGGTTTTGTTTCGACAGCTTTTTTTCCTGCCGCAGACTTTTGTGCTCCCTCTTCAGAAGCGGCGTCCCGACCCTTCTTGTTCACCTCATCTTTTTTGCTCTCGTCTCTTACTTCTTCTCCTGTCTTTTCCTTTTTTCCTTCGCCCTTCAGTTCGTCTTTCGCCTCTTCCTTTACTTCCAGTTTGTGCATTTGTTCCTCAGCCGCGGCAGCATGGGCCCCGGTGACTGGTTCTGCTGGAGCAGTTTGCACTGTACCATTTTCCACTGGAACAGTCTCGACTGGAACAGTCTCGACTGTACCAGTTCCTGCTGAAGAAGTTTCAGGAGAAGGTTTCTGTGCGGCAGTTCCCGCTACCGGCACCTTTTCAGGCTCCGCCTGGACAGCGTCTGAATCACCCGGCGCTTCAAGTGCAGCTTCGGGTACGGACGGCTTCGCCTGGACCCTGCTTATGAAAAAAACAGCCTGCGATTCAATAGACTGCAGTTTTCCTCTAATCAATAAAAAAGAGGGGAGAAACAACAGGAGAACCGACAAAACGATATACCCGCCTGCAAATGGCAGAAAAAGCTGCAAATGGTCAGGCAGTTTGACAAACCGTTTAACATCCATTCCCATGATGAAATCCACATCTTCCATCCCGAAAGGGTACAGCGGAAAAGAGATTCTCTGTATACCCAACCCCTTCAGGGAAAGGATCCTTTGCAAAAAGACAGCTCCCTTCATGGGAACGTTCCCCTTCATGGGGATGTTCCCCTTCAGCGGGACGATCTTCATCTGTGGGTATCCATCCTGAAACTGCCAGACCTTTTCAATACTATCATGATACTCAGCCGGAAGACGCCTGGCACGGTAATCCTCGAGCACCAACGAATCGGTATGGAAAATCAGTCTGCCATCCCGGTCGGTCACCCATGCCTGTTTCACACCCCTGTTTTTCAGAAGTGTCCGTGTGATACGCGTTAAATCGTCTCTATACGAGTTCCGGCGAATAATTTCATCCTGGAACGAATACACCCCTTTTACAATTGACTCATAGTATACGTTGTTTATTGATTCGTAGTATCTGAAGAGAAAATAAAACGACCCGGAGACAAACAGCAAAACCGCGACAAAAGCAGCAACAAGGAGCACAGTTGTGGTTGTTTTTCTCGATTTTTTCAGTGAATGGAGTAGAAAGCCGATTCTATCTTTAATGTCAATGCTCATGAAAGACAACCCGTATTTGTAATCCAACCCGCCTCACTAATCCCGATGGCTATATCCGGACTACTGCAGAACAGAGTTGTATGAAAGTGCTTGAATAAAATCTACATCTGCGATCTGTTTAATAACAGTTGATGATGAGCTGCTCAGCACATTATCGGGTTTCCCCTTCTCCAGCGTATCATCGATATAGATACTGCCGTTGTTATAAGCAATAAAACAATCGCTCACCTTGCCGCCACCGACAACAGCGTATTTTTTGTTACTGATAATATCATTCTTCACAATTATCGGATTTGCCCCATCCCTGGAGTATATACCATTGCGTCCGTTTTCGGAAATACTGTTGCTGCGAATATCCGTGTTAGATGAAGAAACCACTATCCCATCAATTCGATTTTTCTCTATGGTACATCCAGTCACTATTCCCCTGCCATTTCCTTCCTCGAGCACAATGCCGACAAGATTGGACTCGAAAATACTGTCCGTTATCTTTCCGCCACCGTACAGCCGAATCCCATAGTTTTTATTGTTCCTGAATCTGGAATTTTGCACATCGAGCCGGTAATTATTGGCTAATATCCCTTTTGTGTTCCCGTTTATGTCCGCATTTGATATTTTCAAGTTACCGTTCAAGACAAAAACACCCGTATTATTGTTGGTGATGTCAGCAATATCGATACTCAGCGAGCTATTCTTGACAAAAATACCGTTCTCCTCACAATCATTCACACCGATATCTGTAAATGAAAGCCCACTCTTGTTATCCAGCACGGCAACACCCGTTGCAGCACCGGAAATGACCGACTGGCGGATATATCCGGACGATCCGGGAAGATACCTGATGCCGCCCCACAGACTGCCTTCCGGCCCCAGTTTGGCATCTTCAACTATCAATGTACCTCCGGTGTTTACCGTAATAATTGCGTTGTCCGGCAAAAGAATACTGCCCTTCAATACTGCGGTTTCTCCTTTGTCGACGCTGTACCCCTTCTCCTTCAGATGAACAGCATCGTACTTTTTCGGTTTCGGCGGTGCCGGAGGTTTTTTCAACACCTGTTCCTTACGGACGACTTTTTTCGGCGGGAGCTGTCTAACCGCCTGAGACACATCCCTGAAAATCTTTTCCGAAGGCAGAACAATATCCTTCTCGGTCGGTACGCCGGAAAATGCAGTGACGCTTTCACCAACAGGCATGTACCCGCTCTCGTTTCCTGCCCTGTCGATTGCAGTAACGGTAACGTAGAGGCCCATGTCCTGCAGAGCCGTTCTGTCAACCAGGAGATCGAGGTAATTTTTTGAGGTGTATGCAACACCATCCCAGCGGTCCCTTTTAACGCCGTAATAGACCCTGAACTTTTCTATATCACTGTCCTTCGTTTCCCAGCGTATCCGCACTCTGTTTTCAGTAATAAACTTGTAGGTAATATTAAAGGGCGATGAGGGTGGGACCGTATCCTCGAGTACAATATCTGTTACAGGGTAGGACGGACTGCTCAGCGAACCTGTTGAATCAACTGACATGACCCTGAAGGAATAGGGCCTGCTATTTTCAATAAGAGGCGCGCCATTTTCGAGAGTGTCATTGATTATATATTCAATAAGTCCTCCACTCTTGCTCCGGATAACATATGCATCGCCTTTATTCGAGGACAGACCTTTTTTTGTATAGTAAAGCCATGGCCCTTTTCCTTCCCGTATCTGGATAACGTACCCCCGGGCACCCGATGAATCCGAACCGTTGAAGATCAGGTTAACCTGGTTGTTGAGAGCCGACGTTACACCCAGCCCATACGGAGCAGATGGCAGCCGGTTCTTTGTCCGTATAAATGCAAGTGCATACGAGGAGGAATAACCGGAGCTGTTTTTCGAGTATACCCGCACCAGATACTCGGTATTCTCTTTCAGGTTGCCGAACTCGCAAAAATTCTGCTCCATATCCGGATATTTCATCACGGGTTCTCTCTCATTTCTGATATAGAGCTCACATCTGTACCCTGTCGTGTTTGCCATTGCGTCCCAGCTGACGCGTAAAATAGAGCCCTCACCATACCCCCGATCCACTTCAGCTGCTTCAATATCGGTTGGGATGGGCGGTCGCGAAACCGCGCCTTTTTCGAATTTTATCTCCAGGGGCTGCGCAAAACCGTTGTAGTACGCATTAATCGTATATGTGCCTGGTTCGAGGTTTTTAAACTCATATGCACCAATAGTATTGGTCACAATTTTTGCGAGAACAGCGCCCGATTTATCTGAACAGGTAATGGTAGCTCCTGGCACCGGGTTGCCTCTTTCATCCTTCAATGTACCCTTAATAATTCCGCCTTCGGGCTTTTTCACCTCCTTCACCTTTTTCTTTTTTTTCTCTTTTTCAGATTCGCTCCGCCTGGATTCAAGAATGGAAACTGGAGTATCATTTTGCCCGGGAGAACCCGACTGGTCGGTGGAATTTTCAACAGACGACGCCTGTCCGTTATCTTGTTCTGCAGTATCAATCCGATTTGAAGATGAGAAGGAGACCGGAGGTATAAGTAGGAAAAGTGTCGATATTAAAATCATAAAAAAGTGTTTCATAGGATCAGTTCCATGGGTTTTTCTTAATAAATGGCAGATAGCTTTCCGAAAAGCCCGTATTGTGTATATCGTGATTTACAGTCTTCCAGGAGGAGCGCTTGAATGAGAACATCCCCCTTTTACTGTCCGCCATCTGGAGAGCAAGCACCTCCCCGCTGTATGCACCGGTGATAATTTCCTCTCTTTTATCCCGGTTAATGTCGTATATAAGCGGCGTTGTAAAGCTGTATGCGTTTGTATTGAAAATACCGAGTATTGTACCTGTTTTTCCATCAAGCACGTACATGGCGCCTGAAAATGTCGTGAAGACAACATCCAGACTCCTGTCGGCATTGATGTCGGCAAGAGCGATTCTCCCGAGGGAGGTGCCGTCATCCGATTGAAAATTCCATATTTCACGGCGTGTTTCACCGGCATACGCCCGCACAAGCCCGTTGTTATCGATGCAGACTATTTCATTTTTTCCGTCACCGTCTATATCGCCGATTGACGGGCCTGTGCTGAATGTCGAGCCTATTTCCCAGGTAAAAAGCAGGTTACCTTCCCTCCCGTAAGCGCTCATAATACCCGTTTTTGTAATGTTTACGAGATCAACACTACCATCACCGTCAAGATCCCCGGCAGCAGAAGGCCCTGCAGGACTACCCAGAATATTTTTCTTCCAGAGCCCCCACCCTGTTTTTCCATCAACGGCAAATAACGATCCATCGACCGCGGTAAATACGATATCCGTTGTCGAATCATCATTCAAATCAACTCCCACAGGTGAGTATAAAAGCTCTCCGTCCGCATCATAAAACCTCCATACCTCGAAACCGGTTTTTCCGTCTACAGCAACAACCTCCATATCATACGTCTCAAATATAAAATCGGGAATACCGTCTCCGGTGACATCCACAGCAGCTGGAATTGATGTTATTTTCTGGCCGCCGTTGTACGTCCAGATCTCTTCCAGGTTTGACGAAAACGCTGTTATCGAACCGGCTTCATAAGTCACTAACACTTCAGGCAGCCCGTCCTTATTGATATCGACAAGCATAGGCTCGAGAAACGGCTTTGCAAGCTCCTGGCTGAATATTTCGTCACCGGTGTCTCCACTCAACGCTATCAATTCATTGTTTTTGTTCCCGAACACAACATCAACAGAGCGATTGTAGTCGATCCGGCCCAGCGCACCTGTACGAATTATAGCGGCAGTTTTTTGTGGAATAAGAGGGTACTGCCAGAGGACGTCGATGTTGATACTTTCTGCCGAAGATATCTGCACGCTCTCGAATGGAGATTCCTCTTTAATTTCCTTCATTTCATTTTTACTGTATACCGGTTGTTCCGAAAAACCAGTCTTCTTCATCTGTGGTACATCAATGCTCTTGATCATTGCGAGAGGATCGACAATACGGCGAATATCCTCCTCCGAAGGCTTTTCAGGTTCCTGCCTCCTGATGATAGTTCCCACAGCAGGTGTTTCAGCCCCTGTTGCCTGCGCTTCAGCAGGTCCGGGCGCAGTCTCCGGGGCTGTCTCAGCAGGAGTCCGGGCAGGAGCTTCGGGAACACCCTCGATAGATACCTGTTCGGACTCTCCTCGGCCGAAAAGCTTCATGACGGGGGAAAATATCCTTGAAAGAAAACCTTTCTGTACCTCAGGCACCGGAAGCGGTTCTTCACCTTGAGCTGCCCCAGCAGGCTCCCCGCCTGCCGCCTCCACCGGCTGTTCAGGGGCTGTTTCCTCCCCTGTTTCAACCGGAGCAGGCATCTTTACCGGAACGACTATCTTTCTGAAAAAGAGCCTCCTGAAACCTCTGGGAACGGCAACGGCATTCCGCTTCTCTATACTGAGCAGGTCAGGTTCCGGAAGGGCCACGGCAACCCGCCTGTGTCTGAATAGCGCAAGACCTCGACCGGATTCGACGCTTCTCCCACCCTCACCCTCTCTTGAAACGGCCTCTCCTCCGGCCTTTGTTTCTTCTCTTGTCTGCTTCTGTATAAGACGACCGCTGATCTCGGCTCCCCCGGTGCCTCCCCCTTCCTGAACCTTTCCAACGGTACCACCTTCAGGAGCCTTCGCACCAGCCTCAACCCCTGGTTTTTCTCCAGTTATGGCAATCTGCCCGGATACAACAGAAGATATCTGGCGTGAGGTAAAAAAGAATATCATCGCGATGGAGATGATAATTATTCCCGCGCCCGCGCCAATATACAGTGCGAGCTTGGTTTTATCGGTCACCTTTTCCTTCTTCGACGGATAGAACAGCGCAACCACAGGTCCGAGTGAAATCCTATCGCCGTAGGTGATAGCAACTCGTTCGACGTTCTTCCCGTTGACAGTTACATTCTTGCTTTGAGAGACGTCGACGATTGTATATGCACCACCGGATGTTTCTACTTCCGCCTGATAGTCTTCGACTTCATCATTTTCAAGTACGAGGTCATTATCTTCCGCTCGGCCGATTCTGTATCGGGCCTGGTTGAATTCCACCTCTTTGATCATGTTGTTCGGATAACGTACTATAAGCTTAGCCATGATCCTGCTCGTGCAACCGTTGAATTTTCAAGCCAATTTTATCCGGACGCTTTGCATCCGGATAATGCCGACGGTGCTAGTGCCTGTGGTACAAGCACCGATCGAATAATTCTTCCAAGAACCGGGCGTTCCGATTCATCGGATTAAAAGTGGCGTATGTCCTCTTGGGACTAAGTATCTACAAGTAACTTCGCGAGAAGTTACTTAAAAGGGTATTATTTTATTTATCTGAATCTTATTATCGACCTTTTTGTAAAAAAGTAAATAATAAGGCTCGATTATGCCCGGGGTGCATTCACCTGTCAATCTGCCGGGTTGCATTTCCGCCCTTGATTGCCCGCGCCACCGTGAAAAGATCAACTGTAGTTGCACCTGCATCTAAAATCGCCTGCGCGCATGCTGAAGCGGTAGCACCGCTCGTCAGAACATCATCGATCAGCAGGACATTACGATTTTTGATATACTTCTTCTCTATTCGCCTGACGGCAAATCGATCCTTCATATTGTCAAGTCTGTCGGGGAGGTGTCCAATTCTGCTTTGCGGAAGGGAGCGTCCGCTCCTCACAACCGATTTTTTGCGGCAGTTGACAGACAGCAGCCGTGAAAGTTCACGCGCAATAAGGAAGGACTGATTGTAGCCGCGCGTATCGTACCGGGAGGATGCAAGGGGAACCGGCACAAAAACATCGTGATCTGAGATATACTGTTTAAGTCCAGGTTCACGCGTGAGAGCGAGAGTCGCAAATACGCCCCCGAGTGACCGCCGATCTTCGAACTTGAAAAGATGAATAAGTTCCCGAATCCGGCCGGTGAAAAGGCCTATCGATTCGTTTCTACGGAAAGCAAAAGAAACATCCTCACATTGAACACAGCCGCCAGATCCTGATACCGGTTGTGTAAAGAGCGGGGCACCGCATCGCTGACAGCGATCTTTCCCGATATATTCGAGGGTATCGAGACAACTAGTGCATATACAGCATCCCTGTGCAAGGTCTTCGTGGCAGAAGACACATCTATTCGGAAAAACACTGCTCAGGATAAAGGCAGCCGCCTTCATAAACGCATTATTGTTGCGGTTTGCTGTTTTTTTATTTGACATAACAGGAAACCATCTCTTAAATAGAATGTACATTCAACAAGAGTCTTTGAATATAAAATTATGAAAACAACCACTGTACAGTCGCAATTTTTGAGAGGAGTTTTTTCTAGCGTCGGGATAGTCATCGGATACTTTCCAATTGCCCTGACTTTCGGCCTCCTTGCCTCCGAGCAGTTCTCCCCCCTTCAGACGGTAGGATTTTCTGCATTCGTATTCGCGGGTGCAAGCCAGTTCATGGCAGTCCAGCTGATAACGAACGGGGCCATCACCGCTGAGGTGGTGATCGTGACCTTTCTCATGAATTTCCGTCATTTTCTGATGAGCACGGCACTCGCACATCGAATGAAAATAATACACGGACCTGTTCTTTTCCTAATCGCCTTCGGCATAACCGATGAAACATTCACGGTAGCGGCAACCGGCGATCAAAGACTTTCTCCTGGTTTTATGCTCGGCCTCGAAATAACCGCTTACTCGAGCTGGGTTTTCGGTACTGCGCTCGGCTATATCGCGGGATCGTTCATTCCCGAGACCCTCCAGAAAAGTATGGGTATCGTGCTATACGCTCTGTTCGGTGCTCTCCTCATCGGTCAGCTGAAAAAATCCGTCGCCGTTGCATTAATCGCGGGGATAGCAGCAGGGCTCAATACACTTCTTAATCTCTTTATGCCTATAGGCTGGTCGCTCGTTATTGCCATTATCGCGGCATCAATACTTGGGGCTGCAACAGGTGGAACAGAAGGGGAGGCTGAAGAATGAGGGTATGGATTATTATCATCCTGATGGCTGTTGTTACCTACATCCCGAGATACATTCCGCTCCAATTCCTGAGAAACAGACAGCCCTCCTCTTTTATACGGCGTGTTTTTTTATACCTGCCGTATGCAGCGCTCGGCGCACTTATCTTTCCCGGCGTAATCCATGCAGTTCCGGGATTTCCGCTTGCCGCGCTTGCCGGTATGACAGCTGCAGTCGCCGTATCATGGTTCAAAGGGGGACTCGTTCCCGCGGTATTATCATCGGTGACAGTCTCATTTCTGGTTATTGTTCTGAGTTAGAGAAAAACCGACCGGGGTACACATATGCATGCCTCTGAGAAACGGAGCTCACTGATGAAGCCGACGGACGTTTATTCAGCGCTGTATTCTCCCGGAACCGCTGCCGCGTACAAGATTCATCACTTCTTCCACTGTTGCAAGCGGAAAATCTCCATGAACCGAATGCTTCAGACACCCGGAAGCAGCCGCAAACTCCAGCGCATCTCTGTCATCATCAAGAAGACTCAGACCGTAGACAAGACCTGCACAAAAAGCATCACCTGAACCGACACGGTCGACGATATCCCTGATTTCATACTCCCGGGACACGATAAAATCACGCCTGTTATTAAGAACCGCCTGCCACAGGTTGCTGTCGGCCGACCGGCTTGTACGGATGGTGACTGCAATCTTTTTCAACACCCTGAACTGATCGAGAACAGCACCCGTAAGGCTCCTGTAGCGCCCGATATCTATCGAGCCGCTTTCAACGTCCACATTCGCTTCGATTCCGAGGGATTTCTGTACATCCTCCTCGTTCCCGACTGCAATGTCCACATAGCCTGTGAGCTCGCTCATAACCTCCGGGGCTGATTTGCCGTACTTCCAGAGCTTCTTCCTGAAATTCAGATCACATGAAACAGTTGCACCCATCTTTCGTGCAGTCCGAGCTGCCACGACCGCCTGACCGGCCGCTCCTTCTGAAAGGGCGGGAGTAATCCCGGAGATGTGAAACCAGCCGCATCCATTCAATACCGACTTCCAGTCTATGTCACCCGGCTCTATCACGGCAATAGCGGAACGGGCCCGGTCGTAAATGACACTCGACGGCCGCTGGTTGTTCCCCTGTTCAAGAAAGTAAATCCCGATCCGTTCTCCTTTTCGTGTAATCGAGGATGTATCGATGCCGAATTTCCTAAGCTCGGCCACACACGCATCACCGATTTTATTCGGCGGCAGGATGGTGATAAAAGAGGTGTCCAGCCCGAAGCCCGCAAGGCCGGCGGCAACGTTCGACTCGGCACCTCCGAAGGTCGCTTCAAGCCATGGGCTCTGTAAAAACCGTTCGAACCCGGGAGGTTTCAGACGAAGCATGATCTCACCAAATGTTACATATCGCACAGTCTATACCCTCTTTGAAAACAGTACCACATTAAAACAACAGCACAGGCCTCAATGCTCATGATTACTCTGCCCGCATATCAGGCTCGAATGACACCGCTTATCGCCTGCCACGCAGGAAGCCTTAATAATCTCTTTTAGCTGCGGTCATCAGAGACCGTCCTGCATCCTTCTCAGCCGCACCAGTATGTTCGATTCGTCAAGCTCCACATCATCCCAGGTTATTAGCTTGTCCTTCCAGACATCTCTTTTCATACGAGCACCGGGCGCAAGCCCGACAGGCAGGGCGTTCAGCTTTCGCGCCTCCCCGGCACGATCGATGATGCCGTAAAACGTATATCCCCCGAAATTATCGAGCCGATCCCCCGCCTTTATCGTTTTTTTTGCCACCGTCATTACATCCGCAACAGGTTCGTCAAGTGGAACGAGGGTCGTCTGCCGGTAAAGATACGCGCGGGCGAATGATATGGGCGCCTCAAGAAACCACAGATGAAAGGGCCTGAAGAAGGTAAAGTATTTGCCGCTTCCCACCTTCAAGTACTTCAAATCCTCGGCAATTCGTTCATCCTGTATCCTTACGGTGATAAACACGCCGCCTGCCATGGATTTTCCCTGCACGAAATCCACACTGTAGGGAGCCGTAGCAATGCCGCCGTCTGCCTTCAGCGCAAAAACGCGTGATACGGTTTCGATATCCGCCTCGGGTCCGATCATCCCCCGTTTCATCGGTATACACCCCGTGGCATTCGCTGCGCAGCACATCTCGAACATCGTCTTCGTGCCGTCCACATACGATGCAACCTGAAACGGGTTTTTGCTGTCCCGTTCAGCAGACTCACGCACCGAATCGGGCGTTGCATCCGTTTGCAGCGGATTATTCTTCCCTTTGCCGATAACAACCGGTTCATAGCCGAGGGAGTTCACAAAATCCCAGAGCTCCATGAGACAGCCGGGCTCATCACCGGATGAGACGGTGTATAAAACCCCCTTCTTTCCTGCTGCAAGCTTTTTCAATACCCTGCCCACCGTTACATCAGCTTCGATATTGATGAGGACGACATCCTTTTCATTGTTTATCGCGGCATAGGCTGTCTCGGCGCCAGTCATGGGTGAAGGGGTCACATCAGTGACGATGTCAACAGGGTCGATCTGCGCCGCAAGCGTATAATCACCGGTTACGACGCACTTACCAGTCCGAACAGTATCTGCAGCCCGGCCTGGACTGTCCGTCTGAACTATATCTTCCTCTTCGACACCCGAGCCGGTTAAAACCGAATACGCCTTTCTGGTGTCCTCATCTGCAAGCACCGCCACCCTCATTCCCGGTACATGCCGCACCTGTGCAATAAAGCCGCTTCCCATCCAGCCGGCACCGCTCATACCGATCGTTATATGTCTTCCCTCCTCCTCGAGCTTACCTAATTCTCTATATATCATTTCGCCCTCCCCGCCTTTACCTCGAGTACCTGCAGTGACGCCTGTACGATATCATGGGCGGTCAGATGGTATTTAACGAGCAGGTCGTCCGGATCCGCTGATTCCGTATACGTGTCTGCAAGGCCTACGAAACGCATGGGTACGGCATATTCCCGAGAGGCGATTCGCGCAATGTTGCTCCCCATCCCGCCCGTCAACAGGTGCTCTTCGGCGGTGACGATCGCGCCTGTTTCTTTCGCCGCTCGGACGATTGCCTCGCTATCCATGGGCCGGAGGGTATGCATGTCTATCACACGTGCCTCAATGCCCCTGTCCGCAAGATGAGCAGCTGCGTCGAGCGCCGTCGATACCATAAGCCCGCACCCGATAATCGTAAGGTCCTCACCCTCACGCACGGTCCTGGCCTTCCCAATCTCAAAGGATGTATCCTTCTGATAGATAAACGGCATGGCCACTCTGCTCGACCTGAGGAAAACAGGGCCCACATGGTCTGCTGCCGCATGCACCGCCCATCGCATTGACACCGGATCGGAGGGCACAAGCAAGACGAAGGTCGGCATACCGCCGACCAGGGCGAAATCCTCTATACCCATCTGGGTCGGCCCGTCCTTGCCAAGGGTAATACCGCCGTGGCTCCCCACAACCTTTGCATTCGCGTTGGACATTGCGATAGCCAATCGAATCTGGTCGTAGGCATTGCAGAGCAAAAAGGAAGAAAAGCTTACGATAAAAGGGATGAATCCGCAGGCGGCAAGCCCTGAACCGATACAGGTAAGGTTGCTCTCCGCAATCCCGATATTGAAAAACCTCTCGGGAAACTTATTTCGAACTAGCTCCGCCTTCGTGGAATTCCCGAGATCGCCGTCCAGAACGACAACCTTCTCGTTCTGCTGGGCAACCTCAAGCAGAGCCTCCCCGAATATATCCCGAAGCGGCCTGCTCTCCTTCAGCCCGGCTTTTTCACCTACCCGCATAACAGCTCCTTTCTGGCCTGTTTAGCCTGCTCGCCCTTAAGCGCCCTTCCGTGAAAGGTGTAATCCGCTTCAACAAATGAAACACCCTTTCCCTTTACGGTATGCGCAATAATAATAGAAGGCTTCTGCTTTTCAGACTTCGCCGCATTTAATTTTTTCAGCAGATCCTTAAAATCATGCCCGTTAGCCTCGAACACCTCCCAGCCGAAGCTTTCCCATTTCTTCACAAGCGGTTCGAGTGCCATTTCACGGGCGATCGGCCCCGTTTCCTGATACTTGTTGTAGTCGAGCACAGCGGTCAGGATATCTGTTTTGAAATGCGAAGCCGCCATCGCAGCCTCCCAGACCTGCCCCTCCTCGCATTCCCCGTCGCCGAGAAGCACGTACACCCGGTAGTCGAGCCTATTCAACCGCGCACCGAGCACATGCCCGATGCCGGTTGAAAGCCCCTGGCCGAGCGAGCCAGTCGTTGCTTCGACCCCGGGCATCATTCCCTGAATTGGATGGCCCTGAACGGGGCTGTCGATCTGGCGAAGCCTGTTGAGCTCGCTTTTATCGAAAAAACCGGCCCGCGCAAGCACCGCATAGAGAAGCGGCGCCGCATGCCCCTTACTCATGATAAAGCGGTCGCGTTCAGGCCAATCCGGCTTGTCAGATCTGTAGTTGAGTATACCACCGAAAAAGAGAGCTGTGCAGATCTCCACGGATGAGAATGAGCTCGATGGATGCCCGGATCCCGCCCGTGTGGTCATATCGAGAATGTCGCAGCGAAGAGCACGGGCTATTTCTTTCAACGTTTTGGTATCGGCTATGTTCGGATTACCTGCCATTGCATACTCCTTTCATCAGTACTGCATTTATACCGTTACTTATCGTATCATGAAGTGCTTAACACAGATTATGAAAATACCAGGCCGTTTCACACTCTTCTATTTTCATAACAGGGTACCCGTAACGACTCTTCCGTGAACGTACAGTCATATTTTATTTACAGGTTTTTTTAATAATTATGCCCTTCTGTCCGGAAACCTTTCAAACACAATTTCAGATAACTTATACAAGCTTATCACGGTAGGTTCAGCCTGGCTATCTTGACATATCTCTGCTTTAAGGAATGTTGGATAATATCGATTAGTCTTAGGGTCTCCTCGTATAACGTACGCCCTATTTCCTGGCTGGCCTGAAAATTCAATCTCTGGTAGTCTTTCTTCCTCTTTTCCAGACGGTTCTCGATGATATCCTCCATGGATCGATGCACTGCGCCCACCATCATTCCCCGCAGCATCCCCATTAACCCCAATCGATCCAGGTCATCTGCATCAAAGACAACCTTCTCAGCAATAGTCTCAGGGGGCAACATAGAAGTCTCAGTATGACGAACCACAATTCGAACTATCTGTCCCCTGATTTCACTATCTATACCAATAGCCTTCAGGTACTCCTCTGTGATGGTTGCCCCCCTCAGCCCATGCAGCCGTCCGGTATTTGTTCCAACCCGACCAATATCGTGAAAGAGAGCCCCGCAGATCAGCACGAATGGATCTACCGGGTCTGGTATTTTATGGGCGATTTCTATTGAATAGTTTGCAACAGCCAGGACATGGGAATAATCATGACCCTGTAATGTATCGTGCTTATCACGAACGTACAATTCTATCTTATGAATAATAGCCACTTCCTCATCACTTAAATTTCTTGTGAACATTTGACGACCTCCTTTCTCACCTGCCTTGTTATGACTAAATGTATGACGATTGACAGGTCCACTTGCCTACATCTTGAGTACATAGCGGGGCACCAACTTGGCCACAAGCTCGCACAGGTTCAGCTCTAATGTTTTGAGCACTACTTCCCGGCCCCTATACGTGTAAGGAATTTCCCGAACATCGGATAACACCTTTTTACCTCGATCAGTGACTTGATCTACCTCGAAATATCTATTATCACCATATTCAATGACTCGGCTAACAGAAAGCAGGTCCGGGAAGGTATATCCTGCCCCATGGGGGATTATGTTGGCATTCTTCAATCTACCATATACACCCAACCTACGTGATCTCTTTGTAAAGCCGAGGGCCTCGATTTCGTTTTCCCCAAAATTGGGTTTACCTTTAACCAAATAAGAGGGTATATCCGCTCTCAATACAAAAGGTAAGACACATTCCGTTTTATTTTTATCCAACAGGTGACAACCCAGAAGAATCTCATTCATGTTCACCAGTCCTTGATGTACTTCATTAGAGATAAGCTGGAACCCACCGAAAAGCGCCTCGGCTGCAAAGATACGTTTTTTTTTCGAGTATTCTTCCGCATAGCAGTAAAGTTCATAGTATTCTTTTGCACATGAGCCTGTTAATACGTGTAAAGAACCGAAGGGTGTATCTAACCTCTCTGCCATGTCTTGCAGGATCTCGCTGCGGTCGTAATAGAGTCCAAATCCTGTTCGGTTGTCTCCCGTCAGTTCACGAGCCGATGAATGAATAATGAAGACATACTCGGGAAATTTAACCTCACTCAAGGGTTTTACCCAGAAGAGATCGATGAAATGGTTTGAAAGGTGGAAGTCCCACTGGATCTCAATCCCATCGATTTCATCCTTTCGGTTCCTGAGCTTTGCAAGCTTATTGACCAGCTCTGAACAGTCGGGGAATCGCTCCAAACCCCCTACCAGCATCCCGCATGTGTTGGGTTTTGTATTGAGAATTACCAATTCAGTATCTCCATTGCCCCAGATTACCTTCCCACCATAGCCAAATCCGCTCTTCCACCTGGCTGCATTCCGGGTAGTTGTCATATCCGGAGTAGAAATGAAGATGGCATCCGGCTTAAGGCCAAGGCGTTCTTGGATCCAGTGGATTTTGGCCAAACCATACTTCATGTTGGCCTTACAGAGGTAAGTAGCTCCATCAAGCAGGCCTGTAGAGAAAATATGCGCCTCAGCTTGGGCCAAAAGCTCCTGGTTTGAGTCCATGTTTTCCTCCAGGATTATTTAGCAAAGAAGACTAAAGTGAATTAAGAAAAATATGGTTTTGGGCCACAATAGCCATCATCAAGCTTCCCTCCCTCTCATTATACTATTAGTTCATACTTGATTTATTTATCTAAAAGCTTTATGGCTGTTTTATAATCGGTAATCAAAATATTTATTATTTTTCCTTTAAGCGCAGCATATATGGCACTAACTTTTAGTTCGCCTCCGGCAACTCCAATAACATATCTCACTCTTTTAAGCTGTTCAATTTTCATCCCCACAGTTCTATTCTCTAACTCTACTTTACATGTTTCTCCATTAAAATCATAAAACGATGTATTGATATCACCAACAGCATTATTTTTTACAATCTTTTTTATGTCCTCTTCTTTAAGAAAACCTTCCTTGTATAAAAGAGTGGATGGTCTGGGGCTTATGCTTCCTATCCCGACTATAGCAACATTTACTTTATTAAACATGTCCAATGTTCTTTTTATGTTACTGTCGTTAAAAAGTAATTGTTTTGTTTCTGTACAATCCACAATCGCGGGAGCGTAAAGTTGATAGCATTTTGAATTAAATATTTTAGATAACCTACTGCTGAGTTCAATCGCATTATATTTGGTCTCAACCTGGTTAAGTCCTCCTGTGATCTGTACAACTGCTATATCCTTTTTTTCTATTCTTTCGGGCAATGCGTTGACCATCTCATAAATCGTAGTCCCCCATGCAATCCCTATTGTATCTCCGTCATAGGCTAAATCTATCAGGCAGTTTGCTGCTTTTACCCCAAGATTTCTTTTCATTAAGTTATGATCTGAAGATGAATCAACGACAGATACCCTGAAGACCTTGTATTTTTTTTCCAGTGTATTTTCCAAATCGATATAACTTTTTTCCGGTTCCTTTATATTTATAGTTACAATACCTTTTTTTACAGCATCCTCTAATAGTTTTGCTACTTTAAATCTGGAAAGCCTTAGATTTTCACCGATCTTTTTTTTAGATAAGTTTTGCTGGTAATACAATTTACTTATCTTTATCTTTAAAAGATAATCTTCCAATACTACATCGCTCCTAAATCATAATTATCAATATTTACATATCAATTATTTGCCTGGGATGCACTGTCTACTTACACATAATCACTACCAAGTTAAACATGTCCAGCAAAAACCATACCCGAGACCATCAACATCTTCCCATGTTTTTTTCGCAAGTTCTTCTCTTCCGGTAATTTTTGGAAGTTCTTTTCTTTTTTTCCCCCAAGGAATACAAGTACCAGGATCCCGCTTTTGTTTTTTAAATAAAAGGCCCTTTGATTCCGGTCTGGTAATGTTTTTTAAATCAGATAAATTCGTATACGATTTTTCTGTCCGGCTATATGTTCCATAATCCAGAGTAAAATCTATCATTGTTTTTACATTTTCTATTTTAGCATCACTTAAAAGTAAGGCACTCGTGTCCATGATATATCCGCCATCTTGAGCTATCGAATCGATTATGAACCGGCATCTAGCTTCAACATCCTGTCGCGTACCAATTGTCAGCATCTCATTCCAAACTCCGCCGCTTAAACAGAATTTTTTCCCTAATATTTTATGAGTTTTTACAATGTCGGTTTTATCAACATGGAAAATAATACTTTTTTCCGGAAGTTCCGCAAAAGAACTTAAATGAGGTTCCCAGTCACCTTCCGCATAAAAAATAATCTGGTGGCCGTGTGCCCAAAGCTCTTGGACAATCGGTTTTAACGTCGGCCAATAAATCTCTTCAAAATCAGTTCGTGAAATAAAAGGGATACAACCGCGATGCATCCAAATAATTGACGGGATATTCCTTTCAGGATCCGCCGCGCCAAGTACAACATTTAATAAATGCGGCATAAGAGCTTCGCAAGCTTTTAAAACTTTTTCACGGCGGTCATGGAGGTCGTGACAGAGATTTATATATCCCCTTAGTTTGTCTCCTAAAATGTCAAGGGGAGCCTTTAAAACTGACCCGGCCGCCGGGACTACTCCTGCGGCTATCAATTCATGATGCTTCACACCCCAGGTATTAAAAAATTTATTATACGCCATTATACCGTTAATAAATGACATATTATGTTCAAATGTTACCGGGCCGCCTAAAGGTATAATATGACGGGTGAACCTTGAAAGCCAGTAATTTACTAAAAATGCCGTTGGATCTTCAATAAACTCATCATACTCATTCGCTTTTAAAAAAGCATCTTCTTCAGTAGCCGGTTCACTCCACTGATTTATTGAAGTTGCGGGTACACCAATACCGGGGAAAGTTATCCCATTCCAGCCGATTGATTTCTGCATACCAAACCAATTAACAATAGAATTTACCGGAACCGCATCTATACCCGTATCCACCGCAAATTGACGATTGACATCAAACTGCAGATCAAGGTCCACAGCCGTTACATAATTATCATATTTGCAGTATTTTGCGGAAAATTCCTCTGAAAATACTCTTATCGGTATCCGGTCCGGTTTTTCGTTAAACATAGCGGTTACATATCGGTTTAGTCGTTCTTTATACTTCAGCTCAGCATCTGAACTCATTGCTACTCCTTATTCCGATGTATTAATATCATCTCCGTAAACGGATCTCCCATCGGTACTGCAAATCATAACTTTGTAGACAAAAAATACATGATAGTGAGAGGCGTGCATTATAAGCACACCTCTCAAATCGTAGGTAATTTTATTTTTTAATTTCATATTCCTTGAAAGCAGTTACTCCCTTGTCCAGTTCCCAGCCCAAAAGTTTCTCAGGAGTATCTTTATCAACTATTGCTGAAGGAGTGATAACCAAATTAGGAACGGATTTACCCTGCAGCACATTTGTAACAACCTTCATGAGAACACCAGCTTCGTACGTAGGGGAGTTGGCAAGTGTAGCCACAGCTTTACCGTTCATTACCCCTTCAAAATCTTCAGGACGCCCATTATGAGTTATAATTTTTATCGGATTATTAAGTTTTCCGGCGTCTTCTAAAGCACGCACAACACCTAAATATATGTCTGCATTCATGGCATATACCATATCAAAATCACCGGGTTTCCATGTAGTTAACCAGTCAGACATTATATTTTGTGATTTCTCGGCATTCCAGTCACCGGGAGCCTTCAGGACGATTTTATTTTTAGGTCCCAGATTTTTTTCAAACCCTTCTTCAAACAACTCGACAATACCCTGCCCAAGTACACCCTCTACAATTGCTATTTTCGCATCCGGATAATGATCGGCAAGGTATTTACCGATCTCTCCACCCATTGCGACAAAATCACCTTTGATAGTAGAAGTGACTTTACCAGGGCCGTCTGCCGCAGTTGAACCTACTACAAAGAAGTATATACCGGCTTTATTACAGAGTTGGGCACCCCGCTGGGCCGTTTCCGCGGCAAATGTAAAATCGATTATTGCGTCAACATCCTGGGCGATGAAATCCTCTATATTGGTGAGTTCTTTCTCGGGATTCGACTCGGAGGTCACAAATGTCATCTGAACATCATACTCGTCTACATTTTTATTGATGTAATCAACAACCAATTTTGCGGCATCCGCCTGCATCTGATAGTATGCATCCGAAGAAGCTTGTATATATCCTATTTTATAAACAGGCTTGCCCGACGTTCCTGCTTCCTTCTTTTTACCTCCCGCGAATACAACCGAAAAACTTAACAGAAAAAATACAGTTACCGTTAACACAACAACTACAACTTTTAATTTTCTCATTTTACTCTCCTTATAAAAAATCTTTTAATTTTTTTTCATCTTCTACTTTTTCACTAGCCCTATGATTTTTACCTCCTTTTCAAATTTTTTCTTAAATAAGTTGCCCGATTAATGAAAATTTTTTTACCTCCTCCTTTCATAAATAGCTATAATTTTTTATTAGAACCAATATTACTTAATGTAACAGCAATAATGATCACAACACCCAGCATTACATATTGATAAAAAGATTGCACACGGAGAATATTTAATGAGTTTCTGATTAGACCCAACAGAATCACTCCAAGGAAGACGCCCGGGATTGTCCCGCTGCCCCCTGATAATTTGACTCCGCCGATAACAGCAGCAGCAATGGCTTCGAGAGGATATGCCACACCCATTGCCGGCTGGGATTGGCCGATTCTGGAAATTACGATGAGTGAAGTAAAGGATGCAAGCAGGCCGCTTATCGCATAAGCGGCGATCTTGTTTCGACTAAGATTAATACCCGCTAAAAATGCGGTTTCAGGATTTCCACCGATTGAATATAACCGTCTTCCGAATCTCAGGAAACGCATAACAAAATAAGCAATCAAGGCTACGGTTAGAAAATAGAATATTGGTATCGGAATAAAGCCAGCAACACGATACGTACCGAAATTGGCTAATTTTCCCTTCAGATAAATGTTGTTTCCGCCCGGAATAATTAATGCAAGACCTTGATAAACACTCATAAGACCCAAGGTGGCTATAAAAGTATCGATTCCCGTTTTTACAACAATGAGACCATTGATAAACCCGGCGACCAGTCCGAAGAGACATGTAAGTAGTATTACCAGAGCCACGTTGACTTCAGCATTAAGCAATAACGCGGCAACCGCAGCGCTGGAAGCTAATAGGTTGCCAATGGTGAGATCGATACATCCGGAAATCATCGCAATAGTGACACCTATCGTAGCAATACCTAATGTTGATTGCTGATTCAGAATATTTAACAGGTTCCTGGCTGTGAAAAATTTCGAGTCCAGAAGAGACATAACTAATATTGCAAATATGATAATGACCAGCAGATAGAGCACCGATTTATTTCCCCTATTCATCCAGTTAGTAATTTTTTTATTCTGTGTGAAAATATTTTTCAAATCGTACCTCCAATGGAGTAGGTTAATATATTTTCTTCACTGATCTGTTCTTTTTCCAGTACTTTCGTAATTTTCCCCTTTGTCATAACCACTATACGGTCGCACATGGCAATAAGTTCCGGCATGTCGGAAGAAATCATAACGATATATTTCCCATGCTTAGCCAAATCAACCATTGCTTTGTAGATTTCTTCTTTGGAGCCGATATCGATGCCCCTTGTGGGTTCGTCAAAAATCACAATATTCGCATTTGCATAAAGCCACTTTGCTAAGACCACTTTCTGTTGATTTCCGCCTGATAGATTTTTTATAATCTGTTTAATGCTTGGGGTTTTTATATCCAAAGTTTCGATAAAATGACGGACACTAGCACTTTCCCTTTTTTCATTTATATACACTCCTTTACTATTGTTAAGATGAGCAAGCATAATATTCCACTCTACGCTGTGGCCAAGTATGAGACCGGTTTTTTGTCTATCCTCAGTAAGGTAAGCAAACCCTTCATTAATTGCCTCTTTCGGGTTGTCTATGCTGACATGTCTACCTTCAATAATAATGTCTCCGCTGATCCTCTTATCCGCCCCGAAGATCAGCCTTGTCAGTTCCGTTCTGCCTGAACCCACCATCCCGGCAAATCCGAGTATCTCCCCTTTATTTACTGTAAAATTAACATCCAGAACCATACTGCCGTCCGAGAAATTTTGAAACTCAATTACTTTTGAATAGTCAATTTCTACTTTTTCCCGTGTATAGAATTTACTTACGTCCCTACCCACCATCTCTCTAATGATCTGTTCATGAGATACTTCATTTTTTTTATGTGATGCGACTTTATTTCCATCCCGTAAAACGGTAATCCTGTCATGAATCTCAAATACCTCCTCCAAATGATGAGAAATATAAATTACTCCTACTCCGTTTGCAGCACATTTTTTGATTAAGCTCAGCAGATTGCTTATCTCGCTTGAACTGTATGCAGCTGTGGGTTCATCTAATATAAATATTTTCGCTTCGGATGCCATGGCGCGGGCGATTTGAACGGATTGCTTTTGCGGAACATTCAATATCCTTACTATTGCTTCCACGTCCAAATCAATTTTAAGGTTATCTAAGAGTGATTTTGCTTCCCTGAAAAGCTTTGTATAATCAATAACTCCAAGCTTATTACTAGGCCAATTACCGATAAAAATATTTTCTGCAACAGTCAGATCAAGAGCGAGAGGTAACTCTTGGTATATTGTTTGAATACCGAGTTGATGCGCTAATGCGGGAGTCAGAGAAAAATACTCTTTGCCCTCAATCTTTATTGTGCCCTCATCCGGATGAAGAGCACCGGAAAGCATTTTAATAAAAGTTGATTTCCCGGCGCCGTTTTCACCCACTACACAGTGAATTTCTCCCCTGTCGAGATCAAAATCAACTTTATTAAATGCTGTTACACCGGGAAAGCTCTTTCTGCACTGCGTTACTTCCAATAAAATGCTATCTTTTTCGGCCATCCGGCAATCCTGTAACCAATTAGTCTCTCTACTTATACTCTATAAACTCAGGCTTCGTTCCAGAGTAGCAATCGTATTTTTTCAAAACTTTTCTGAAATAATTTCTTGCATCCACATATCTCTCATCAATATCATTTAAGGTACCCAGTTTGTGTCCCCGAACAACGATGGGGGAACATTGTTCATGTGAAAGAAAACCGTTATATCCTATTTCCTTAAGAGCCGAAATAAATGTTTCCCATGGAAGCCTATCATCTTCCGACCCTGGAGCAACTTCCTCCCAGGAATACGGCGCACCGCCGATGGTTTTATAACTGGCTAAAGAAATCGTATGTGAATAGACCATTTTATCGCTCATCTTTTTAACAATTGCTATTACATCCTCAGGTTCATACGACTCCAGCAGTGGAAGATCCAAACCAACTTTTAAGCTGTCCACATTTACTTCCTCTAACATTTTAACGGTTTCGTCATTATTACCGGTAATTTCGGGATGGGTTTGCAGGGCTAAAGTGATACCTTTTTCCTCGGCATACTTCGCAACTTCCGTCAATGCAACTCTGACCTGATGCCAGGCTTCTAGAAAATCCTCTCCCCTTGAAACACGTCTTGAACGGCATTCAAAACTCGGGAGTCCGTAACCTTGCCCGGCCCTAGGATTCTGAAAATATCCCCATAGGGACGCCATTACCCGAACGATATTACTGCCCACATCAGCAGCGAAATCAATACATTCCTTTGTATACATAACCTCTTTTTCCGTATGGAATACAAGCACATGATCGCTGTCTACAAAATTATTGCAGCATACAAGGGCACCCATTTTTAGGTCTAATTCGGCATACAGTTCAACTAATTTTTTTCTCCTGTCGGTATTAAAATCCAATGGGAAACCCAATGGCCTATGAGCAAAAATACATGCAGCATCATACCCATACCCAGCCGCTTTGCGGACTGCGTCTTCCAACGGTAGCTTTTCAAAATCCTTTGTGAAGTAACCACCGTATCCGATCGTATCAAGACTCAGTAACATGTATCTCTCCTATTCACACTTATTTTTCGCTATCCAATAATGAACCTGATAAATGACCACCAAAAACCTTAATAGTTACTTTGATTTTATGTTTACAAACAAGATTCGACTTTTTTTAAGTTCCATAAATTGTTGCTCATAAGTTAATTTAATTACAAATTGTTTAAACTTTGCTAGTATTCCCTCTTGAAATGCTCATATGATAAATTTAATAACATGTGATATTGTAAATCATGTAAACCCTTATGTCAAAGGAAATTTCTCTTGATGTCGTTTAAATTTCAAAAGTGGACTATTTTCATCGAATTTAAAAAAGCGGACTCTAAAATAAAATCATAAAGAATTTTATTCGACACTCGAAAGCCTGCACGTTCAACCTGTAATTCTTTAACAAGTATAATGTCCCCCTTATCTTACCGGACGCAAAGTATCTGAATCACTGATAATAGCTGTCGCCGCAGCTTGTATGCCGTGTTATTGTTACTATGAACTTCAAATAATATTCGAATGGATACATATATGACGAACAGGATTCAGTATGATGCAGCAGTAATCGGTGCGGGCCAGGGAGGCGTACCGCTTGCAATGGCCCTTGCACATGCGGGCAGAAAAACGGCGCTCATAGAAAGGGAGCATGTAGGCGGAACGTGCGTCAATGAGGGGTGCACCCCGACCAAGACTATGATCGCAAGCGCGCGGGTTTCGTATCTCACAAACCGGTCGCAAGACTACGGAATAAATACAGAACAGACCGCCGTTTATATGAAAGAAATCAGAAAAAGAAAGCGCGATATCGTTGAAAGCTTCAGAAACGGGAGCCTGAAACGCATACAGGATACCGAGGGGCTCGACTTCTATATGGGGACCGCCTCCTTCTCAGGAAAGAAAGAGCTGTACATCGATATGAATGACGGTCAGCCGGTTTCGCTGACCGCTGAAAATATCTTCATCAATACCGGAGCACGGCCCTCTGTACCGGATATCAAAGGGATAGATTCCGTCGGCTTTCTCGATTCCACCTCCATAATGGAGCTTGATACGGTGCCGGAGCATCTTATCATCATCGGCGGAGGATACATCGGACTGGAATTCGGCCAGATGTTCAGGCGTTTCGGCAGCAGGGTCACCATAATACACCGCGGTCCCCAGCTTCTTATGCGAGAGGACCCGGACATAGCGGAAGAGGTGCGAAAGGTTCTCACAGGGGACGGCATCGAGGTGCTTCTCAATACCAACCCGGTCGCAGTATCGGGAGACTTATCGCTACAGGTAACCGTATCAGCGAAGCCGGAAGAAACAAATCAGGGGAAAGCCATTACCGGCTCCCATCTGCTCGCAGCAGCCGGGAGAGTACCGGCAACCGATATCCTTCATCCCGAAAAGTCGGGCATAGAAACTGATAATCGAGGTTTCATTCGGGTAAACGAACGCCTGGAGACAAACGTTGAAGGAATATTCGCTATCGGAGATGTGAAGGGCGGTCCCGCTTTCACCCATATTTCATACGACGATTATAGAATAGTGTTTGCCAATCTCATGGAAGGCGGAAAAAGAACCATTCACGACCGGCCTGTCCCCTATACCCTCTTCACAGACCCTCAGTTAGGGCGCGTTGGCCTGAGCGAAAAGGAGGCACGGGCAGCCGGTAAGAATATTCGGGTTGCGAAGATGCCGATGAACTGGGTGGCCCGGGCGCTGGAAACCGATGAGAGCCGTGGTTTCATGAAAGCCGTGGTGGATGCCGAGACCAACCGTATTCTGGGCGCTGCCGTGCTCGGCATTGAAGGCGGAGAGATCATGGCTATGCTGCAGGTCGCGATGATGGGCGGGCTTCCCTACACCGCGCTCAGGGATGCCGTGTTCGCCCACCCGACGCTTGCCGAATCGCTCAATAACATCTTTTTCAGCTTCGAGGACTAAACCTTTTATCTTAAATTGCACATCTTACTTCGATTCCCGTTGAACCAACGCACTCCTTGACGAAAATATTAGCACTTAATATAATGTGACGAACGGTGCAAGCACCTGATCAATCCAGTTGAGCGGATACAACCCCAGCTTACAAGTCGCGGAGAACATGTCGCTTGACGGCGGCAATAAGTTTAATAATGGTCGGTTCACTGTACTTCCAGTCAATCGGGAAGGCTAGAAAGTCATCAGGTAGTGTCATTATCAGGACGCGAAGCGTCCAGGGAATAAATCAATGCCCACAGGTACAGAAACAG